>JACDJB010001109.1_pt1 | contig 22836 bp, 20 predicted proteins | sample 7454121 | NCBI WGS metagenome assembly JACDJB01 (sample SAMN14253290, study PRJNA609438) | sludge metagenome | isolation source: sludge after 25d culture with pyrite | collected 2018-12-20
CCCTAATAAGACACCATTCTTCACCGGAACATACCATTCTGAATATTCAGGCCGGGGAAATCCTGGTAGATGAAGGTTACAGAATTCAAGGACGGGCACAAGCAATTAGTTTATCCAATGGTGAAACTTATATCCCAGATATTATTGCTGTGGATCCAAAAACAGGAGAGGTAATATTCGTCGAAGTAGAGCGGGATGTGAGTAAGGATCAAATATCCCGAAAAATAAAATGGATGAAGTTTTACGAAGCCTCGAATGGAAACCTGTATGTTTTTTGTGATAACCTGAACTGCCAGAGAGCTATTCAGGGAGAAATCAATCTTGCTCTAAGTGGGTTAAATTTCAACTCATTCCTGACGAATCTACACGGATTGCGAAATGGGAAGCGAGCAACAAAGGATGGTAGTATCTGGGTTTCACAAAGAAGAGGAAGCGAAAAATAGAACGGTGTGCGCTCCGTTCTATCTGCATCGTTCCTCTAGAGTCTTATAGGGGAAGGGTGTGGATATCAACGCTCAGAAAACCATCCTTGCCTACGAATGCCTGGCAAAAACCGGCTTGAGTAATTATTCCGTCTAGATTGGGCATCGTTATACAAATGCAATATACTCGTTAAAAGAAATACAGGCGTCTGAGTGACAGTAATCAAGATGGACAAATAGACCTGGAGGTAATGGGAGGGAGGCCTATAAGGTGCTTATTGAATTGGTAGATAAGATTTACTAAGATTTACCACCAAATTCATAGTGCATCTTGCTTATCGGGGATATAATTCACAAACCAAACGTTGAGCAGGTTCTGAGTTTTCTCTGAGTTAAGGTTACGGGTCACCCCATAGAACAAACAACAGCTACTCTGATTGCGAAATCCAGTAGCCATTTTCATTTCGACCAAACAGTCCTCAATGATAATGACGGTTAAGATGAATAATGAACGACATACCTGTTGAATTATGATAAAAAATTAGACAAAGGTAAAATCAATGGATTACAGAATAGTGTGCGTTGAGAAAGAAGCTGCTCAATACTCCCCTGAACATGCCCATGTTATAGCTGTTGGAATTGGAAGCAATCTATGGGAGGAAAAAGAGCGTCTTACTTTGTCTCAGGTTATCCAAAAAATGGATACTGGAGACCGTTTTTATACACAGGGGTTTAGAACTGGCAAAATCAACTGGGTAGAAAAATATTGGTGTTCTCATTGCAATTGTTACAACATTCGATCATCTCCAGATGTTGCAAGAGATAATGATATAGATTATCAGCGCTACTGTCGTTGGGATAGATGATATTTGAAAAGGATTCTGACCCAATTTACGTAGATGACAAAAATTTTTGAGCGTATGTCTTGAAAAATTGCCCCAGCATTATGAGTAATGGGCAGAAGTTTGATAAGGGGGTAGCTGTTAACAGCGCTCCACAAAAGTAATTATTAAATTGCGATTCTAAAGTTTTTTGAGATTTTTCCATTTTTAGTAGGAGGCTATTCATGCAAGGAGCGATAATTGGTTATGGAACCATCGGTATGGGACATCTTGCCGCTTATGAACAAATGCAGGATCTATCGATTACCGCAATTGTTGACCCAGTATTAGAACGACGCGAACAAGCTGCAAATCGGTATCCTAAAATGCGCATCTTTGAGACCATTGAGAATATGATGGATGATGCTGATATTGAATTTATAGATATCTGCTCTCCTCCGAATACCCATTACAACTATATACATCAAGGTTTGGCAAACCAATATCACGTTTTATGCGAAAAACCGTTTCTTTTATCTGCAAAAGATTATAAAGGTATCTTATCGCTGATTGACACAACCAAACGGGTTTTGTATCCTTGTCATAACTACAAATTTGCTCCAATTCTTCAACTGATTATGGATGCAACGAAAACAAATAGCTTTGGCCAAATAATCAGTGGTCATTTTCGTACTCTACGTTTTGGGCATGCACTTGGTGTACCAGAATGGAATCCTAATTGGCGACGTGAATCGGCGATCTCTGGTGGAGGCATCTTGCGAGACCATGGGCCTCATAGCATTTATATGGCTTGCCACATAGTCGGGCAAGTACCGAAATCTGTTTCTTGTTTGCAAGGAAACTTTCTAAAAAACGGGTATCAAGACACAGAAGACACCGTGTTGATGACTTTAAACTTCAACGAAAACCTGTCCTTTACGATTAACCTGTCATGGGCAGCGAACTTCCGTAATAGTTATTACGCTATTTTTGGAACCAATGAAAATATTATTGTTGAGAATGATGATCTCTACCAAACTACCGGGAATAGTAGAGTAATTCGGCGTAGCCTCGTCTCAGAATTTGACGATCCATCACACAAATTGTGGTTCGCGCATATGTTCAAGGATTTTTTGGGCACCGTCACATCCCCAGAGCACCAATGGTCACTTCTGCAAGAAGCATTGATTACATCTCTCGTGGTTGAGAGTGCATATGAGTCAGCTAAACAAGGGGGAATACAGGTTGAGATTCCTCGCCCATTAGAAGAATTTATGTGATTTTAGTGGGGATGATCCCAAATAGTTTAATGTAATGCTTCTTTAAGCACAGGAAATAATCTCGCTAAACAGGAACGCGCTTTGCCTTAATATATAGAGTTCCAACACATAAAGAACGCCACACACAATCACAATTTAAAACCACGCTAATTCTGCCATTATAGGATAGTGATCACTTGCATAAATTGGTGGCGCTGCATCGCAAATCAATGTGTATTTTTCCGCTTGTATGCGTTGGTATCCATCGAGTGTTAATATCCAATCGATGCGTAAGGCAACGGGAGGGAACATATCCCCACAATAATCATGATAGGTATTCATCGCAAGTTGGTTTTTATTGCCTGCTTCTAGATATGCGTCCTTATAATTCTGCTCTATGAATAATTGGTGCGCTGCATTTCCAACTGGCAAGTATTTTGGTAAGACAGGCGGTGGATATTTACTTACATCTTCGTCATTAGGTGCCCAAGCTCGCGCATTGAAATCACCAGCAACTATAACAGGAAGATTATTTTGTTGCCGGAGTTGTTCGGCTTGGCGCACAATTACTTTGCTACTTTCTATTCTTGATTGATATCCATAATGATCCAAATGTACATTCATAAATAAGAACTTGGCGCCGGTTAGTAAACAGCGAAGAATTACCCACGTGGTGCCACGAACATGCATTGCATCCCATGCTTTGGACCATTTTTTAGGTTGCTGCGAAAGGTAAAAACACCCGGAATCAAGTTTTTCGAAACGTTGCGGCTTCCAATAAATAGGATTATAGAATGCAATATTATCGTCCAAACTAATGGTTTTCCAGCCATATTCACTTTTATATTGAGCTAACTGCTCATCAAGTGTAATGCGGTTTTGTTCTTGTACTTCCTGAAAACCAATTAAATCTGCGTTATAACGAAGAAGAATAGCATTACACAATGTTAGGCGACTATTCCAATCTCTCATATTCTCACAGTTTATTGAATAACCCCCGATGTTGAAACTCATAAGACTAAAAGGGTGCGTACGCATATATTCCTGCTCTGTTGATTAACAGACAACGATCTCCAAATCAATTAAAGGGCACGTTTTTTTGAATGAATGTAGAACGACTAGAAAATCACATCTATTGCCAACAAGATTAGGGTAAATGTCTTTTTTTATCAGCTGCAACACCAGTCAAAAAGTACTCGAAAACTTTAATCCACTGTTCGAAAGATAATTGTGTAGGTGTAGCCTTTATCGGAAAATCGTTATCTCTGGATAGGCGCTTCCACTGTTCATAAGAAAATATATCCTTGTAGGCTGACTTTAAATCCTTTTTCCACGCCCCAAAACCAAATTTAACAAACCTCTTATAAATCCCCGCGTTTTCTTGAATCACTAATGGGGTGTTCCTTTTCTTGATATGAAGCAACACCACATCTACAGCAGGTATAGGTATGAAATCTGTGCGCTGAAAATCCCATATAGTTTCAAAGGTAAACCAGGGTTTGGCAAGAACGGAAAATTCGGTTTCAGTTGGATACCCTGAGAACTTACTTGCAGCCTCTTTCTGCATAATCAAGTAGGAATCTATGGCGGGGGAGGGCGAGTACAATATTTTTCTAACAATATCTGATGTTATGTTGAAAGGAATGTTAGAGAAGATTTTGTATTTATGGGAAGTTATGATGTAATCCAGAAAATCTCCATGATGAATTTCTATATTCTTGTGTTCTTTGAGGGATTCTCTAAGTCCATCCACTAAATTCTGATCTATTTCAATCGCAATAACTTTCGCTGCCTTCCTGGCCAACTCCTGGGTTATTATGCCATCACCAGGGCCAATTTCATAGACGGTATCCGAGCCATTGATCGAGGTTTTCAGGATCAATCTCTCAACCAAAGAGCGGCTTTTAAGAAAATTTTGGGCGAATTGGATTCGTTTTCTAACCATTCAGCATTCCTTTGATTTCTCAATAATACTCTAAAAATCAGAATATAATGGACAGACAAGCATTAATAACTTGCAGCGATTCACTGGTGTATTCCTTTTTCTTCGTCAAGGTGAACACACTCTTATCATTGGTTTTTCCTATCAACTTAAAGAGTTTCCGTTTCCCGTTATCAAATTCTTATTGATTTTCGCGTAAGTGATCTGGAGACTTCCACGACTCGGGAAGCATCTTGATGATCTCAATATTACTAAATGGCTTTTGGGAACGACTACCTTGGAGTTTTACCCATTTGAACATTTCCTTCAAGCCTATATCTATTGGGGTCTGCTTAATCTCTCCAAACGTTGCGATGGCCTTTTGATGCGACACACACACCTTTTTTACTTCATGACGAGGTTCTAAATATTGGTACTGTAGGTTTTCTCCAGTTATTTTTGCTAGAACATGCACCAAATCATTAATACTCAATGCCACATCGGACCCCAGGTTAAAAATCTCATTATAGGCTTGGGCTTGATGAATCGAGTTTACTATGACAGGAACAATATCTCTAACATAGCTGAAGGAACGCGACTGGGTTCCATCCCCGAAAATAGTAAGCGGTTTACCCTGTAATAATTGATTCAAGAAAATTCCAATCACGTTACGGTACATATCACCTATATTCTGACGTTCACCATATACATTATGTAATCGGTAAATAATGTAAGGCAACTTAAATAGCATCTGAGCCGCTTTTAGATCTAGTTCAACCGTTAATTTAGCTATGCCATATGGATCAGTGGGCAAAGGGGTTTGGAGTTCATCAAAAGGAGCTTTATTATCTCCATAAACTGCTGCGGAAGAAATGAAAACAAAACATTTTAGCCCATAATTGATAGAAGCATTTATCAGATTTATGCTTCCAATTACATTGTTTTCATAGTTATATTTTCTGATATGATGACTGAGAATTTCCGCTGCATAGGCTGCGCAATGAAAAACATATTCAAATTTGTACTCGTTAAAGAGTTGGTTGACGAGTTCAGTATTAGTGATACTCCCTTGCACAAAGCTAACCCCTTGTGGAATGTTTTCGATAAAGCCCCCTGAGAGGTCATCAAAAACAACAACCTTTCGATTCAACCCTAATAGTTCCTCAGATATGTGAGATCCTATGAAACCTGCTCCGCCAGTAACTAATATGGTCATATTCTCCTCAGAAAAAGTTACTAGATGTTAATGTTTGATTTGAATAGAAATGTGTACTTCTCAAAGCAACCCTAATTGCATAGTAATATGATTAGAATATCATATCCCTAAAATGGAAGCCATAAAATCTTCCACCAAGCGTTAAGCATAACTCCTGGGCCAGTTTTCACTGGCTCTTGCGTGAGGATTTCCCATTGGTTATGATCTGTTTCTTTTTGCAACCGCGAAAATACGTAGAAAATAAAAAGTAGCGCAATCCGAGGAATAGCAATGCCCGTAACAATTAACCGTAAACAAATATACTTCCATAGAGGGTACTGCTTACGATAAAAACGATATTGTCCTTTGTATTTTAGTATTATCCGCTTATCTGCCGCCTGATTCATCGCTTGCCCACCGATGTGTATAATTTCCGCATCAGATAAAAAATAAACTAGCCAACCGGCTTTATGTATGCGATAACACCAATCAATCTCCTCTGCGTAAATAAAATATCCTTCATCAAGCCCTCCTATTTGCTGAATAACATTACTACGTACCATCATGCAAGCACCATTTACCCAATCCACGGGACGAGTACAGTTATGATCACCCCACCATAGAAAGCGTTTGGCTAAATAAGGCTGTAATAAGGGTAATCGATGCAATTCTGAATAACTTAAAAAATCATTAATTAAGCTCGGGAAATTATCAACGGATCGTTGAAGTGTACCATCGGGATTCAGATGACGACATCCAACACAACCAGCCTCGGGGTGCGCATCCAAAAAACGAACCATTTCATACAGGGTCGAGGCCAGTACTATAGTATCGCTATTTAATAGCAGAACATAACGCCCCTTCACCTCTCTAAACCCAATATTATTACCCACTGCAAACCCCTTGTTTTCTGGCAATGTTAGTAAACGAACATTGCTCCATTTTTCTTCAACAAGCTCAATGCTGCCATCCGTTGAACCATTGTCCACAACTATAGTTTCAAAATTTACATCATGGCTTTCCTTGTATAAAGTCTCAAGTGTTTGATGTAATAAATCACGTGTATTCCAATTAACAATCACAACTGATACATCTACAGTATTTGTGTCCATTATTTGCCTCATAGTGTACCCCTTTATCTCAGACGTTTAGTTACTCAACGGGATGGCAACTGTGCTCTCCCTCGCAATGAAGCATATCAGGCCATGTTTTTGCAAGTGGTATAGATTTAATAGCATTTCATTTTCTGTCCAGGGAGTTCCTAGAATATTATTGATTTCGTACAATAATTCCTTACCTGTTTTCCTTCCATCAATCAATTCCAATAATCTTAGAAGGGGTTCTTCTAAAGGCAATTGGTAACCGGTCCTAGTGCGAATAAACGTGCGATTGCTCATCCATTTACCTTTAGAAGCCAAGTTTTCTTTGATCAAAATAAGCTTATCATTCAAACAAGGAATTAATTTATGGATGTTATCCTTTTCAAAATTCTCATCAAGAGCAATTTTAGAAATTCGGTAGGGGCCGATATACAATGTATCGATCCCCGAACCTAAAAAGCAGGCCAAGGCCTCTGATGGAGTTTCCACTATTGGCTCGCCTCGTATGTTGAAAGACGTGTTTAACACTAATGGAACGGATGTCAACCTGAAAAAATGCTCAATAAGTTGCCTGAATTGCCCCTTGTAGTTTATGTCCACAGTTTGGATTCGGCATGTGCCATCAACATGACAAACAGCGGGAATTACAGATCTTTTTTCGGGATGCACAGGAGTTACAACTAGCATATAAGGGTTTTCTTCACTTATTGCAAAATATTCAGACGTATGTTCCTTTAGAACACTGGCTGCATAAGGGCGAAATCCCTCACGATATTTAACTCGGCTATTTAGCATATCTTTCATATTGGGCAACCTCGGATCACAAAGAATACTTCGATGTCCAAGTGCACGCGGTCCAAATTCGCTGCCACCTTCAAACCATCCAACAATTTTCCCCTCCGCAATATCAGATGCGGCTCGAACACCAGGTTCATCAACTAACTCGTAAATAATCCGAGAATCATTCTGAACCAGTTCTGATATCTCGTTTATTTCATACTCTTTGCCATAAAAATCACTGGCATCGAAACTTGCTGGTAGTGATGAATTCAACTGACAAAAGCCATAAAGAGCAGCGCCAATTGCAATTCCGCCATCACCAGCCGCAGGAGCAATGAATAATTTTTCAAAAGGCCCATCGCGAACTATCAGCCCATTAGCTACACTATTTAAAGCCACACCGCCCGAAAGGCACAAGTTTTTGGATGGGATTTTTCTGTGTGCAATTCGTACTATGTGAAGAATAGCATTTTCTAACTCTTCTTGTACTTTGGCTGCTAAATTTCTTTTTATCTTTACTTCATCCGCTGGTAAGTTGTATGAAGGCTTAGGCAATTTCAATATCCAATCGACATCAATCTCAATACCATCATCCAGTAGTGTAATTATTTGGAAAGGAATTCCGCTGCTGTCTCCATATGGTGCCAGCCCCATTGTCTTTCCAGCATGAACCCAGTCGCCAAAAATATACTGTGAAGCAACGGAGAACATATGCCCCAGACTAGGGAAACGGTAATATGGCTCGCTCGAATTCCATAAACCCCAAGTCTTATCTACAAGATCTATATTGCCTTTATCAATATGGAATAAGGTGAGAGCTTCATCCATTTCAGAAAATTTCGGCGCTGGCCCAATATGGGGACTATTTCGAACAACGTATTCCCCATAATTGTATCCACTTCCATCAACGATCAGAACCGCGGCATTAATAAAACCAGATGCACAGTAAGCGTAATAAGCATGCAAAAGGTGATGTGAGGGATTTATTACAAGGTTGTTTTTATAACCCAAATAAAGGAGTTCAATCTCGTGTGATGACTTAGTGTATTGATTCATAACAATGCAATGAACGTTATTAATATCATGTATATTGGCAACGTTAAGACAATAGTTTATCGCAAGGTGAGGGAAACCCTCGTGATGTTTCTTGCGACTGAGACGTTCCTCCAGAATAGCTACTCGTATTTGCCCATCTATCATTAAGCAAGCGGAGGCATCATGAGCGCAATTAATACCAAGAATAACCTGTGACTGAAGATCCATTTTTAATTTCCTTTGATTATTAAAATTCCAATTCAAGAGGAATAAGGATGCTTTCCAAAACATTCAGGCCAGCTTGTCTCATCACCCCTATGCATAGTCCAACAATCTTCATTGGTAAAACAATCTCTTCCAAATCAAGTTTCGCGATAATCTCATAACCCGAAGCATTACATCTGTATGATAAGTCCATAGGGTATCCAACTGTCTTTGTACAATTTCTGCCCACATCATAAATCCACTCACATGCAATACTTCCTAAATCGAAACGGATCCGCTCTGTATCAAATTCAAAACTTGAAGATATTTGCAGGTTAAGTATTAGCCCCTTTTCGCTTCTGCGGACTTGAATAACTAATGGAATAGGTTCAGGTTGCTGGGTTATATATCGTCTGAGCGGTGAATAAAAATCTGAATTTACTGTGGAGTAACTTTTTTCTGATTCTTGTGAAACAGGAATATGGTTAGCGCCGATTCTCTGAATCAACCATTCCATGGAAAGCCATTTGGTTTTCAGGAGTTCATCCGGCTCTGATGATAAACTGGCCCAAAAATTCCACCACAGGCATCTGGGAAATCGAGTTGCTGATACTGGTTGTCCAAGATTATTAGATACAGAAATGGGCAGCGGATTTTTACCAAATACAGAAACAGCCGTAGAAGCTGCCCACTCAACAGCATCACGAGCATTGAAATAATCTACGTAACTTATAAACCTATTAGGATTGAACGATGTATGTCTTGAGAGGGCAAAAAGGTCAATAATTTCTCCAAGTCGGACGCAAGCCTTCTCTCGATGCGAAATCGACCAAATATTGGTGTAATTCATGAAGGCATGGGCGCTTATAATCATGGCTAACATGTTTGCATCTGGTACTACAATAGGCTCAGTTTCTGGTCGTGTACCATGATTTGCGGACTTAAACATGTCGAAAAAGGTAATTTTATTATGGGGAAATGAATAGCCTTGTTGTTGCCATTCCTCATTTTGGTGCAGAGGAGACAAGTCAGACTCCAGTAATGTTTTTGAGTACCCATAAACGGGAAAATAATCGTGAACATCGAATTCTGTTGAATCTTTCGTAAATTCACCTATTTCATGCATGAAAGGAGTTCTTGTTTGTCTATAACCTGTGTCGAGTAAGGTTTGCACAACATTATTGGTATTATCACTTAGTAAATCAATATCTCCCGCATGCATAATCTCGCTCTCATCAGACAGGACATAAGTCGATATACCTTTGATGACAATAATATTGGTTTTTTTGAATTTTAATTGTTGTCTGAGCTGAGTAAACGCTGAGATATTTCGGACAACTTGGGTTGTTGTCATAAAAAACAAATCGTTTAAACCCTCAACAAGATCATAAGTCACCCATTTAGGGTTATTATTTCGTATTCGCGACAAAAACTGCCCCGAGAGATTGTGCGCATCTACAAGGTCGATTAGGGTATTCGTATTGAAATCAACATCATCGGGCAATGCAACAGGAGCACCAGCAGCCCATTTAATTATTGGGATGTGATCAGGCATAGGTTTTCTTAAATTACTATGTAAGAGGGATATGGGGCTGTAGGAAATCTTTCTATTTTATACTTCCTGAGATCTAAAACCTCTTTTAAGGCCAATGTTTCGCCTGGAAACTCAGGATGTAGCAGTTCATCAAATGCCAGGATGCTACCCTTCACAAGATAAGGCTGAATTATTTCCAGACAACTCTTGGTGGGTTGGTAAAGATCCATATCAAAGTAAGCGAGAGCCACAATTGTTTCTGGGTTTTTCTTCAAGTAATCCTCAAGCATTTGAGGTGCATCACCCTTCAACAATTCTGTACGCCGAATATGTGATAGCGGCGCTTCTGCTTCGTGTAAGGCAAGGATGTTTTCTAAATACTGTGCATAATTCTCGGAAACACTCATCGAGCCTACATGAACCCGATCAGAGTTACCATCTTCTGGCAATGTTTCCAAAAACCCCGTAAAGGTATCCAGGCCTATAATTTTTCGGTAAAAATTGTAAGGTTCATAAATTGCACGTAAGGCACTCAGTACAGACAAATGCCTACCCCAGCGCACTCCGAACTCAATTATGATCCCATGCACATCTAATATTTTTTGATACAGATGGTGAAACGAAAGAATTTCGGAAATCCTTTGCGGACGCATAAAAAGTTCAAGGTTTTCCAGGATTTGGTCATTTGGAATAGGCCTTTTTTCGAACATCATCCTTAGTTGTGATCGAGTTTCCTCTTCTTTTTCTGAAGGCCGAACTTTTCTGGGATTTATTTTTTCAGAGTTCATCGTTTTTTATTATCCTGGGAAAATCACTTTGATCTATATGATACAAAATTAGATTGACCATTAAATTTTTATCGTCACTACGATTACGATAAATCGTCCAAAACAATGTACTGCCCTACACCTGGTAGAGCATCTTCTCGCAAAGGAGCAAAAAGATCATGATTGGGAGGTGTGAAAAAGTTTTCTGCCGTAAATGGGCCATCAAAATTCTCGTTTATGCAATCACGTCTTACAAAGAATGCGTCACCATTAGCCAAGCTACAGCCGACTAATTCATAACCCTTCTTGTTTCCCAAGCACTCCAAAGCTTTAAGGCTCGCTCCGAAAAAGTTGGTGCGGTTCCATTGAGCATTAGGAACGTACTTTTGAACCAGTTTGGCTGGCGGACGAAAAGTGGCATTGTATTCGATCACAACCACACGAGGAGATATTGCATCTAATGCTTGCCAAACCCAATAGTCATTCCCATCTATATCAATACTCAATAAATCAACCTCTTTTTGCGAACACAACTTCGATATAACGTTGTTGATATTTTCTACATCCAAAATTTTGTGCTCGACGGTCAAAAGTTTCTGAGTGATTGAAGGAGCATGTATTTGACAAACAGCTTCGATATTACGAGGATTTCCGTCCATCCACACACCTTTCCAACCTCCAAGTAAAAGGTACAAAGTATTATTTTGCAAACCATCACCGCATCCGAATTCAACGAAAAACTTATTGGTTACGCCTATGCGCCTAAAAATTTCTTGAATAATTCCATCTTGATCTCCCTCAGAATAAGCCTTATAGCCTTGTGAAGCAAGCCTGCGTTCTCCTAATAATCTTTGTTCGGATTGCATTTTGTCAATTTGGAAGCGTGCCAACATTGATGCAATCATTTCGGTAGTTCGTTTTTTACTAGGTTCTGTTCGTTTCATGATTTCGAGCGCGATAGGCGCTATATTGGGTTTGGGCATAGAATTTTTTCGAGTCATCACAATCTCCTAACTTTGGCCAGTCGGTAGTTTTAAATTCTTTTCATTTAGGTAATTTTCCACAGCTACAAATCCTTTTTGAAATATTTCCAATGTGTTTTGAATATCTTCTGCTGTATGAGCTGCGGAAATATACCAGTGGTGGTTGGGGTGCAAAAACACACCGTTACGTGCCACTTCTGTAAAGAATATTCTTTTAACCTGCTCGTTTTGTTCACAATCTGGAATTGTGAATTGAATAAATGGATAAGGTGCATACCCCACAAACTGGGCTGAAAAAGTATGTTCTGCCAAAAGAGCGTTGATGCCAGCCTCAAACATCTCACCCATTGACCAAATATGCGGAATCGCATTCGTTTCCTTCAAAATTGAAATGGTGGTTATGGCAGCAACCATTTCAGCGGAATTACCAAAAAAGGTGGATGTCATTTTAGTATGTCCGATGCCACTCAAAACATCAGCCCGCCCAACAATTGCGGAAATAGGGTGCCCATTAGACATTGCTTTGCTATAAGTCGCTAAATCTGCTTCGATATCAAAGAACTCCTGTGCCCCTCCCAAAGCTAATCTAAAACCAGAACGCATTTCATCAAGTATAAATAAAGCACCGTATTTATGAGCAACCGCTTTCACTTCTTGCAAAAAACCCGGACTAGGTTTTTCTAGTTCAAAAGGCATCATGATTACGCAGGATATTTGATCTGGATAAGTTTCAAAAATATTATAGAGCGAACCAATATCATTGTATTGGAACTGGAATACATTCTCCAAAGTTGATTTTGGCACTCCCATGGAGCGGGGTGTTGCCCAATCGTGCCATCCATTGTATCCCCAACGGACAACCTTATCTCTCCCAGTAAAAACACGGGCAAGCCTGACTGCACCACTCGTCGCATCCGATCCGGTTTTCATCAAGAATGCCATTTGTGCATGAGGAATTACTGATACCAACAATTTAGTCAACTCGATCTGAGTTGGTTTCCACAATGGAGAAATATTGTTCCCTCTTTTTAGCTCTCTAACAACGGCTTTCGTCACACGATCATCGGCATGGCCCAGTACTATTGTCCCGTATCCAAGCATATAGTCAATGTAACGATTCTTGTCTACATCCCACAAATAGGCACCTTTGGCATGGCTTGCATAAAAAGGGTACTCATTCTCAATCTGGGAATAGTTCTTGACGCGATTTGCTGCCCACGCGTCATATAGTTCAGCTTGCTTTAGTAACTTTTGAGACTGCTCAAACATGGTTTGAGATTTCATACTAATAGGTCCTCACTCAATAGGCGCAACATGGTCAGAATTCTCATTAATACTCTTTAAATTTGCCAAGATTAACGTTGTTGACATAGATGGAATTCGCTTGACAATATGAATGCGGGCGCCAATATCTTTTGCGGCTTTGGTTTCACTAGGATACAACTTAACACTTTCCTCCCCAATAGCAAAAACATCTGGTTTTAAGCTAAATATGTATTCATCTGCTACAATATTTTCGTGAATAAACACATAGTCTACACAACGCAATGCAGCGATGAGTTCTAATCTCTCCTCCTGACTAATAATTGGTCGATGATGTCCCTTAATAACTTTGATTGAGCTGTCACTATTTACTCCTACAACTAAGATATCTCCCTGTTGGGAAGCGAATTGCAAGAAACGTACATGCCCAATATGCAAAATGTCAAAACACCCCGTAGCCAAAACAATGCGTTTTTCAGGAAATTGTTCACGCAAAGATCCAAGACTGGATACAAGAACTATGTTGGCTTGCAAAATCCTTCCGGTTTTCACTTGTTTACTCCGTTGCGAGTGCATCAAGAACATCGGCACGAAAACTAGGATTCAACATATCACTACTGATATAAAAGCAGTGGCTCCGTTCAATAAAGCTTTGGAGCCTAAGTTTCATTTGGCTATAAACTTCTGAAAATAGATGAAAATCTCCGGAAAAATGATCCAACAAATCCTCTTCCAATCTATATACATTGATAGCCAATGAAAACTGCTCTGCATAATCATATAATTCTCGCCAAGGTATTTTTTTTATTACGTGTCTTCCCGAATCAATATAATCAAGAATACAGATATTTTTCACTAATGGGCCGACATTGGGGGCAATAGTAAATGCATCATATGGGTCAATAATCAGTTCCCCGGGGATTAATGCATTGTTAGTCTCGATTTTTTTTGTCAAATCTTCATACCAATAACCTGGCCGGATTCGAATTGAACTTGTAACACCGCAAATACGCCTGTCTTCAATTATTGAATGAGAATTGCTTAGGAATTGTGCACCATGTAAACATAATTGGGTTAGAAAGACTGTCTTGCCGGCGCCGCCACGACCCAACAAAAGTGTACCTGCTGTTCCAACTGAACAGGCTGCTGCTTTCAAAAACAATGCATTTTGAATAGTTTTGAGCATCAGAAAATATTTAACGAAATAAGGCCAAACAACATGTTCTAATTCCTCGCCAAAAACATAACAGCGATTTTCTCTTGTAACAAGGTAGATGGGTGAGCCAAAGTGATCAGTAACATAGTAACCGCGTAGAAAGCTTTTTCCACGATATGTCTGATCTACATATGGAAGAATCTTTTCTGGTTCTAGACTGCCTTTTGATATTGAGATGCACCACAATTCAAAATCTGTTTTCTTACCCTTGTAAACGCTTTGTGATTTTGCGCTGAAATATTTTTGTGCAGGGAAATTGGGAACATTACTAACCAAACGGAAATCCAGCACTCCAAGTTGAATGGTTAAATCAATGGCTGGTTGAATTCGAGCCAGGATGTCAGTCTCAAAAAAATCCATTTTCCCCTAAGCCTATCTGTAAATCTGATAACCATCTAGCGCATAAATCTCTATATGCTTCACCTGATTCTCGGGTTTGATAAAACACATCTAGAGCATTTATCAAGTTGCCAATTTCTTGTTTAGGAGGAGCCAGATTTCCGGAAAAGCCACCACTTAAAATATCAAGAAATTCCCTTTTTATATAAGCAATTTCAACGCTATTTGCTAAAAACAGTAACAATCTCACAACCTTCTCAAAGCATCCGTGTATCTTCGCAGCAATCAAGATCTCAGTTGTTTTACGATCATAATCACCAGCGTTAGCATATCCCGCACAACTAAGGTAATGTTCAACTTTAAAACCTATGTGACCTGGGAAAACCAACGATTTCGTGAATGGATCATTGTAAGGTATTCGAACTGCCAAGATTGAGTGATCAATTGTATTATAGTCACCCAAATTAATTTGCTCAATACCACGTCCGCGTAAAATATCGAAAATGTCCGGGCGAGGAACAAATGGCAATAAAGAGTTGGAGGTTAGATCCCATTCCGTTGGGTTAAAATAACCTCTAAAACATGCGAGCATTTCATCATATTGGCATAATACTCCCATTTCTTCGATACAAATTTGCCCTCGGCAATGCTCGACCCGCTGGTTGTATGATGCCGATTGATTAAGAAAATGGGTCTTTTCAAAATCTAACAGGGTATATGTGGTAACTCCTTCCCGCTGATCGACGAGAATATTCCTGGGGCTCATATCTCCCCACAAAATACCATTCTCATAGAGTATATCTAGTAGGAGACGATAATGCGTTAAGTAGCTACTTCGATGGGCGTTATCTTTTTCTGTTAGAAGAATTTCTTCCAATGATGTAGCATCTATATGCAACGAGAGAGCGTAGCGCTTATCTGAATATCCATCATAGATAATTGCAAACGGGTAAGCTATTTGTAGAACAATTTTATTCTTAGGGTTTTCAGGATCGCGAAGTGTTAAAGGTTGCTGTCCAAACTTTTGCAGGAGGATTTTATAATTGGTTTGCTCTTTTTCAAATCGTCCCTTTTTGTATGAGCTTTCACGTTTGCTTACCACTGCAATATTATTAGGTAAATGCCAATATCGTACAATGCCTTGACGTACTATCGCGTTTAATCCCGGCATATCATATTGTTGTTCAAGAAATGCTCCAAGCTTTGTACCAACAACATCAATTAATGTCATCAATTGATCTTTATATTGATCGTCTTGTAACCAAACGATAATGCGGTCTTGGTTCTTGGAAAAAATCTCATCCATGTTACAAGTGAAGATGACGTTTGACTTTTGGTGTAGTGAATTTATATCAAGAAATCGTGAATGGGCGATTTCAAAGCGATACTTTTTAGGATTAGATCTTTCTTTTTCAGAGAACATTTGCCCAAAGAGCGAGAGGGCAACTGAATGGTGGTTCTTCCGAGCGGCAAGATATTCAGCCACAAGACGATAATCATGATCGACTATCAAGGTTTCTAGATGCGGAAGCGTATCTCTTAAGATTGCACTGCTTTCAAACTGTTGGATAATTATTTTTGCTAAATCCTTATGCAGGAGAGGGTCTGGTTGATATCGGAATGTTGGGTTAGCACCTTCTTTCAAATATTTCGAAATAATATCTATCATCGGATTGGGTTCATTCAGGCAAAACGCCAGTGGTTTGTTCTTGATTCCTTCCAATATCAAAATCCTTCCATCTCTTATATATCTCTTGGGGGCCGTCTAAAAAGGCATCAGCGAAAATTTGTAGCAACTCTTCTCGGTCGATTTTGTGGCCAGTATCAAACTTCACAAGTGTGTTGCTAGCGTCATCTTGAAAATCATATCGGCCATCATCTTGGATAACAATTCGGCAACGATAACCTCTTTTGAATAATTCCAACCTCATCTCAGTTTCTGAATACAGTGCTTCTCTCTCTTCCCAATCGTTTTCCGTAACCCAGAAAATTGCCATAGGGCCGAACACTTCATGTGTTGCATAATATGCTGGGGAAGAAACCAATTCCTTCCGAAATTCTGATCCTTTCAATCGCATTTCAAAACCAAACCAAAGTTTCCCTATAACATTCAGATATTCCTCTAAAACTGGCAACCATACTGATTCTATATTGTGCCTAAATTCTAACCACCTTAGTCGGTTTTGTTCTTTTTCGGGATTGTCAAGCAATAGTTTTTGTTTGGAGCTCTTTTCCTGTTCTACCGCTTCATAAAACTCTTTGAGATCTTTGGAATGGTCAATCATTTCTCCCTCGAAATTATTGGGTTTTGATTTTCCTCTCAAACCCAGATCAAAACATATAGAACAAAAATAAGTATATATCAATTCAATAGGTTTATGTCGCAATCAGACATAAGATTTAGATAGAGTGTCATTATCCAATAATTTATAACGGTCTGAACTTACATCCATACACAGCCTGCTTTCCCAACATCGTCCAGGATAATCTTTCAATCGTGTTCCACCAAATCCCTGGTACTTCATACCACTTCGCTCCAGCCGCATTCTTAGGGATATCTGGATCTGGGGCGGTGCCTCGCGCAAGAGCTCCATCCGGGTGGATACCAACCTCCGTATAAACAAATGAGTAAATTGGACCCAGAGCGGCTAAAGATAGCATCATGCCCCACCCGCACCGGGAAGGTTCTACCGTTTTTGCCGCGTCTATCCGGTCAGCCACAAATTCGAAGTAAGTCATCCCTTCTGGTGCTTCGGGAACCTGCATAGGCTGGTTTCCCTTGTAGGCAACGAATAAAATACTCGAGCAAATCGCCAGGATGACAGCAGTTTTGACAACCCATCCAATCAACTTAAGAATCACTACGATGAATTTCATTTTCTCCTTCATTCTCTTTATCTGTCTGATACTGATCTTCTGGTCGGGCACCTTCTCGTAGGACCCGGTTATAACGAATCTCCTCGCGATACATTCGATCTAGTGCAACCTCAATCACATCGCTTTCACTCCGTCCCATTACGCTTGCCATCGCTCTTAATTGACTCACTCCTTCTGGGCTTATTCGAAAAGATCGTACTGGTTTACTCGCAGAATTTGTTTTCGGCATTTTTAACCTCATCTAACTAATAGTAATACTAGAGTATACTATTGTCAATCATAAACAAATAGATCTTGTCAGGAACCAAAGGGGAGTCCATAATTGGAATAATCTCTTTGTCCCTTTTGCCAAATTTTTCCGAATTACTTATAGAGCTCAAAAATAAATATTCCCTGCAGGATGTTGTTGAAGTGATAAGAGGAGAAATTTATGGCAGAAAGCAGTATGGAATTGACGTCAGAAAAAATTGATCAAATGACAGATGAAATAAGGATAATAAAAGCCGCGAGACAGGACCCCAAGGTATTTGGAGAATTGTATAAGTTGTATGTTGAACAAGTCTTCCGATACCTTTTCAGCAGGATAGGCAATGTGCATGAAGCAGAAGATGTTACAGCTCAGACATTTCTTGCGGCTTTTGAATCCTTTGATAAATTTCGACAGGATGGGCACTTTGCTTCCTGGTTATTTGGAATTGCTCGTAATAAAGCAATGGACCATTTCCGCCGACGGGATCGTTCGTCACATGTGGATGAATTCAATGAATTACCTGTGGAAGACTATGCCTTAGCCAGGATGATAAAGACAGAACAGGAAGAAGCATTGTCAAAACTCATCCAGACTTTGCCCGAAGAAGACCGCGAACTACTCCGTCTCCGTTTCTTGGCAGATATGAGTTACCCAGAAATCGCTCGTTTTCTTCATCGTAATGAAGACGCTGTTAAAAAAACTACATACCGGTTACTGGCACGGTTGCACAGCCAGTTGGAGGTTTCAAATGAATGAAAAGTATTCAACCCCTCAGTTTGAAGAGAGTATTCGTAAGTCCTTTGGAGTACCTGAGATCCGCTCCATATTTGTTGATGAGGTGTATAGCAATTTGATGCAACAAGTGGCGACAAAATCTAAAAAACCACATCCGTTCTTAGGTCTGCGACCTGCATGGACCGTTACTTTCGCTATTCTTGCTCTGATGATCATTGGTACCTTAGTTATTGGTCCACAGCGAGTCTACGCAGCCGTCCTTCAGCTCTTTGGTTATATACCAGGTGTCGGAATTGTGGACCAAAACAGTCCTATCCGTTTGTTGGCTGAACCAGTGAGTATCACTCGTGATGGGATTACAGTTTCTGTAAATCAGGTGGTACTTACCGGAACCGAAACGCGCCTAGATTTTGGTGTCTCTGGTGTTCCCCTATCTGCTTACCCAAAGGCGGAATCTGTATCGGGATGCGTAGAGCGAGAATATCTGCGTTTGCCTGACGGCACAAGAATTGATATAAACGCCCCCATACCGACCAATGTGAATGAAGCTACCTTTGTTCTTCCCTGTATTTTTAACACTCTTCCAGGCACGGTCCCTATCGATTGGGAATTGCCAATCCATTTTGTTGCTACTTCGTCAGACCTCACAATTCTGCCTGTCTTAGATGTGACTCCTTCAGTTTCACCAACGGATCAAAAACTTGGTCTGGATATTGAAGCTACTCCGACGACAACCTCAAACGAATCAACGCAAGTTAACGTTTCAATAGATAAAGTCATCGAAACTGAGGGAGGTTATATTCTGCTGGGATCTGTACGTTCCAATATTCCAGCAGGAAGCTGGCTGCAAATCACTGGTCCTGCAATAATTAAGGACGCGAATGGTAAAAATGTGAATTACACCTTCCCTAATGACGTTCAGCCATTAGATGACGCCAGTCTTGGTCAAGGCGGGTACTCATGGGTAATGCAAATCAATGGTACAGGAGTTAAGTTCCCCATAACCATCAGTTTTTCTGGGGTAATCATTTCTCAGGTAGACTCGGAAGCATTTGCTAAAACTACAATTAATGTGGGCTCGAATCCGCAGACTGAACAAATTTGGGAAGTTAATCAGGATGTTCAAATTGCCGGTAATACAATTCGGTTGATATCTATAACAGCCCAGACAGACGGGTATTCCTTCAGAATCGATCCGGGGATGAACTTAAGTAGTGTAAGTGTTCAAATCGAAGGACATCATCCAGATGGCGCTGGAGGCGGCGAAGGCACAACCAATGGCAAGGTGTTCAATACAAGCCTCATTTATAGTGAATTACCAAAAGGTGATTTGACGGTTCTATTCTCCAATCCGCGTTTAGCCAGTCCCACTACCACCTGGCAGGCGGTATGGCAGCCGGAGACCATACGTAACTTTTCATCAATCGATGGACCGTCAACAACCTGCTTGAACGCGGACACAATTCAAAATATTAATCCACTACCATCGGGATTGAATGGCGAAGTCGTGTTAACCCAACTGAACCCTCAGCTTCAAATCATACTTGCTGGGATGGATGGTAGCGAATTAAAAGTACTTGCTGCTGGTAACGGCCGGGCCGCTCTCACGCAAGATGGTACACGCTTGGCTTATACTACCGATGCTGGAATCAGAATCCAGAATCTAAGGAGTGGAGAGTTCACTGAGATAGCTGGCGTTTTTGGACGAGATCTTCATTGGTCTCCTGATGGAAGCCAACTCGCATATGTGAACTCGGGTGATTTATATGGCGTGTTCTTGATCAATAGTGATGGTAAGAATCCAAGGCAGCTTTCCAACCTGGGATATGAAACGATTGCGGGTTGGTCACCAGAGGGATCCATTCTTTATTATGCAATTCCTGGCTCGACTGGAGATGGTTTCCTGTTGCGATCGGTAGATGTAAGTACAGGAAATACCAAAGATCTGTTCGTGTTGGAAAACTCATCCTTCAAAGCACCAATGCCGGTTGTGTCGCCGGATGGAAAGTGGATTGCTTATCGAGCCAGCGATAACAGCAGTCTATTTATCAAAGGAATGGATGGAAGCCCAGCACGATTGTTGCTAGACGACCCGGCTAATGCGATAAACGGCATTGCTTGGGATAAAGAGAGTCTCTTGCTGGGCGTGAGCTTGATCACCCCTGAATATACGGATGGTGAGATTATTTTAATCGCGCCTGATACTTGCGAAACATATCGACTTCCTGGCTTGAGTGGCGAACTAAATGGGATATTAATCCCATAAACCGCTTGACAAGCACGTACTCAAAAATGTGAAGAGAAGGAGGGTTGCCATAGCTGCCCTCCTTCCACCATCCAATGAGGAAAATTATGAAATTTCGTTTGAATAGTTTATCAGTGTGGTTGATTGTAGTAATCATCCTTTCAGGGTGTACTCAATTATTAACAGTTGACACACAACCAATTGCAACAGCAATTCTGCTTACTGCAACACCTTTTCCAACTACTACCAATATACCGGCAACTTTCACACCACTTCCATCGCCAATTTTTACCTCTACACCTTCTGCCACACCAAAGGGGTCAGCCCAAGACATCACCGTTATCTTCATTGACGAAACCATCCCAGATGGATCTAATTTTCAACCTGGACAAGCCTTCCAAAAGACTTGGACAATTAAAAATGGTGGTATAGAGGACTGGAATAAGAATTTTGAATTGGTAAGCACCTCTTCTAATCCAGTTAACGAATCGCTTGGTAGCCCGGAACATATTCCTCTCACGCAAGATGTAAAACCCGGAGAGACAATCCAAATAAAGGTTGATATGGTTGCTCCTAAACAAGACGGTCACTATACAGTTTTTTACGAACTCCGGGATGGGACCGGCACATCAGTGCCTAATAGCCAGATATGGGTAACCATAACGGTTGGAAATATTCCCGTTTCAAATTCGATAGGAGTGAATGCACAACTATTAACCGCTTACATGGAAAATTCGGAATTTACTGTGGATTTTTGTATGCAGCTTCCAGACGGGCGTCAATGGTATCCGTGGAATGTTTTACTTCTAGTTAATCAACAAGATTATTCTCCAAGTGGCAGCCGTATCGATCCGGTCGGAGCTACTACTTCAAATAAGTGTTTCAGTTTTAGTTTTCCGGTTTGGATAACTTCAGGGACAACTTATCAGCTATTCATTGGAAAAGTTGAACTACCACCGGAGGTGCATCAAGCTGAAAATTGTGCCTATGCACAAACAACATTAAGAGCATCCTACCCGGGATTAGATTTCAAATGTGCTGGTCCTGGTGCTTGGTATACCAACTTGGTTTTGCCATCTGGTATGACGAAAGAACAAGCAGATCAATTGATTCTCGATGCGATGTCAAGTTCAATTTATGGTCCATGGACATTAAGCGGTATTACTCCCTGACCCATCTTATTATGTTATAGGTCATATGAAAAAGTGAAAAGGATACTTAAAATATTCAATTTTTTTACCCCCTAGGATAGGTGCTTTCTTCTTGCTATGATTAGAGTCACAACCAAATATCTGTTCGGTCGCTGATAATCATCAGCTGTTCCAAAAAATCCTTGGAGCGACCATCAGCTTCTTCCTTGTCTACGCAACTTAAGTGCGTGTAAATGGGTGTTGAGATCTGAATGGTCGCTTTTGTTTTAACTTACTTTCGAACCCGTTAACCGGAAAAGGAGAAAAAATTGAAAGAAATTCCAGTCTCAAAACGCAATCTGATCATTGCCGTCATCCTGGCAGTTGTCATTGCTGTCGGTATCCTGGTGATCGAAAACTGGCCACTTCGTACGGAGCAGAGTTCAGCAGCAGCAACCAACGAAGACAGTCTCGTGTCTACTGCAGCGGTCAATGCCATCGAGCAGGTCTTCCAGGTGAACTATCAGGAAGGAAAAGAAGCCTGGCTTGAGCGTATCTGCGATGTAAGCACTCCCGCTGGATGCGAGCTGTTTTCGGCCGGCGCAGACCGTATGTGGGAAAAATACGTGGATGCCAAATCTGTGGTCACAGCTGCCTCTCAGGCAGCAGAAAAAGTAGCAGACAATGGTTCCGAGCAAGTCTGGCAGATGACCATCACGCTATCTTCTCCCTTACCGGGTAGCAATAAAACCCAGGATAC
>JACDJB010001112.1_pt1 | contig 22812 bp, 16 predicted proteins | sample 7454121 | NCBI WGS metagenome assembly JACDJB01 (sample SAMN14253290, study PRJNA609438) | sludge metagenome | isolation source: sludge after 25d culture with pyrite | collected 2018-12-20
CCATCACCCCATCAATAAGGAGTGATCCCCATATTATAAAATGTAAAGGCCCATTCGTCGGTTACCTCTTCAATTTGTTTGGACACCGGCTTTCCGGCACCATGCCCTGCCTTGGTTTCAATCCTTATCAACACAGGATTATCGCCTTTGTATTTTTCCTGAAGGGTGGCAATATATTTAAATGAGTGCGCCGGCACCACCCGGTCGTCGTGGTCAGCCGTAAAGACGAGGGTGGCGGGATACTCCACATCCGATCGAATGTTGTGCAACGGTGAGTAACCATAAAGATAGCGGAACATCTCCTCGTTGTCGTCGCTGCGTCCGTAATCGCCGGCCCAGGCCCATCCGATGGTAAAGAGGTGATAGCGCAACATATCCATTACGCCCACGGCCGGCAGCGCCACCTGAAACAGGTCGGGTCGCCGATTAACCACCGCCCCCACCAGCAGGCCGCCATTGGAGCCCCCTTTAATAGCCAGGCGGTTGTGATTGGTATAGCCCATTCTAATTAGCTCTTCGGCAACAAGAATAAAATCATCGAACACCCGCTGTTTATTTAATTTTGTACCGGCCAGGTGCCAGTCCTCCCCATATTCACCGCCGCCGCGAATGTGGGCATTTACATATACGCCTCCATTTTCGAGCCAGGGCACCAAACGCACGTCGAAGCGGGGCTGGTAAACGATGTTAAAACCTCCATATCCATACAGAAGTGTGGGATTAGAACCATCGAGGGTGATGCCTTTTTTATGCACAATGTGCAAGGGAATGCGGGCGCCATCGTCGGCTTCCACAAACACCAGGCTGGTTTCGTAGCGATTGCCATCAAAATCTACATCGGGTTCAAAATAAACTTCCAGGTCTTTGGTATTTAAATCACAGCGATAAACCCTCCCAGGCACTGCATAGGAGGTAAAATTAAAAAACACCACATCGTCCTCTCTGGTGGTCTCAATGGAAGAGACCGAGCCGGGTGCGGGTAAATCCAGGTTGTACTGCTTCACCCCTTTGAGGTTGTAAACCTCGAGGTGCGACTCGGCATCGACCATGTACAGGGCAACGGCAAACGATTTGGTGAGATAAACACCCTGTAGCACATGGTCATTTTCGGGGATGATCTCCTTCCAGTTTTCCAGTGCAGGTTTTTCGGGGTCCATTTCTATCACCCGGTAACGGGAAGCCTCATTATTGGTAAGTATCCAGTATTTCTTATGCACTGTGCCCAGATAAGAAGATTCATTCTCGAAAGTAGTATCGGCTATTTGCCAGGCAGCTTCATCACCTATCGCTTTTATTATAAGAGAGTTGTTGCTGGTAGACTCGCTTCCTGATACCAATAACCGCCGGCCATCATCATCTACCTGCGCCCCATAGTTTCGTCGGGCATGATCGTTGTCCTTATATATCAGACGATCGGCTGACTGCGGATCTCCCAGCTTATGGAAAACCACCTGCTGGTACTCATTTACGTCAGTCAACTCCTCCCCCTGTGCCGGAGCATCATAACGACTGTAATAAAAGCCCTGGTCTTTGAGCCAGGAGATTCCCGAAAACTTCACCCATTCGAGATGGTCGTTGAGCGCTTCACCCGATTCCACCTCTTTCACAAAAACCTCCTGCCAGTCGGACCCCCCGCGTGAGATGGCATAAGCCACATATTTTCCGTTTTCGGAGAAGGCATAGTTGGCCATCGCCACCGTGCCATCATCCGAAAGGGTATTGGGGTCGAGCAGAACCCGTTCTTCACCATTTTCGCCCTTTTTAACGTAAAGCACCGATTGATTCTGAAGCCCGTTGTTGCGCGAGACAAACCAATAATCGCCTTTACGTACCGGGGTTCCCTGGCGCTTGTAATTCCATACCTGTGTCAGTCGTTTCCGAATGGTATCTCTGAAAGGTATCCGGCTCAAATATTCTTCGGTCACTTTATTTTGGGCTTTTACCCATGCTTCGGTCTCAGGCGAACGATCGTCTTCGAGCCAGCGGTAGGGATCGGCTACTGTTTGTCCAAAATACTGATCAACCGTATCAACCTGCCTGGTTTCCGGATAGTTAAGCCGCTTTGATTTTGAGTCACAGGAGGTGTAGAGGATTATCATTATTGATAACAGAAAGAATTGGATTGTGTGTTTCATTTTTAATTGTGAGTTAGAGACAAGGCATGCCTTGTCTGTACAGTTTGGGTTAGAGACGCCTGCCTTCCCTGCTTGCCGGCAGGCAGGCGGTAGGCAGGCACAAATTGTGCGTCTGTACAGGATTCAGGGTTATCCATACCTATAATAATTTCGACCAAATCAGACATTGGTTTTGGTTTTCCTTCCCCACTCTGCAGCTTCTGATTCGCAGGTCGCCTCGGGAACGGTTCTGTATAGGAAAGCTGTCAATCAGAAACGTTCCGAAATTGCTTGCCAGGTATTTAAGGAACGGTTCTGATTCGCAAAACCGCCATACAGAACCGTTCCATACCAGCATGACCACCTTTTCCTTTTTTTACCGATCACCGTTTACCGATCACCGTTTACCGTTTACCTTTTACCCCCTGAAGCCTATTTCAATAAAGTCTATCTTGCTTTTTTATGCGTCGCTCCTTGTTTTTCCCGGCTATCCAGCCGGCCAACATCCCTATAAATCCACCGGTAAACAGAATGCCGCCGATGACCAACCCGGCTATAAAGAAGACGGCCACCAGGGCGCCCAATACGCCTACCAGAATACCAAAAAACACGAATCGCGAAAGCCAAAGGCCACGTGGAAAGGCCTGGTGATGAGCCCGCAGATGTTTAACGCTGGCTTCGAGTTCCTTTTGAAAAAGCTTTACTTCGGGCGCATCGTTTTTCATCCATTGCCCCAAATGATGGCTCATTTCATCGAGTTTGCGGAAATACTCCGCACACTCTGTACAATCCTTCTTATGGGACTCGAGATAGTGCATCAGGCGGGGAAAAGCCTCCAGACTGTAAAACCGGATGCTTTCGCGGGGAATTCCCTTGAGCCGGCTGCTCAAAATATCGTACCACTGCTGAATGCTCTTGTACTTAGGCATAGGCGATGTTTACATTTCACAAACACTACAAGCTGCAATTATCCCAAATAAACAAAGGTAACACAACTGCTGTCAAGATATAGATATATGCCGGAAAATCAAAATCCCCGGAAGTGACAAAACACCGCCGGGGATTGAATTTTACAAAGTGCCGGAGGCAGTTAGTTTCTCTCGGGTCGCGGAAGCAACACTTTTCTGGAGAGCTTAAGCTTTCCGGAGCGCTGATCCAAATCAATAAGTTTAACTTCAATTTCTTCACCCTCTTTGAGCACATCTTCCACCTTTTCGAGACGGCGCCACTCGATTTCAGAGATATGCAACAATCCGTCTTTGCCAGGAAGAATCTCCACAAATGCGCCGAAGGGAACAATCGACTTCACTTTTCCGGTATATATTTTACCTACTTCGGGAATTGCCACTATGGCATTAATGCGCGCAAGTGCTTTATCAATGGACTCTTTATCGGTTGCAGAGATGTCCACAATACCATTATTTTCGTCCTCACTAATCATGACCACGGCCCCGGTTTCGGCCTGGATTGCCTGAATAATCTTGCCTCCCGGGCCTATTACAGCACCAATCATCTCCTTAGGTATCCGAATGGTGACGATACGTGGTGCATGGGGTTTGTAATCCGCACGTGGAGCACTGAGCGTTTCACTCATCTTTTCCAAAATATGCAACCTCCCCCTACGGGCCTGATCTAATGCCTTTTCGAGTACCTCATACGACAAGCCATCCACCTTAATGTCCATCTGGGTGGCGGTAATCCCATCTTTGGTTCCGGTTACTTTAAAGTCCATATCGCCCAAATGATCTTCATCGCCCAAAATGTCGGAAAGCACTACATATTTACCACTAGCGGTGTCGGTGATGAGCCCCATGGCTATACCCGACACGGGTTTTTTCATTTGCACACCTGCATCCATTAATGCCAAAGTTCCGGCACAAACGGTGGCCATCGACGATGAGCCGTTGGACTCCAGTATGTCCGACACCACGCGAACCACATAGGGCAGCTCATCGGGCATCATACGTTTAAGGGCACGATGGGCCAGGTTTCCATGACCAATTTCGCGACGCCCCACGCCCCGGTAGGGACGTGCATCTCCGGTAGAAAAAGGGGGGAAGTTATAATGAAGTAAAAACCGGTCCACTCCATGATACAAAACATCGTCCACAATTTTTTCATCCATCTTTGAGCCCAGCGTTACAGTGGTGAGCGACTGCGTTTCACCACGGGTAAAAACGGCGGCCCCATGGGGGCCTGGCAGGTAATCCACCTCGCTCCAGATGGGTCGAATCTCGTCCATGGCGCGACCATCGAGCCGCACATTTTCGTCTAACATAGCGCGACGCACAGCCTCTTTCTCCACATCGTGGAAGTAACGCTTAATGAGGGCCTCGGGCACATCGTCTTCTTCCACATTGTAATTATCGGCAATGTAACCGGTCACAATGGCCTCAAAAGCGTCGAGGCGCTCATGTTTATTGGGATTGGCTGAACGGGCCACTTCATAAGCTTTTTGATAAGTAGCCTCCTTAATGTGCCGACGCAGCTCTTCGTTGTTATTCTCGTGGCTGTATTCCCTAACAGGCTTTTTACCAACCATTTCGGCCAACTCTATTTGAGCCTGACACTGAACCTTAATAGCTTCGTGAGCGAACTTCATGGCTTCCAGTAAATCGGCTTCAGACACCTCACTCATCTCACCTTCCACCATCATGATGTTGTCCATAGTGGCAGCTACGATAATCTCCATGTCGGCTTCCTTGATTTCAGAGGCGGAGGGATTGACTATCAACTTTCCGTTGATGCGACCTACGCGTACTTCGGAAATAGGTCCGCCAAAGGGAATGTCCGACACGGCCAATGCGGCTGAGGCAGCCAGGCCGGCCAATGCATCGGGAGTGCTTTCTTTATCGGCAGATATCAGGTTGACGTTCACAAATGTGTCGGCGTGATAATCCTCGGGGAAGAGCGGACGCAAGGCTCTGTCTACCAATCGGGACACAAGTATTTCGTAGTCGGAAGGGCGAGCCTCCCGTTTTTGAAAACCACCCGGGAATCGACCCGCGGCAGCAAACTTCTCTTTATAATCGACCGACAGTGGCATAAAATCCACATCGGCTTTTGCTTCTTTGGCAGAAACAACGGTAGCCAGCAACCAGGTGTTGCCCATTCGCACTACCACCGAGCCATCGGCCTGCCTGGCCAATTTTCCGGTTTCAATAACAATAGACCTTCCATCACCGAGGTCAATACTTTTTTCAATTGGTTTAATCATCTTCAATGTCAATTTTTCTTACATTTTTTTTTAACTCGCCAAATATAGGTAATATCTTTCATACCATCGGTTTATGAGGCTGTGTTTTTTAAGGAATCAATCGGGCAAACCAGGGAAGCCCTGCAATAATAAACCAGAAAAGGCAATTCTACGAGAGAATTGCCTTTCACTGAAAATTCATTCCGGATTACTTACGGATGCCTAACTCCTTGATAAGGGCACGGTATTTTTCAATATCCTTGTCCTTTAAATAATCGAGCATACGACGGCGCTTACCCACCATTCTCTTCAGGGCGTGTTCGGTACCAAAATCCTTCCGATTTGACTTCATATGTTCCGTCAAATGGTTTATACGGTTGGAAAATAATGCTATCTGGCTTTCAGGTGAACCAGTGTCAGAATTAGACTTCCCGTACTTTTCAAAAATCCCTTGCTTTTCTTCTTTTGTCAAGTGCATAACCTACATTTATATATTGGTTTTTTATGAGCTCGCAAAGATAGATATTTATATGAAAGCAAACAAACAGAGAAATGGAAAAAAATGACTGTTCCCGGAATCACTTGTTTATATTCAGTCTAAAAAACAACGCTCATCGTGCGATTTAAAAATAGATTCAATTTTTTTTTGTTATTTTGGTTGCCTTTACTTTTGTCACATTCATGAAAAAAATCGCACTCTTTTCTGCTCCTGCATTTTTACTGGGAATTGTATTTATTTTACTGGGCGGGAAGCTGATGGATCATACTTCCACCAACGAGTATTGCAATTCGTGCCACAACATTCATCCTCAAGCCACTACCTCGTGGAAGCAGTCGATGCACTACGATACAAAATCGGGGGTACGCACCAATTGCGTGGATTGCCATCTTCCGCCTAAAGGAGAGGGCCATTTTGTGGCCAAGGTAAAAACCGGGGCGCGTGATGTGTGGTCAAAATGGACCAAAGACCCCAACTCCTTCGACTGGGAGGAGCGTTCCCTTCTGGAGAATGCAAAGAAGCATGTTTACAACCGTTCATGCGAAAAATGTCATGAAACCATCTTCCCTGCTGATTTGTCCCAGGAGGGAGAAGAGGCCCATCTCTACTATTCCCAAAACTCCGACGATAAAGAGTTGCATTGCATCAACTGTCATTTGAATGCCGGGCATTACATGGAGGGCTATTCATCTAAAAGCCATGATCTTTTGGGCAGCCGCCTACCAACTCAAAAAGAGATGTACACCGCTCCTACCCCGGTTCATAGATTTGAGTCATTCGAGGAAAAGATTCCCGGCTCGGCTGTCTCATTTAATATGAAGGCCATACCCGGCGGCACTTTTGCCATGGGCAGTCCCAAAACGGAACCCTACCGCGAGGAGGATGAAGGGCCGGTGCAACAGGTTAAAATCAGTCCGTTTTTCATGGCGGAAGTGGAAGTAACCTGGGACGAATATCTTGAGTTCTACCGCCAAACATCGGGCGAAGGCCGTTCCACCGATACCGAAGGCCTCCGGTCGGCAAACATGGAGGATGTGGATGCCATTGTTGGAGCTACGCCTCCTTACGGTCAGCCCGACCAGAACTGGGGCATGGGCCGCCGACCCGCCATAACCATGCGTTTTCATGCAGCCGAAACCTACTGCAAGTGGCTGTCGAAAGTCACCGGTAAAACTTACCGGCTTCCCACCGAAGCAGAATGGGAATACGCCTGCCGGGCTCAAACCCAAACACCCTACTTTTTTGAAGGAGACCCCAGAAAATTCAAGAGAAAGGGTCTGAGGGCACTTTTTGCCGATAACGATACAACAACGATCAATTCATATGTGATCTATAACGAAAACAGCCCTTCAAAAACCCAGGAACCTGACCAAGTGATGCCCAACCCCTTTGGATTAAAAAATATGCTGGGAAATGTGGACGAATTTTGCAGCGACTGGTATCAACCCGACAGCTACAAACAATACACTGACGACATAGTAATAGACCCCACCGGGCCGGAATCCGGCACTGAACGTGTGATACGGGGTGGCTCTTTCCGCGACGACGCGGGAAACGTAAGATGTGCAACCCGCGGGCATACCCAGTCGGAGCTATGGATGAAAACCGACCCCCAAATGCCCAAATCCATTTGGTGGTATTCGGATTGTAATCATGTGGGATTTAGGGTGGTGTGGCAGTGGCAAGGAGATTGAAAGGAGACGGGAGACAGGAGACGGGAGACAGGAGACGGGAGACAGGAGACGGAAGACAGAAGACCGAAGACAGATTCCGATAGCTATCGGAACCGAAGACGCCTGCCTGCCGGTTGGCAGGGTAAGCAGGGAAGATTGAAGGAAAAAGATTGACGGGATTGACGGGAAAAGATAGACGTTAGTTGGTGGTAAAAGGTAAAAAGTGAAAAAGCTTCCCATGTGCCGAAAGGAAGGAAAGCTGAAAGCTAAAATTCAAGCCACAAAGCGGCTATAGAGCGTTAGAATTAAAACAGAATTATCAACCAAATAATAACTAATACAATGAGTCAAAATTTCATTAATCGCAGAAACTTTCTGGGCAAGGCCCTGGTCGGTAGCGCTGCTGCTGTAGTAACGCCGTCCATTATTACGGGTTGTAGCCGTAAGAGAGTAGAAATTCCTGAATTCCTGGACCAGGCACCGGACGGGCCGCTTTTAAAAGCGGGGTTAATTGGTTGCGGTGGCCGCGGGAAAGGCGCCGCCCAGAACTTTTTAGACGCCGGGCCCAATTTAAAAGTAGTGGCACTGGGTGATGTGCTCGAAGACCGCATGTTGGAGGCTAAAGAAATGCTCAACAATGAAAGGGGTCAGGAGATTGCCGATGAAAACTGTTTTGTAGGGTTTGATGCTTTTCAAAAGGTGATTGATTCAGGCGTTGACGTGGTGATAATGGCCACCCCGCCCTTCTTCCGGCCCGAGCATCTGGCGGCTGCCGTGCAGGCACGCAAACACGTTTTTATGGAAAAACCTGTGGCCGTAGATCCAACCGGCATCCGGTCGGTGATGGCTTCCGGCAAAAAAGCCGAAGGACTGGGGCTCTGTGTGGTTACCGGAACTCAGCGGCGCCACCAGCGCGATTACGTGCACACCTGGCAGCAAATAGCCGAGGGTAGCATCGGGGAGATAACCGGGGCAAATGTTTATTGGAATGGCGGAAAGCTCTGGCACCGCGACCCCAACCCCGATTGGAGCGAGATGGAATATATGATCCGTGACTGGGTAAACTGGTGCTGGCTTTCGGGCGACCACATTGTAGAGCAACACGTGCATAACCTGGACGTGGTGCATTGGTTCAAAGGGGCACATCCGGTGAGTGCCACCGGGTTCGGCTCGCGCCAGAGACGCGTAACCGGTGACCAGTATGATAACTTCTCGGTTGACTTTGTTTTCGACGACAACATGCACATGCACAGTATGTGTCGCCAAATTAATGGCTGCTCAAACAACGTATCTGAATGGATACAGGGCACCAAGGGCAACACCAATTGCCGCAACCAGATACATAACCTGAAAAATGAGCTGGTTTGGGAATATGTTTACCCCTTGAATGAAGAAGAAGTTCCACAGAGCAGTCTCATGATGGACCCCTATCTTCAGGAACACATCGATCTGGTTACCGCCATCCGTACCAACAAGCCCATTAATGAAACCGAAGATGTAGCTGCCTCCACCATGGTGGCTATTATGGGCCGGATTTCGGCTTATACCGGCAAAACGGTTACCTGGGAAGAGATGATGAACTCCGACCTTAAACTGGGCCCCAAAGTGTTTGTGTTTGGCCCTGTGGATATACCTAAGGATGTGCCGGTTCCTGGAGAGGCTTATGAAGGATAAACACTTTTCCATAAAACAACCACTATGAAAAACCTGAAAGACCAGTCGAGGCGCGCCTTTGTGAAAAAAATAGCCGGAACGGGTGCCGTTATGATGGCTGCACCGGGTGTAGCTGCAACCACTCTTCAAACGGCCCCGGGAAAAAAGAAGAAGCTGAAAGAGGCGGAGAAACCCTTCAACCTGAAATATGCTCCCCATTTCGGCATGTTCAGGGAGCTGGGAGGCAACGACCCGGTGGATTACATCAAATTTTGTCACGACATGGGCTTCCGTGCCCTTTTCGACAATGGCATTATGAACCGGCCTGTGGCCGAGCAGGATAAAATTGCTGCTGAGCTTAGCCGGCTGGGCATGGATTTTGGCCCCTTTGTGTTGTATGCCGATTTTGGGGTCACCTCGTTCGTCACTGATGACACCAACATTCGACAAATGTTAGTAAACAAGATGAAGGAGGGCGTAGAAGTGGCGAAAAGACTTGGCGCCAAATGGGCGCTGGTAGTGCCCGGCAGATACGATGAACGGCTGCATCCCGACTTTCAGACCGCCCACGTTATTGACAATTTGAGGGCCTGCATCGAAATTCTGGAACCGGCCGGTTTAATCATGGTCCTGGAGCCGCTCAATACACTTAATGACCATCCCGGCCTGTTTCTTACCGGCATTCCGCAAGCCTATGCGCTGTGCAGAGCTGTTAATAGTCCCTCGTGCAAAATGGTGAACGACATTTACCACCAGCAAATCACCGAAGGCAATATCATCCCCAACATAGATGCCGCGTGGAGTGAAATAGCGGCTTTTCATACCGGCGACAATCCCGGACGAAAGGAGCCTACCAGTGGTGAAATCAATTACAAAAATGTATTTCGTCACATCTACAATAAAGGGTATCAGGGAGTTTTATGCATGGAACACGGACAAAGCATAGGAGGCATCGAAGGCGAGAAAAGAGTTATTGAGGCCTACAGGGAGTGTGATGATTTCCTGGTTTAGCTCCAACAAAAACCGAAAAGGCCGGATTCAATATCCGGCCTTCTTTTTTCGCGGCAAAAAGCTGTTACTAATAGCCCCTCTCTTCTGCCATCCGCTCCATCTCCTGGTCAAAAATTTCTTCAAATTTCTTCTTGTCGTAATCAATCTGAAGTTTTTTATCGTTACTCACCCGATTGGCAATTTTATTCACCACATCGTCGCGATGCACTTCTATGGCAATAAAACCCCGGTATTTGCCATTGTCCAGCACACTGGCTTTTTCGCATGTAACCACCACATTTGAGATGGTTTCATCGGCCACTTCACGGGTAAGGTTTTCGAATTTTTGCTCAAACTCGGCGGCATCACCAAATTCGCGCTCATTCACATACCTGTCGGTTACCGACTTGGTGTTTGAATTAATGAGGGTCACCAATCGCTGCTTGGCCAATAAAAGCGCCTTTTCTTTTGCCAGGCTCAGGTCGGAACTGGTGGACATAGCGCTGGCACGGAAATACTTCTTGTCCGATTTCCCGGCATCTTCGCAGGGTAAATCTTCCAAAATCTTGCCCACCTCACCTTTGGAAGTTACTTTTGATTTGGACTTGCAGCTGTTGAGGCCGGTGGCCAGGCTTAAAACTATGGCTGCGCTGAGTAAAAGTTTTAGATTCATAATTGCAATAGAGATTAAAGATTATAGATTAAGGATTAGATAATAGAGGTTAGAGGTTAGTCCCGATAGCTATCGGGATTAGAGGTTAGATGTCAGAATTTGGGGATTAAAACTATTTAAATATCCGTTGGTATGCCTATTTTAAAATTGAATATCTCTGTTTTATATTACACAAGATTCCTCTCCGAGGGCTCGGAATGACAGGGATTCGAGCTTTGGTGATGGGTGGGGGAAATCTTATTTCAAATGGGTTAGATATTAATACGAATATTCAATTAAAAACTATCTTCAAGATTTTTAACGTCAAAAAACGAACCAAACCTATCGAACAACATTAATGACTTTACGAGAAATCGGCCCTAAGGTTTGGAAAAACCTCATCCCTTACCTGTGATTACCAGCCACCAGCTTGTGCCCAATTCTGCAAGCCAGGCATTTACGATGATCGCAATATTGCTTTTTCAAAAAGACAAGTGCCTGCGATTCACCGGCTGATTGAGCAACAATGCCGATTCCCTTTTTGGCCCACCCGGTGATGATGCTGTTTTTTTCGGGGCTTATTTGGGCCAGCCAGTCAAGGGCTCTTTGCTGGTAAACCGGTTTATCGCGCAATCGGGCATAGGCAAACAGCAAAGGCACCACAGTATTAATTACAATGAGTTGCCGGGAGTGCTCTCCCAGCTTCTTACTTCCGGGTTGCCCTATGGCGCCCGGCCGGTAATGGTGATTCCAGTATGGGGAGGGAGTGGCCTGCAGCAATTTATACATAGCCTTCAGAGAATCACACTCCAGCAGGGAGGAGAAAAGTTTTTGATTTTGAGTGAAAAGCGAGGCCAGCTGCACCAGCCGAACGGTGGGAAAGTTGACAGGTCGCAGCCTCAGAAATTTCCATTGATGAACAGGGAGAGGCATTAAATCGTATTTTTTGCGCAAAAGAGTGTACTCACGTGCCAAACGAGTGATGTAGGGATCGTCGTGCACCAATCCTTCCAGGAAGCCCGCCTGCCCCAGGAACAAGGCTTCAAGACGCTCCCGGTCGTCGGCGCTTCGGAGCACAATTTTCCACGGTGTTTGCCGTGCCATCTGCTCAAAAGGCTGACCGTTTAATCCAAAGCCAAAGTTACGTGTCAGGGTAACATAAAAAACCTCTTCCCAATCGTTGTTAAACGCCTGCAACAAATCCTGTATGGCTGTCACCTTTTGCTCCAGCTTTTCTATGAGCATTCGCTCCAGCCAGGCATAAATATCGAATAAAGGCAATTGGTTGATACGCCCTTCGCAGGGAATCCATCCATCGTGCCGAATGAGTGACTCGTAGCTCTTCTGCAGCAAAGGGTTAAACTGCATCTCCCAGGCAGGTATCACATTGCCGGTAGTGCCGGTCACTTCACTGTCGGCCTCCAGCACCACGTGAAGTATCACATTGTTATAAGCCTCGTCGGTATGGTGGTTATGCCGGTACCAGTCGGAAGCACGAATGTGCACTTCCACGTTGCCGGCCCATAAAGTATCGTCAATCTTTACCTTTGCATTGAAAAAATCGGGCCCGGAATCGGTATTGGGAAGTCCGGGGTGTACCACTTCCAGGGGAAGGCCCCCTGTGGTGGAATAGATGCCTGCCTTATACAGCTTATGTTGCCACAGATAATGTAAAAATTCTTCGCTCATAACAGAGATTTTCTATGTGAAAGTTACGAAGAATTTAAGAAACCATCAACCTGCCAGTCCGGCACCGGCCAGCAGCTTTGCCATTTGAATCTGCACCTCGCGTGCAGCTTCGCCGGCCTTTTCGGCAAAGTCGCTGCCATCGGAGGCATAGATGATGGCACGGGATGAGTTCACCAGCAAACCACACCGGCTGTTCATGCCGTGACGGGCCACCTCTTCCAGGCTTCCTCCCTGTGCCCCCACGCCAGGCACCAGCAAAAAATGGTGAGGCACAATGGCACGCACCTCTTTCAGCATTTCGGCACGGGTGGCCCCCACCACATACATCATATTTTCGTTGTTGCCCCAGGCCTTGCTTTGCTTCAGAACTTTCTCGAAGAGCCGTTCCCCGTCCTGTGTTACATATTGAAAATCGGCAGCACCCTTATTGGAGGTGATTGCCAGAACAATGACCCAGTGTCCCACATAAGTCAAAAATGGTTTAACCGAATCTTCACCCATATAAGGTGCCACGGTAACCGCATCAAAATCCATGGCATCGAAAAAAGCACGGGCATATAAGTTTGATGTATTCCCTATATCGCCACGTTTGGCATCGGCAATAATAAAGAGGTCGGGGTAGTTGTAGCGAATATAATTCACGGTTTTTTCGAGCGAGTTCCAGCCTCCTACTCCCAGGCTCTCATAAAATGCCAGATTGGGTTTGTAGGCCACAGTAACTTCATGGGTGGCATCAATAATCTCCTTGTTAAAGGCAAAAACCGGGTCGGAGGTGTCGAGCAAAAACCTGGGTATCTTGATGATGTCGGTGTCGAGACCGACGCATAAGAAGCTTTTCTTCTTTTGTATTTGTTCAAAAATTTCCTGGGTGGTCATGGATGTGAAGTGTTAAGAGGTTAAAAGACGGAAGACAGAAGACAGAAGACAGAAGACGGATTCCGATAGCTATCGGAACGGAAGCACGAAGACAGAAGACAGAAGACAGAAGCGAATTGGTCGTTAGGGGTTCCGGTTTTAGTTTCCATAACAATTTAATTTCCTTTCAAAAATATAACTATTAATCCAATTTTTCAACCTCATTTCAAATCCCTTCTGTTATCCGTTATAGAAAACTCTTTCGCCACTCCGTGGCTTAATCAACTTACTTTGCAGTTTTTATACCGCTCTTTCGCCGCCCTGCGGCGTGTCTGTACACCCGACTTTGAAACCCACAATAGTGTGTCCCCGCCGGGTGGTCTTCGGTCTTCCTACTTCGTGCTTCGTGCTTCCTACTTCGTGCTTCGTGCTTCCCACTTTTTAAATCTCACTGGCCTTCATGCGTTCGGCATTTTCTTCGATCTGCAGCTTGTCAATAATTCCCGAGATGTCGCCATCCATAACAGCGGGGAGATTGTAGATGGTGTAGTTGATGCGGTGGTCGGTGACTCTGCCCTGCGGATAGTTATAGGTGCGGATTTTTGCCGAGCGGTCGCCTGTAGAGACCATCGTTTTACGCTTGGAGCCAATTTCGTCTAAGTATTTTTGATACTCCAGGTTATAAATGCGGGTTCTGAGTTCGACCATCGCTTTGTCAAGGTTTTTAAGCTGCGACTTTTGGTCCTGACAGGTCACCACTATTCCGGTAGGAATGTGTGTAAGGCGAATGGCTGAGTAGGTGGTATTCACCGACTGTCCGCCCGGCCCCGATGAGCAATAGGTATCCTTGCGGATGTCTTCGCTTTTTAGCTGCACATCAAACTCTTCGGCTTCGGGCAACACGGCCACCGAGGCAGCCGAAGTGTGTACCCTTCCCTGCGTTTCGGTTTGTGGAACGCGTTGCACGCGATGCACACCCGACTCGTACTTTAGAATGCCGTACACCCCGTTTCCGGTCACGCTCATAATGATCTCCTTAAATCCGCCCGAAGTGCCTTCGGAGGAGTGCGTTACCTCATATTTCCAGCCTTTTTGTTCAATAAACTTGGTATACATACGAAACAGGTCACCGGCAAAGATGCTGGCTTCGTCGCCACCGGCTCCGGCACGGATTTCCATTACTGCATCTTTGTCGTCTTCGGGATCACCGGGCAGCAAAAGCAACTTGATCTCCTCTTCCATCTCAGGCTGACGCTCTTCAAGTTCGTCGAGCTCTTCACGGGCCATAGCTTTCAACTCATCGTCGTCCTCCTCCTTTAATATCGCTTTATTCGATTCGATGTTTTGTATCAGATTGCGATACTGAATACCTACGTTCACCACATCTTCCAGATCGCGATACTCCTTATTCAGCTTCACATACCGTTTGGTATCGGCGATTACCTCCGGGTCGGTGATCTGCTGGCCAATCTCCTCGAACCTGTGCCGAAGTGACTCTAATTTATCTAACAATGAACTGTGTTTTACCATATAAAAACTGTTTAGTATTCAAAAACCCCCTTTTCACTCTCAATGGTCAACTTTTTTCCCTCTGCGAAAGATTCGCAACGCCCCACTACTGCACCATCAATATTAAATGAGGCAGCCACATCAATTACCTCCTGGGCCCATTGAGGCTGCACATACACCTCAAACCGGTGTCCCATATTAAACACCCTGTACATTTCGCTCCAGGAGGTGCCGGAAGCCTGTTGTATCATTTTAAAAAGGGGCGGAACCGGAAAGAGGTTGTCTTTAATAACATGGATATTCTCCACAAAGTTCAGAATTTTGGTTTGTGCGCCCCCGGAGCAATGCACCATGCCATGAATATGGCGACGATGACTTTTAAGAATCTGCTTAATCACCGGTGCATACGTGCGTGTGGGCGACAACACCAGCTTGCCGGCATCGATGCCAAGTCCTTCGATGGTATCGGTAAGACTGTGCGGACCTGAATATACCAGGTCTTCAGGGATGAGAGGGTCGAAGCTTTCGGGATATTTGGCGGCCAGATAGTTGGCAAACACATCGTGACGGGCAGAGGTGAGCCCGTTGCTTCCCATGCCCCCGTTGTATGCCTTTTCGTAGGATGCCTGTCCCGATGACGATAACCCGACGATCACATCTCCGGGCCGGATGTGATCATTTGAAATGACATCGTCACGTTTCATACGACAAACCACGGTGGAATCCACGATGATGGTGCGCACCAAATCGCCCACATCAGCAGTTTCGCCGCCGGTTGACCAAATGGAAATGTCCAATTCCCTCAGTTCAGCCAACAGCTCTTCCGTGCCGTTAATGATGGAAGAGACAACCTCTCCGGGAATTCGATTTTTATTACGGCCGATGGTCGAAGAGAGCAGAATGTTGTCGGTGGCCCCTACACACAACAAATCGTCGAGGTTCATCACGATGGCATCCTGGGCAATGCCTTTCCAAACCGACAGATCGCCCGTCTCTTTCCAATAAAGATAGGCCAGCGAAGATTTTGTGCCGGCTCCGTCGGCGTGCATGATGTTACACCAATTGGCATCTCCCGCCAAAATATCGGGCACAACCTTGCAAAACGCTTTGGGAAAAAGCCCCTTATCCACATTTTTTATGGCTTCATGAACATCTTCTTTTGAGGCCGAGACACCTCGCTGGTTGTATCTTGCTGTATCGGATTTCACCTGCTGCGACTTTATGAATTTATAAACCAGTGCATTACGAATAGTAGCATCTGGATTTTCCGGCTACAAAAGTAGCACAAACTTACCGTAACATCAAGTTACTGCCGAGGGACTACTGCAAGTGCCGAAAACGCAATCAGTCTGCCAAACTAAAATGGATGCGATTAATCTCGCCCAGCAGACTTCTTCTGCGGACAGCAGAGAGTGAAGCCAGAAATTCGGAGTTGAGGGATTGCCCTACGGTTAAAAAATCGAATTTTGTAGCGAGGGCTTCATCGGCTCGCAACGCATGGGAACGGCCTACGGCATGGAGCAACAACTGATTTTCGGATACGCCCTTTTCCAGCAGAAAAGCTTCAACAGACTCAGCTCTTTTTTGAGCGGTAACCAAATCGTCGTTTTCACTGTTCCCACCAAAAGCATGAACCTCTATATTTATCCGGTAATCGGGATTTGCAGTGAGAATACGTGCCACCCGGTCGAGATTCTCGCGGGCTTGTGGATGAACCCCGGTTTCGCCGGGATTAAAGCGGATGTCGTAAAAAAGTACTGCCGACCGGGCCGACTCAAGCACCAGGTTGCGCTCAAAAGTCTTGCTCTCTATCATATTGCGGGTAGAGACCTGCTCTTTTTTATTCAGAAATCCGGGTGCTGAAGCCATGATGACGTAGTCGGCATCGGGTTGAAGCGTAAGTTGAAAAATGCCCTGCGCCTGGCTCGAGATTCGTGCATTGGTTCCATTGTTACCCACGATGCGCAAAGTAGCCCCCTGGATGGGTTCGCCATCGGTGTCCTGCACTTTCCCCGAAAGGGTGGGTATAATTAAAGGGCGCTCGAAGGCAAAAAGGTTATCAATACCGTTAGAACTGTTGCGCGAGGAAGAAAAATATCCCGCTTCCCGTTCATCCATGAAAACAATACCAAAGTCATCGGATGATGAATTCACCGGCACTCCCATATTACGAACCGCCCAGCCATCGTCATCGGTTGGTACAGCTTCAAAAATATCCAGCCCTCCATATCCTACCAACCCGTTGGAAGAAAAGTGGAGCCGCCCATTGCTGCGTACGTAGGGAAACATTTCGTCACCGGGAGTGTTTACCAGTGGTCCCAGATTGACCGGCACACCCCACGAACCGCCGGCTTTGTAATTTACCTTCCAGATATCGGTGCCACCGTAGCCACCCGGCATATCCGAGACAAAAAAAAGGGCCTTTCCGTCGGGAGAGATGGCGGGGTGGGCAAAAATCAGACTGTCGGGACCCATCTCCAGTTTTTCAGGATTGCCCCATCTGCCGCCCATCTTTTTCATGGTCCAGATGGCAGCACCCGAAGGGCCCTCCTCGAGGTAGGCACAACGTGTGAAATAAAGCTCTTTGCCGTCACCCGAAAAACTGGGTGTTCCATCCTCTTCATTCACAGATACATCGCCGGTGAAGGGCTGCGGGTCGTCCCACGTTCCCTCTCCCTTTTGACGTGAAAAATATACCATAGAACTGCCCTGCCCGGTAATACGGCTGGTGTTTTTCTTTTTTTTCCCGGCTTTGCGCATCGAAGAAAAATAGAGAGTCGAAAAGTCGGAGCCCTCAAAAGCAGGAGAAAAATCGCTGTAACGCGAGTTGAGTCCTTTTACCTCTTCTACACGATAACGGGTTGGCCGGGGCTCCCCCATCGCCAGCCGGCAGGATGCAATTCCGTTGTTGGCCACCACATTTCCCACATCGTATTCAAGGTATTTTTCATAGGCCGCGATGGCCTCTTCATACTCCTGGACCAAACGCAAGGCCTGCCCCAGATGCAAATAGACATCGGGCTCCGAATAACCGTTGCGCACGGCACGATCCAAAGCAGTGGCAGCTCTGCGTCCCTGATTAAGATTCAGATAACTTCTACCCAGAAAATAAGAAGCACGTGCTTTATAAAAGCGGTTTTTTTCGCGTGAATAAGCTTTCTTGAAACTTGAGGCAGCCTTGTCATATTCACCCAACTGATAGAGCTTTTCACCGGCGCCCAGTTTTCCACCGGAGGCACAGCCGGAGAGCGAGAAAGCCCCGGCGAGCAACAAAAGCACAATTGAATTCTTAATCATTAAAGGGCTCTCCATCATTTAAAGAATATATATCCTCAGAACTATCAAATAAAAAATCAAATACCGGATTCTTTGATAAAGATTCCATCCATAATTTTTCCTCATCATCTTAAACAGAAACGAACAGCCACAAAAAATATTACCTTGCCCTATTCAAAGATTGAAAAGAGTGGGCACAGGGTCCTTTTTCAGACAGAAATAGGGGTTTCTCAGGAATCCTAAATCAATTTTTCAGAAACTACCGCCCGATAATGGCAAAAAACACAATCAATTATTCACCAATCCTTTATATCTTATATCGGTGGCTGGCTTAGGCTTCAAGTCGGTTGATTTCTGACTTTATTTCTTCAATTACTTCAACATTGAAAATCCGCTTCTTCTTACCAGCACTTTTTATTGAATAGACAAAAAACACCTTTCCCCCAAAATCACGCTCAAATCGTTCGTGATTTTTTGAATGCATTTCTATCCATTGATACTGATTAAGAGATTGACCAGAAGAAATTGGCTTAATTTGAAGTCCAATAAATTTTTCGTTAATCTTGATTGAAAAATCGACGCTATATACTCTGTCCCAGTTATCTGGTGCCGGAGAGATGCTCCTTCCTAAAGCGCCTTCTAATTGGCCATAAATTGTCTCTATTTCTGTAACATATCCTTCATAGGTCCTATTTAGAACAAGATTGTAAGCATAGTCAATACACTCTTCTTCTGTAATAGCAAGAAGTTCTTTTTGGACAACTTCTGTGAGCTTTATGTACAGTGTTTGTCCTAATCCAATTATATATTCTCTGGTAATTGGAAGTCCAATTTTTTTCTTTTGTTTTGCATTAGAAAAATAAAACGATTCCCATTCTTCAAAGGTAGAGGGAGCACAAGCCCTAATTAATTCAGAAGTTGGACCAACACTATGAGCCTTATTAAGCCCCCATCTATTTAGTCCATAATTCAATAACGTTTCGCGTTTAAATTTAAGGTTTCTTCCGTCAGAACCACTAATCCATTCTTTTGTCATCATGTGATCTTTAAAATATAACTTGCTGTTTGTTGATTCCAAGAATTGATTAAAGCTGTTCTTTTGTCATTGTCACTTCCATAACTGTTTTCAAGATTAGCCAGATAAATTTCAAGTTCCTGAATTGTTGAAAGATAGATTGATGAATTTATTCTTGTACTTAAACTCTTGATTAATATCAGGCTCCGCCAAACCTTCTTTTATTAGGTGTGCATTCAAAAATGTTTTGTTTTTTAAAAATAGGTAGCACATCAAATTATTTTGGTTGTCAAACTTTTGGTTATCAAACTTCATAAACACCTTTTGCCCTTTGGTCTTGTCATAGAAAAACTGTTTTGCTAAACCGTCTACACTTTTCTTCTCTTTTACTCCAATGAGTCTGACAACAAGGTCATTACTTAACCTAACGAGTTTAGGACTTATTACCTCCTTTACTGAGTAATATTCTTCTCTATAACCACTATTTTTATCTATTTTTGAACCAAACTGTAGCTTTTTAGGATCAACTTTTTTATCGAGGTTTTGAAAATCAACGAATTTATATGGTAGTTTCTCAAACTCTTCGTCAATATCCAAATCAATGATGTCTTTTAAGAATTCATACCTTGTCCCGGAAATATCCGTTTGATTGATATTTAGTTTTTGTTTTGCTATTTCAATAAATTCAGGATTAATCTCATAGCCAATCGAATCCCTATCCAAATTTTTAGCGGCTAACGAGGTTGTTCCACTCCCCATAAATGGGTCTAAAACAGTTTCACCTTTGAACGCAAACATTTTAATAAGTCGTTTAGGCAATTCTTCGGGAAACATGGCAATATGGCCATCCTGTTTTGCTCCACTAAAATTCCAATGACCCGAAAAATATTCTTTCCATTCCTCTGTGGTCATTTTTGATTGGTCTTTAATCTCTTTATAAACTTTGGATGGGGTCCCTAGCTTTTTGAATATCAAAACAAACTCATAATCAATTGAAAGAATACCATTTCTGGGAGTTGGGTAACTACCCATTAAGGATGCTCCACCTGTGGTGTTGGTGGTTGTCTTTTTTTGCCAAATAATTGCACCCATATAGTCAAATCCAATGCTTTCGCAAAATTTAATAATCTCCGTCCTAATTGGGATTACTTTATATCGTCCATAATAGACAGCCCGGGCAAACTGGTCTCCGATATTTATGCACAACCTACACCCGTTGTCAAGAACCCGATAACATTCTTTCCAAACAAGATTTAAGTTGTTTATGTACGTTTCATAATCTTCATGATAGCCTATTTGATTTTCAGTTCCATAGTCCTTTAATTGCCAATAGGGAGGTGAAGTGATTATTAGATGAACCGATTTGTCAGGCACAAGATTCATCTGCCGGCTATCTCCGTTGATTATTCTATGTGTTGTTTTCAAAAGTCTGCTTTTTATTTGCAAAGATAGTCATAATATAGAGGTCTCATTCGATTTTTTGAGTTCCCCGACCATGTGTCCAACATCATAATATCATTGCAAAGGTACTTACTACTCGCCTTATGGCAACACAACCCTATCGGTTAAACAACAGCTCCCTGTACTTGGGCAAAGGCCACATGGAGTTATCCACAATCAACTCCAGCTTATCAATATGATAACGAATGTCGTCGAGATAAGGCCTCACCTTTTGGTCGTACATTTCGGCTTTTTGGGCAATATCCTCTATTTTATTGGCCACCTTACGTTCACCAACCATCTCATGGGTCTTGTTTTTTATATTCAGGATGTGATAAGATATTTTTTTAATCAGGTCGAGCCGGTCGGCTGCCAAATCGTGATAATCGGCTTCCCCGTCGAAAATATCTTTCAAGCCCTGAACATTGGTTATCAGCGTATTCATATATTGAATAGCCGTAGGTGTGATGTGGTTCATGGCCAGGTCGCCCAAAACGCGCGCTTCGATCTGAATCTTCTTAATAAATTTCTCCAATTCCACCTCGGTACGGGCCTCCAGTTCAACGCCGGAGAAGACACCTGTATCACCAAACAGCTTTTTAGACTTATCGGAAAGATAGGCATGCAAGGCCTCAGGTACACTGGAGGCGTTGGTGAGTCCCCGTCTTTTGGCTTCCACCACCCACTCCTGGCTGTAACCATTTCCATCGAACCGGATGTTTCTACTCTGGGTAATATAAAGTTTAATCACCTGAAAGATGGCTTCATCCTTTTTCACACCCTTTTCAATCAAAGCATCCACTTCAACTTTAAAAGCCCTTAGCTGAGCGGCTACCACTGCATTGAGCGCTATCATTGCCGAAGCACAGTTGGCCGAAGAACCTACAGCCCTGAACTCGAAGCGATTGCCGGTAAATGCGAAGGGTGACGTCCGGTTACGGTCGGTATTATCGAGCAAAATTTCAGGAATTTTTCCAATATCAAGCTTCAAAGCGGTTTTTTCATCGGGTGTCATCTTCTCATCGGTCACGCGCACAACCAGTTCATCCAGAACGGCGGTGAGCTCACTGCCCAAAAACACAGAGAGGATGGATGGCGGCGCCTCATTGGCCCCCAGGCGATGAGAGTTGTTGGCCGACATAATACTGGCTAACAAAATATCCTGATTTTCGTGAACGGCTTTGAGCAAAGTAACCAAAAACGTAAGAAACTGCATATTCGATTTTGGATTTTTCCCCGGCGAAAGCAGGTTCACGCCCGTATCGGTACTAAGGGACCAGTTGTTATGTTTCCCGGAACCATTGATGCCTTTAAAAGGCTTTTCGTGAAAGAGCACCCTGAAAAGATGTTTACGGGCCACGCGCTTCATCAAATCCATAACCAACTGGTTGTGATCGTTGGCCAGGTTGGCTTCCTCAAAAATAGGAGCCACTTCAAACTGATTGGGAGCTACCTCGTTATGGCGGGTTTTGAGAGGAATACCCAGCTTGTAGGCTTCAATCTCAAAATCTTCCATAAAGGCAATAATCCGGTCGGGGATGGAGCCAAAGTAGTGGTCGTCGAGCTGTTGATCCTTTGCCGAGGAGTGGCCCATGAGTGTGCGATCGGTGAGCACCAGGTCGGGGCGTGCCTGATAGAGCGCCTCATCAATGAGAAAATACTCCTGCTCCCATCCCAGATTACTGGTAACCTTGGTTACATTTTTATCGAAATACTGACACACTTCCACAGCGGCCTTATCCACGGCATGGATGGCCTTGAGTAAGGGGAACTTATAATCAAGGGCATGCCCCGTGTAGGAGACAAAGATGGTGGGGATACAAAGAGTGGTACCCACTATAAAAGCAGGGGAAGAGACGTCCCATGCAGTATAACCCCGCGCTTCAAATGTATTGCGAATACCGCCCGAAGGGAAACTGGAAGCATCCGGCTCCTGCTGAACCAGTAGGGACCCTGAGAAACTTTCAACCATACCCCCGTACTCACCGAAAGTAAGAAAGGCATCGTGCTTTTCGGCAGTGCCATCGGTGAGGGGATGGAACCAGTGGGTGTAGTGCGTGGCACCTTTTTCCATCGCCCAGGCCTTCATGCCCACAGCAATTTGATCGGCCATTCGCCTGTCAATGCGTGTTCCCTTCTCTACAGCCTCTATCACATGATCGAACGACTGCCTTGACAGGTACTTTTTCATTTTGGAGCGGTTAAAAACCAATTCCCCAAAATAATCGGAGGTAGGAGTTCTGATACCTTC
>JACDJB010001113.1_pt1 | contig 22800 bp, 9 predicted proteins | sample 7454121 | NCBI WGS metagenome assembly JACDJB01 (sample SAMN14253290, study PRJNA609438) | sludge metagenome | isolation source: sludge after 25d culture with pyrite | collected 2018-12-20
CTTTCTGAGAATCCACTTCTCTGTCTTTTCCGGTCCGTGGATCTTCCATTCAGCGGGTATGGAAAAGGCAAGATTCAACACCGAAGGGTCCATAAAGGGTACATCGAATTCGATTCCGAATGCAAGACTCATTCTGTCGTTCCGCTGGAAGCCCGAGCGATAACCGTTTCTCGTAATCCTTATCGACTCTTTGTCTATAGACTCTGCACTGGGCAGATCCTTCATGTACTCATAGCCGGCGAAGAGCTCGTCGGCCCCTTCTCCCATGAAGACGAACGAACTGCCTTCATCGGCTGCCAGCTTCGAAACGAAGTAATTGGGAATAGCGCTTCTGACCAATGGAGGATCGAACGACTCGAGATGATAGATTACTTCGGGCAAGACTTCGAGCATCTCATCGAAATCATAGGTGTGCTCTCTATGATCCGTGCCGAGGTACTCGGAAACCTCCCTTGCGAATTCCGGGTCTTCCCCGTCGCCGCTTCCAACGGTAAATGTTCTCAAGGACCCGCTCAGCGAACTAGCAACAGCTGCAATACAACTGCTGTCCAAACCGCCGCTCAAGAAGACTACCGCGTCATACTTAACTGCTGAGAGCCTCTTTTCAACGGCCTCTTCAAGAGAACTCCGCAGCAGTTCGGCTGCCTCTTCTTCGTTTCGAGCATCTGACTCATCTGTAAGCAGGTCTTCGAGTGAGGAGTACTTCTTGAACCCTTCGATGGAAGAGAAGTAGTAACCCGGCGGAAAGACCTTCACCTCACTACAGAAGGGTGTCAGAGCCTTGAGTTCGGAGGCACACGCGATCGACCCGTTTATGAAGCAGTAGTAAAGAGGCTTCATGCCTAAAGGGTCTCGGGCGATCAGAGTTTCTCCGGCTGTATCTATTGCGAAGGTAAAAGATCCGTCCAGCCTATCTATGAATCGATTCCCATACTTCCTGCGAAGACTCAGTATCTTCTCCGGCCAGGGCGCATCGGAGCAGTTTCTGAGAAAACCGTCGAAAACGACGTACTCACCATGCCCTTCAAAGACATTCATGTCATCCTCATAGGCATTGCTCAACACAGCGCCCATACCTACCTCTCCGCCTGCCGCGAGGACTCTTGTCTCGCTCCCCCTATGTGCAAGAAAAGATAGCGAGTCTTCTATCATTTCTCTCTCGCCCCTATAGAAAACAGCGATTCCGCTCATCAAAAATCCCTCCATTTTGTTCCATGCGCGAGGACTTACCTGAAGCTACTTCTGGGATCATTACTATTCTGACACATAATAATTATATCATGTGAGGAAATCTCCAAAATTCATTTCTGAAGCCAGGTCCGCGCATCGCGTTCCAACTAGCTCAGAAGGCTTCATTCACTTAGTTCACAAGGAGGATTTCTGTATAATGGGAGTGCAGAGATTCCATTCACTTTGGAGTATCTGTTCTTTGCAGGTTATCATTTGTTTCTTATTCTTTTTCTGCACAGGGGATTGGGGAGGTGGTTCTATGAAGATAGCAGTAATCGGAGCCGGCAACGGTGGACAGGCTCTTTCGGCGGTCCTTGCGATGCGAGGACATGATGTCTCGCTTTACAACAGGAGTCAAAAGAGAATTCAACCGATACTTGATGACCGGAAAATAAGAGTTGAAGGTGAGTCTAGCGGAAAGGCCAAACTCAAGTACGTCGGAACGGATATGAAGAAGGCGATAAAAGGGGTAGAGGCAATCATGGTGGTCGTGCCTGCCTTTGCTCATGCTCAGATTGCCGCCGGTCTGGCCGACTGCGTTACGGAAGGGCAAATCATAGTTCTGAATCCGGGCCGAACCGGAGGCGCGCTCGAGTTCGATAAGATCTTCAGGGAGAAGGGCGTTAGAGAGAAAGTGGTAATTGCCGAGGCCCAAACCTTCGTCTTCGCTTCGAGAATCTCTGGTCCGGGGATGGTAAGGATATTCAGGATAAAGAACGCCGTTCCGATTTCTGTTCTGCCTTCAAAGGAAAACGAGGCGATCATGCCGATAATAAGCGAGATCATGCCCGAGTTTACACTGGCAAAGAACGTACTGTACACAAGTTTCAACAACATAGGCGCAATCTTTCATCCCGGTGCGATACTTATGAACGCCGGTTGGATTGAGACGAAACACGGAGACTTCCAGTTCTACTTAGAAGGCATAAGCCCATCGGTCGCGAGAGCTTTGGAAGCGCTGGACAGAGAGCGCTGCGAGGTCACGAAAACTCTTGGCGTTGAGGCAATGGGCGCCAAGGAGTGGCTTGACTATGCTTATGACGTCAAAGGCGAGGACCTATATACGGCCATCCACAGCAACGAAGGCTATAGAGGGATAATGGCCCCGATAAGCATAGAGAACAGATACATAATGGAAGATGTGCCGATGAGCCTCGTTCCGATCAGCTGCTTTGGAAAGAAGCTCAAAATAGAGACGAAAGTCATAGATTCTATAATCAATATTGCTGGAGCGGTTATGGAGAGAGACTTCTGGAGCGGAGGGAGAAGTCTGGCCAGTCTCGGTGTTGATAAAATGTCCGTTGAAGAACTTACCAGGTACGTGGAGGAAGGGACCTGATATGAAGATACTGGCGGGAGCTATCGGGAGCGACATACACACTGCTGGCATTCTGAATTTCCTCTATCTGGCCGAAAGGGAAGGCTACGAGACGACATACATTGGAAGTGTAATCGGTATAGACAAGCTGTTGGACAGTGTGGAAGAGGCTTCACCTGACATAGTTGCGGTGAGCTACAGATTGGGCAAGGAATCTTGCGAGCAGCTACTGCGCGAACTGAAGCTGTCTCTGGAGAACAGGGGGATCGAGAAAAGACTGATCTTCGGTGGAACGGTTGAGACTGCTGAAATAGCAGAGAGAAGCGGTCTCTTCGAGAAGGTCTTTGATGGCAGCGAGATGCCGGAAGAAGTCGTTATGTTCCTCAGGGGCACGACAGATGCAAAAGGCGAGGTTGATTACCCGCAGTCGCTTCTCGAAAGAATAACATCTAAGAAGCCCTATCCGTTGATAAGGCATCATATAGGCCTGGAAACCGTTGAAGCAACTGAGAAGGCCGTCCGGAATCTCGCCGAATCCGGATTGCTGGATATCATCTCACTTGCCCCGGATCAGAACTGCCAGCAATGGTTCTTTCAGCAGGAGAATATGATCTCTTCTGAAGACGGAGCCGGCGGCGCTCCCTTCAGAACTAGAGAGGATTTTGAAAGAATGTATGAGGCAAGCCGAACAGGGAACTATCCATTGATGCGCTGCTACTCAGGAACAAGAGATCTTCTAAAGTTCTCACTCCTCTTCAAAGAAACAATAAACAACGCCTGGGCGGCCGTGCCTTTGACATGGTACTCGCAGCTTGACGGCAGGTCGGATCGCGAACTGCTCGAAGCGATTAGAGACAATCAGGGGGCGATAGCCTGGAACGGAGGGAAGGGCATCCCGGTCGAGATAAACGAGGCCCATCAGTGGGCGCTGAGATACTGCCATGCCGCAGTCGAAGTGACCACCGCCTATCTTGCCGCCCTCTGCGCCAAGCGCCTCGGCGTAGAAGTGTACGTTGCGCAGTACATGTTTAACACGCCACCGGGGATCTCTCCAAGAATGGATCTGGCAAAGGCGCTCGCAAAAAAAGAATTGATCGAGTCTTTGAAGAATGATAACTTCACACCGGTTACGATGGTAAGGCCCGGACTCATGTCTCTTCCAGCCGACCCCAATCTGGCTATGGGTCAGCTGGTAACATCCGTTTATACTGCTATGAACATTGACCCGGAGATCGTTCATGTTGTCGCTTACTGTGAAGCGACAAGAAGGGCCTCAGATGTAGAGATCATAGAAAGCGTCAAGATGGCCAAACAGGCGATAAACGAGGCGATCAAAGGGATTCCCGACTTCAAGCAGGATAAGGAGATTCAGAACCACAAGGAATACCTAAAGAGTGAATCCGCAACGATCATAGAGGCAATGGAGAAGATCAAAACAGGCGAGCTCACATCGCCCGAGACAATTTACACGGCAATCAAACTGGGCATCCTCGATGCCCCGGGTTTGAGCAAGATGTCAGTAGCCAAAGGGGCAGTTCGAACAGCCATTATCGACGGCCAGTCCTGCGCGGTCGATGAGCAAGGAACGAAGATAGACGAAAGGGAGAGGCTCGCGGACTTAGAAGGTGATTGATGAGCCAGTCACGCGGCGCAGCCAAGAACAGTTGCAAGTTGCCTGTGTGCCAGTTGCGAGCTCTAGACACGAAGAAGAACGAAAGATAAGACGGAAGACGCCGGAGAACATCGGCGGACGCAAGGCCGACTTCGTCAAGAATTGGTGCTGCTGCGCAGAAAGTGATGTCCGGAGAAACGTCCGGGGACGCTGATGAAGACCACGTTGACCGTCATAGGTTCTCCGTTCTCCGTAAAAGCTGTTTCTTCGGAGAACAGAGGACGGCCAACGGCTAAGTAAATTCAGACTTCATCTCTAGCATCTCGCCAGCCTGATTTGAAATAGAATAGGTATGTAACATGTTTGTGCGTTGAGTTATAAACTAGAATGATTTAAAAGTATATACTCATTCTAGCCAATAATACTTCTGAGACAAGACTGAGTATGTTCTCTACTCGACTGTGGGTGAATGATGGAAAAGAGGCTGCTTTTTACAATGGTCCTGTTCCTGACGGGAGTTTTTAGCCTGTCTCTAGCTATCACAAGCTACGTAGACCCGGTGGGATTTCCCGCTCCCTGGCCGGATAATCCAAGCCAGCCGCTAGCTTCTTATGAGTTCAACAGTCTCAACGACCTTATAGATTACTACCCTACGAATTCCTGGAATGTAGCCGGCGGTATTCTATCGCTTACCGCTTCTGGCGAGCGCAGAGCGATACTTGATGGGAACGAAGGCTGGGGCGATTACGTTGTGAGGAGCTTTGGCAGGATCACCGACGGGATTCAGTCCGGCGGCTCCGGTTATGCGATATATGTCAGGGCTACCGGTACTGCCAGGAACATAAACGCCTACGCTTTTCAGGTCGATCCGGGACTTGGGAATAAATTCGCATTGAGAAAGGTCACAGATGGTAGAGAGTCCGGCGTTCTAGCCTCGGGAACGCCTGCCGCAGGTTTCGACTGGCTGGAATGGCATGAAGTAACCATAGTGGCCATGGGTAATACATTCACTATGTTTGTCGATGGAATTGAGGTTTTGAGATACACTGACAGCGATAACCCTTTCATGAACGGAAGAGTTGGTCTCAGATCCTGGGGACCGACACAGGTCGAATTTGACTATGTTCGAGTGAATGAAAGCACTTCGGCAACCAACGAGTGGATCCCTTACACTTACTCGAGAGACCCGATTTACGACGCTTCAGGCAATACTGACAATTCTAATGGGGGGACCAGTCCCAGGCAGGAAGCAGATTTCGTCAGTTCTCAGAATCTGCCTGCGATACAGTTCTTCGCCGACTGCGACAATCTCATGTTCAGAATGGTGCTTGCCAACAACCCTCTACAACTACAAGGTTCTGGGACTCCCTATAAATCTTCTACATGGAACATACTTATAGATATAGACGGCGACGGTTATAGAGACTTCGCGATTGAACTCGACGGAACCGACCAAGGAATTGCGCCCGACGATATAAAGGTATATTTCAGCACAATCAGAGATCAGTATCTCTACAATAATGATTTGATCTGGAAACAGGATAGCGCAAAGCACTTGATTAGTCCGACAAACGCCGACGGCGAACCCGGCAGTCCGGCAAACTGGGATAGAGATCCCTCGCCTCTAGTGTGGGATTTTGGAAGAACCAGAGTGATCGAGTACGTTGATCCCTCGCTAGGTACTGTTTATCTTCTGGATATCCAGGTGCCACTGGCAGCTCTAGACGCTACTTCCAGAGGCGGGCCGAAACTCACTACCGACGATATCTTCCAGCTTGCGTTCACTACAAGTTCGAACACGAACAATCCTATACAGAGAGATCTTGCATTCCAGGGGACCTATACGATGGGTCTTAATAAACCCATCCCCTTTGGAGACCTTGTGAATTCATGTGGGCATATTTCGCAGATTCCTCTAACATCCAGGATCACCATTTCCGGCTGCGGTCCTTCCACGATCGAGGCTTTTGTGCTCGATTCGCATACCGCCGTCGGAGGAGCAATACGTTCGACGGTCACAAGCGTTAAGTTCTACTATTATTTTGACTATAACGGTAACGGAGTTGCCAATGACGGATTCGAGTGGGTCTTGATCGGAGATGCAACGGCCGTGGACCAGTTTAACCCCTGGAGGTTACAGTGGAATAATTCTCAGGTTCCACAGGGAGACTACATAATTAAGGCAGTAGTGAGAGACAATCAAGGCAATACAATGGACTCCTATGTGCAGTACAATAGCGGCGAACTCAGAAAAGTAGCACTCTTGGAAAATACTTGTAGCAGTATCTCGCTGACAGTCTCCGGAAAAGCCTTTGAAGACCGAGGAGACAATGGTGGGCCTTTTGTTTCGGGTGTCGATCTGCCAAAAACTAACGTTAGGGTGAGAATTTACAGAGAGGCCGACGGTAACGACGCGATCAGTAATGGCGACGTGTTTGTCGCAGAGACTAATACCGATTCCAATGGCAACTACTCTTTCGGACCTTTGCCTCAATATAGATACTACGTCGTTGTGGATTCGAAGAGCGTCGCTCCGACAGCTCTCAATCCCGGATTTCCACCTGCGACTCCCTGGGCCGAGCAGACTTTCAAACGCGAGTTCAAAGACGGTGCTTACAATGATGTACAGGCCTTTGGCGGTTTAGATCCCTCAATCTCAGACAGATTCGCGACCTGGAATAGGGCCGTCAGCCAGAGCAACTTTCAGCATTTATGCGTGGTTGACCTTTCGGAAAGCATACAATCCGTAAGCGGAATCGATCATGGCTTCTCGTTCAACGTGATTGTCAACACGAACGACACTGGAGATAACGACTTCAGAGTTGCCGGCAATCAGGGAACCTTCAGGCAGTTCGTGCTGAACTCAAATGCTATTGCCGGAGCCAATGCGGCGAGATTCGTCATGCAGACTCCTCAAAATTCATCTTTCGGAAGCAATAGTTGGTGGACGATACAGACTCAGGCAGCCTTGCCGGACATTACCGATACCCAGACAACTATCGACGGCACTGTATACACTGCGCAGGGGAACATCATAAACAGTAACGGCTCAAACTTTGGGGGCGGTCTTGCCGGAGTCGATAAAATTGCCATACCCCCACTCAACGGCAAAGAGATCGAGATAGATTCGAACGGTCTGCAGTATGTCCTGAGAACTTCGGCAACCGCGGGAGGCTTCTCGTTGAAAAACATCGCCTTCCTTAACGGCGGCGGGACTATCGGCGACACTAACGCCCCGGTAGTCATCAACGGCCAGAACTTCAATCTTGACAACATTGTGAGCGGGGCAAGAGCCGATGGATCTAGACCTGAAGATAGCAGTCTAAACAGAAGATACGGTCTGGTTATCAACGCGAGCGGAACTCTAAAAGACTCGTATATCGCTTACAACGGCTCCGGTCTTCTGCTGACTGGAAATACCATAGATGTAAACAGGATAATTGTACTGGACAACGGCATCGGTCCTTCGGGAACCGACGGAAATGGCGTTTCGATAGTCTCTCCGGCGATTTCAGTTACTTTAAGAAACTCTATCGTAGAATCGAATGGCGGAAGCCACGCCGGCGTGACTCACGGAAACGGTGTCTATACACAGGGAGACAAACTGACGCTTCTAGAGAATACAATGATCGTCGATTCAACCGCTTCGGCCATATCTCTCAACGAATCTGTGGGAGCAGTTATAAGAAAGTCAATCGTCAACGGCTCTCTTAGCGGTCCCGGTATAAGGGTTAGCAGCGATTCAAGTTATGGCGACTTTTCGCTAAACTCTTTTGGTGATAATCGCGGTCTGGCGATTGATCTTCTCAGATCGCCATCTTCGGACATAATTGAGGGTGTGAATCCAAACGACGGGCTTCTCAATGCAAACTATGGCAATATGGAAGTCGATCACCCTGTAATAGCTCTGGCAACGCGAAGCGGGAGCGCTCTGTCTATTCAGGGATTTGTCGGTCAGAACGCTCCCAGCACAGTCTTTGCTGGTTCTGTCGTTGAAATATACTCTGCAAGAGCCGGGGATGGAGACTCTTATTCGGGAGAGGACTATGGTGAAGGAATAAAGTATATCGGGTCACTCACAGTAGATTCTCAGGGAAACTTTGAGGGCAATGTCTCCCCTGTCTCTGAGGACACAAAGGTCATAACAGCTATAACCCGTCACGAAAGCTTCAGTAACGTTCTCGGCATTCTTGCTTACAGTACTTCCGAGTTCGGTCCGAATAAATCAGTTGGTTCGGGTCTGAAGATCAGCGGTTACGTCTATGAAGATCTCAATTTCAACAGGACCCGCGACTATGCCGAACCCGGTATTGCGGGAGTCAGGCTGAAGCTCTGGAAGTTTGATGGAAGCGGCTGGACTTTCCAGTCTTATACTCAGACGGACAATGAAGGTTTTTATAGCTTCGATGTTTCACAGGGAACTTACAGAGTTGTGGAAGACGCACAGAATCTCTTCAATTCATCAACTGAAGGATCTGATCCTGTTGGATACATATCCACGACTCCGAACTGGGTTGAAGTGATAGTAGATACAGTAAACAAAACGGCCGATTTCGGTGATTTCAGAGGTTTTATTGTGAAAGGTTTTGTCTTCGATGACACCGGTGCAGGCGTCGTCTCTCAGGCCAACAATGCTACAAGAGAGCCGGGAGAGGCGGGGATACCGGGAGTGCTGGTTACACTGACAAACGGGTCGGACAAATTTACAAGATACACAGACCAGGACGGTCTTTATAGATTCTTCGTCTCCGGAGATCCTGTCTATTCAATCGTAATAAGAGAGACGGATCTTCCGGCATATACATCAACGGGCGACCATGATAGCGGCGGTTCTGCCCCTCTTGATGAGAGGAATACTATAACGATAAATTCGAATGTTGATTCTTCGGCTTTCTACAATTTCGCAGATGTGAAGAGATTGCTCATCGAAGGTATAAACACCGTTTCGGGACTTCCGGGAAGTACCGTTAACCTCGATCATTCTCTGCTCGTTGCAACTTATGGTAGCGTTTCTCTGGAGACCATTTCATCTCAAGGCTTCGGTATAGCTGTTTATGAGCTCGATTCGGCAGGGAATGTGCTGGGCCTGTGGGATAACAATATCGCAAGGTCTCCGGCAAGGTACTATTTGAGACTTGCAGTCAACATACCCACTGAAGCCATCAGCGGCACGTTCGACGCGATAAAAGTCAGGGCGGTTCAAGACTGGTCTAATTCTGTGGGAAGCGATCGTGCCGAGACTTACGATACAATTACCGTTGGAGCCGAGGGCCTGTCGATTCGCAAAGAGACCCGCAATTTCTCGATCTCGGGTGACTGGGGATTGTCATCTGAAGGAAAGCCCGGGGAGATAATCGAGTACAGGATCTCATTTGCCAACAATGGAACTCTTTCGATTCCTTCTGTTGTGATAACCGATCCTCTGGATAGAGATTTGCAGTTACTTCAGAGCAGTTATTCGATGGGCAGTTCTCACGGTAACGTGATTCTCTCTGTCGATGGCAGCGAGTATCTGCTGGTCGCCGAAGACGGTGGCGACGCTAATCTTGATTGGGCCTTCTGCGAGGGGGGAGTTCTGACGGTTAATATCACAAAGATAATTGGTGCGTTGCAGCCAGGCTCTTCGGGCTGGCTGATATTCAAGACGAAACTTAGAAGATAATCGGGAGGGGATACAGATGAAGAAGTGTTTCCTTACAATCGTTTTTCTTTCAGCACTCTTTTTACTGGGTTTTGCCAACGAGGAACCTATAAAGGTCAGTATCGAAAGTTATAAGGTCTGGGATTCTCAGAGTGCGACAGAGACATACGAGGAACTCGACGAGGTCTTTCCGGGCGACGAGATTCTTTATGTTCTCACATATGAAAACGTATCGGAATCTACGATCGAAGGTCTCCAGATGATCGCATTGATCCCCGAAGGCACTTTCTATATAAGGGGAAGCGCAACTGGAGAGAGGCGTGAACATCTGGACTGGGAGAGTCGAGAACTAGAGCTCTACTTCAGTTTCGATGGAGGGGAGACTTTCGGAAAACCACCGTTATTCTTTGAAGAAGTGAGGGGGGGGATGGCAGTAAGGAGATTGGTCAATCCTACGGCTTATACAAACATAATGTGGGTCTATGGAAGACAGTTTATGCCATCAGATATATTGAAAGTGCTTTACAAAGTTAAGGTATCCAACTAAAACACACAGGAGGTGAGTTTATGAGTAAGAAACTTCTACTGGTGCTCCTCGCGGTCATGATAGCTGTTGCCGCGATTGCCGCACCACCTGCCGCCGGCACCAAAATCAAGAACCAGGCCGCGGCTACATATACCGATGGCAGGGGAGTAACCAGAACAATCCTATCCAACCAGGTAATAACCACGGTACTACCGGTCTATTCGGTACTTGTCACACCCGATCTAATAGAACAACCGGGTGCCGCCGGACAGACTATGCAGTTTCAGTTCAGGATCGACAATCTCGCAAACACTGTCGATACTTTCAACACGAGTGTGAATATCGATCCCGCATCGACATTTACTCCGCAAAATATCGAAGTCTTCTACGACGAAAATGGCAATGGCGTCGTTGACCCCGGTGAAGAGCTCTGGAAAAACACAATTCCGATACCATCGGGTGACTTCAGGTATGTCATAGTCAGGTACAGGGTGCCGAGTGCGGCTGCGGCCGGAACCACCGCCACAGTCTATCTTGATGTGAACTCGGTAAGCGATCCGGTAAATGCCTTCGATCACGACAACGCGGCGCGCACAACGGTCTATAACGATGCCGTGTTGACTCTCTTCAAATCTGCAACCCCACAGGAGGTCAAGGCCGGCGACGAAGTCGTTTACACGATTTCCGGAGCTAACGTCGGTAACAAGGCAGCTTCAGACATAACCATAATCGACATTCTGCCGGCAAGTCTTGAATATCTGGGCTTCCTTGACAAGGTTCCGGCAGGTATGACCCTCGATGTAACAGGCAATACAGTGACCCTGCATATAGCCAATCTAACTGCAGGCTCGAGTTTCCGGATTAGACTTAGAGTACAGGTGAAAGCGGATACTCTTGCAGGTGTCGTTGAGAACGTGGCAACAATGACTTACAAAACGACTGCGCTCGAGACTGTGAGCAGGAGCTCGAACGTCTCCACTATCATGGTTGGTGGACCGGGCAACGAGACGACTAAGGTCTGGATCGGTCCCAAAGACAACCCCGAAGCGGTAGATCCGAACGATATAACGATAAAGCCCGGTGTTGCCGGTACTCTAGTAGAGTTCACGAATACGGTGAAGAATGCCGGTCTCTCGAAGGACATAATAAACATTACAATCGCCGAGGTTCTTCCTGCCGGACTCGATAATGTTGTCGCTATCTCCTTTTTCACCGAGAACCTTACTCCCCTACCCGATACCGACGACAACGGGATGCAGGACACAGGTCCGCTTGCACCGGGAGAGACCTTCGACATTACCGTCAAGATCTTCATACCCGCAGAAATCCAAGCCACTGTAACTTCAATTACCGCTGAAGTAAAGGCTATCTCCTCGATATCTCCAGCCGCCTCCGACACGACCACAGACAAGGTCGAACCAATAACCTTCCCGTCCGTAGCAATCGGAAATATGTCTGGAACGGCCACCGATACTACCGTAGATAAGACCCCGGTAAACAAGAACGCCGATCCCGGCTCTTATGCATATTTCCCTCTGGATGTTGTTAACAATTCCGATGCTGGCGATACTTTCAGCCTCTCGGCCGATCTTCCCGCTGGCTATACGGTGAGGTTCTACATCGATACCAACGGAAACGGAGTTCTCGATCCAGATGAGATGATACCTATAACAAATACCGGTCAGGTATCGGCAAAAAGTGGCATCAGGATCATAGCGAGAGTAACCGTCCCCGAAGGAGCCCTTTACACAGGAACGGCAGTTCCCGTGGAGTTCTTTGCAACTTCACTGACGAGACCCACAGCTGAGGACTCACAGATTAACACGATTACCGTGAACGCCGTCAGACGCATTACACTCTTGCCTTCCCGAAATGGATCGGCCGCACCCGGGCAGAATATCAACTACGAGCACACTCTGACAAACACCGGCAACGTATCGGTGACCGTCAAGCTCTATCCAAGCTCGACGAGAGGCTGGGACTTTACTTTCCTTCAGGGCGGAAACCCAGTAGATCTAGATGCAACTTGGCCACTCGACCCCGGCCAGAGCGTAACGGGTATATTCAGGCTTGAGGTCCCGACTGATGAACCTCTTGGCGTGACTGACGTCGCTTATCTGAAGGCCGAGGTCCAGGAGGACACTAACGTTACGGCAACTGTTATAGATATCACGGTCGTTGTGTCGGAAAAGGTCACTCTGGAGAAGGCCGTCAATAAGACCGATGCAAAACCCGGTGAACAGCTGATCTACACCATAACCTATGCCGACGTCGGAACGGAACCAATCAATAATCTGATCATCTACGATACGATTCCGTTCTACACCTCTCTTGATCCTGTAATAGTAACCGACACGGTCAACTTCACCGAACCGTCTCAGGTTAGCACCAATTACGGAGTAACCTGGGAGGACTGGGCAACGTTCGACAAAAACAATCTTGCCTCTGTTACCACCGTCAAGTGGGTAATCGGGACACTGACTGTCGGTGGTTCAGGCACAGTTGTCTTCCCGGTATTGATAGACGGTTATTGATCCAATTGCCATGGCCTTCGGGCCATGGCTCTTCATCTCTGTGATCCCCTGAAAACCATTTGGAGATCACAGAGACGAGGGATAGCGAGGTGATTAGGTGCGCAGGAAGACCGTAATGCTTCTTATATTAATCTTTGTGACAACAGTGATTGTCTCGGCGCCGGCTGCCGGTTCTAAGATAGAGAACTTTGCCTTTGCCAGATACAGAGATATCGAAGGCAATCACATTACGATCTTCTCGGATAAGGTCGTCAGTACGGTATTGCCCGTCTATGGTTTCACGATAAAGCCCGACGGAACATTCGAGAAACCCGGTCAGGAGAGAGAAGGCTTCGTTGGCAGCGCGGTTGATCTAAACTACGTGGCACAAAATTTTGGAAACAGCCCGACAACTATCTCCCTTTTGGCCTCTCAGGTCTTTGAAGAGGAACCATCAGGGGTCCCGGTGCTTAGAGTTATCGGTATTTATCTCGATGAAGGAGAAGAGAGTTTCTCGGGACAGGCAAAAACACCGGTAAATAGTGTCGACCTCGAAATCGATGGTTCAAAAAAGCTGATAGTAAGAGTTATTCTCGAAGAGACCGGTGATTTGACCGATAAAGGGTTTATCAACATAGTCGGAATAGACCCGGCCGGCAACACCGATGACGACAACATAGCCCAGATAAAGGTAGAAGAGAAGGAGATCGTCGCCTCTACAAAATCCAGACTCCTGGAGACAGTTCTCCCGGGCACATCACAGTCCTTCTCGGTGAGCCTCACAAACAACTCGGAGTACGAATTAGACAGCCTCGTTCTCAAAGACTTCATAGACTACGGAGGCAATCTGGTTGACGGTGTTCTCGATTCCGCTTCTCTCTTTTCGAATTACGATTTCTCCGTCCGTTACTTCAACGGTTCGGATTGGTTGCCCGAGCCGCCACAGAACGATGAAGAGATAAAGGGCTTCGAGCTCACCTTCGGGCCGGTTAGTCCGGGGCAGTCTATCGAAGTATCTTTCGATGTCTTCTTCCCAAGTAGTGTTCCGGCCGGCAGGCGCTACAACACAGCCAGTGTTTCCTGCTCGCGGCTTGGAACAACATGGTCCTCAAAGACAAATACTGTCGATTTCACCATTCCGGCTCTGGGAGTCCCTCTTCTAGGTCCTTTCGGATACCCGGACGCGCCGGAAATGACTTTTGAGGACACTACGGTCAGCACTACTACGGTTTTCGATGGCGATACTGTCATATTCCGTCATACTCTCAAGAACGACGGAAATACCCCCGGTGTAATGGATCTACTTATCGAAAGTGCCAACTTTCCGCTGGAAGGCTGGGGATTCTCTTTCAAAGACGATACGGGAGTTCTTCTGACGGACACAGACGGAAGCGGTTATGTGGATGTCGGGGTCGTCGCTCCCGGGCAAGAGGTAGATATAATCCTGGAGGCAACGATTCCTGGAGGCGTTAGCGGCAGCAATTTTGCAAAAGGTTTTAAGTTTATACCGAAAACCGTAATGGGTAACGAGGAGAACAGAACGATAGATATAATTCCACATATCAGGAAGTCAGACAGTCTAAGCATATCCAAAGTCGTTCTCTCGAGCTCGCTTGTTATGCCAGGGGCCGAAGTGCGTTTCCTTATCTCGGTGGAGAACGAGTCTGAAAGTTCGACCGGAAAGATCACGGTTAGCGATCCTATTTCCTCGCTCCTTTCGGCTCCGTACGAAATTGAGGTTTCAAAAGAGGCTACGGTTTCATTCAACAGTCAAGAGAGAATACTCACGGTCGAGTTCGACTCTCTTGATCCTCTGGAGAGTGTGGAGATTACCTTTAAATGCCCTACGGTTGACGGTCTCGCTGAAGGGACCGTAATAGAGAACACGGCAACCGTCTCCGGCGACGGAACTTTCGAAGACTCCGAAAGGGTCTCCGTGAAGATCTTTCACGGGAGTCTGGAGCTCGTGAAGCTGGCCTCTCCTTCGATCGTTGAGCTGGGGTCGGAGATCACCTACACTATCGAGGTGTCAAACCCCAGTACCATAGCAACTGTAACTGAACTAAGGCTGGAGGACAGAATCCCGCCGGGGACCTCTTACGTCGAGGGAAGCGGAAGCATCGACGGCGAACCCGTAGAGCCTCTGATTCTTGAAGATATGCTGATCTTCGATAATCTTAGAGACCTGAAGCCTGGAGAGAAGTCAAAGGTAGTTTACCGTCTGAGACTCGACGAGTTTACCGGAGAATTCCTGAAAAACATGGTCAGGGCTATCGGTACGATTTTATCCGAAGAGTACAGCACGGAAGTGGTAACAGAACCCTCTGTCGTCGACGTGCGCGTCTTCAGGCCTATGAATACGGGCACTGGAATCATAGGCAGGATTTATGTAGATGAAAACGGAAACGGCTTCTACGATAAAGATGACAGCAAACCTCTGCCCGTCAGACTGCTCCTTCAGGACGGTTCCTTCGTCGTTACGGATAAGGACGGACTGTTTCATTTCGACAGACTGAAACCGGGACTTCACACCGTCAAGGTAGATATTGACGTGACGCCTTACAGGCTTTCGCCGAATCAGGATAGCCGATCGCTTGGAGACGACAGATCTTTCATGATCGAGACGCTGCCGGGAATGTACACTATCATAGATATACCGCTGATCCACAGGGAGAGAATCGTTGAGACGATAACATATAGAAATCCGCTGACTCTCAAAGGCTTTGACGCCGCGTCGCTAATAGTCTCTGGAAATCAGAGTCTAGATCCCTCCATGTTCTCCGATTACGGTTATATAGTCACACCGTTGAACGGACAGGAATTTGTCGGCGTTGACAGACTCATGGTAGAGGTGGCAATGCCCATAGAAAGTCGCCACACTCTCTACGTAAACGATATTGTCGTTCCCGAGAGCCAGATAGGTCAGAAGGCCAACGACGCAGATGGCCTCTGGCTTTTTGTGAAGTACTTCAATGTGAAGCTGAATCCCGGAAGGAATAGAATAAGGCTAGACTGGCAGGATGGAACGGCAAAAGGCAGCAAGGAGATAGAGGTATATCTCTCTGGAGAACCCTTTGAATTCAGAGTCTCGACCGAGCCGCTTATACTCACCGCCGACGGTGTGACAGAGGTACTGGTCGTAATCTCGCTGGTTGATGAAAGGGGCGTCCCATCATCGGTCGGTGGAACTCTTATTATTGAAGGTCTCGATTCGCATATCGTCCTGGAACCTTCCGACTGGGACGGAACGAGACTGAAGCTCGAAAATGGCGTCTCTAAACTTAAATTGAAGCCCACGGCTCAGGCTTATGCAGTAGACTTCTCTGTAAGGTACGGCGATCTGTCTAAAGATGTTCGTCTGGAGTATGCAGTCGAATCGCGTCCACCGCTTATAACAGGAAGCGCACAGCTTCAGTACAGCTTCAAAGATCGTTCGCTGTCCTTTGAAGGCGGTGTTTTCGGTCGCCTCAATATCGATAAAGGCTTGTTTACCTTCCGTTTCGGTGAAGAATCGTTGGCCGATTTCGATACGTATATCACCCATGGCGACGAATCGATAAAGGGTACGCTAGCTCCCTCATCTCGCCTGTTTTTTCTGCGATATGAAATCGGGCATTTCAACGTTCAACTTGGAGACTATACGTTTGAAACCCGCGGAAGCACGGGCTTCCTGTCAAGTGGAACGGGTCTTTCCAGCGAATACAGCGGCGATGTCTTTTCCTACAAACTCTTTGTGAATCCTGTTTACAGGGGAAAGAGGACCGAGGAGTTCAGGGGAGAGGGTATACGAGGCCCCTATTACCTGTCTGAAGTACCGGCTTCTGGAAGCGAAACTATAAGTCTTATAACAAGAGATAGCGAAGGCGAGATTATCACTCGACGGGTTTTGAGAAGAGGCGAAGACTATACCCTCTACAATTCGAACAGACTGCTGATCTTCAGTAAACCGGTTCCGTATTTCGATCTAGACTTCAACCCGATCTGGATCGAAGCCGTCTATTCTACCGATTCGACCTCGCCGGGCGATCTCGACATGATGGCTTATCTAACCTACTCTCCTTCGGGCTGGAAGTATGCCCTTACCGGGCTATTCAGAGGCCTAAGCGAAGGTTACCGGTTTGCGTCTTTGAAGGCGGACGGCAGTATTTCCGAAGGCCTTTCGCCTTCGCTGGAACTGCTGGTCTCCTCGGACACAGGAGACTTCGGATTGCGGGCCGCAGGGGCGCTGAAGTTTGTGAGCAAGACGGTCGTCGGTAATCTCGAAGCTCATCTGGACAGAAACTTCAGGGCGCCTGGCAATCCCAGAGCCTTTTCCGGCTTCGGTTTCAGTCTTGAACTCAATCCAAAGCTATTTGAGCTGAAACTGCTCTCGGGATACAGCTTCGATGAAAAGGCTAAGACGGGAACCCTATCGCTTGAGCTGCTGAGAGACTTCAAAGTGGGTCAGGTTATGACGGAAGTCTCGCTCAAGGAAACTCTGATACATAAGCAGGACGGTCTGGAAAATGAAGTCCGGCTCACCGCAAGACCGAGGTTATCGCTGGACAAGACCAGGCTCAGCGGGGAAATCAGTCTGGGACTGAGAGGAGTCAGTCCGGTCGCGGGTCTCTCTTTGAGGACCGACTTTGGTATCAGCGAGTCTCTCTTTGCGGGAGGAGATGTAGCATTTGACTCCTCCGGAGCGGGTAGGGTAAAACTGTCGCTGACTCCATACATATTGAAGAAACTTGGTAAGGTCTCTATAACAGCAAAAGAGAAGATAGAGTTCCTACCGGATCTAAGGTTCACCACAATTATAGGCTTTGGCTATTCGCTGGATGCGGGGAAGATAGATCTCGAGGCGACTCTTTCGGACAGGGTCTCGATTGGAGCCGGTTACACGGCCTCCTATTCTCCGGGCATCGTCAATCTGGATTTTCTCTTACAGGGAAGACACACTCTCGTTGGCTCGAACACCGAGGACTTCTACGCCCTTCACGTAGGTATAGAGAATCGTGAGATTGAGTCCCTCAAACTCAGGCTGGATACAGATCTAAGATTCGACACCGGATTCGCCCTGTCGCGATTCCTTATAGAGAGCCGGGGAGAGTATCTCGGTCTTGATAGGCTTAGACCGGCATATCACATTCTCTTCACGAACGACCTGAAGACCCAGAGCAGCAGATTTGAAGTCCAGGCCGGCCTCGCATATGTTCCCCAGTTGAGGAGCCCTCTGGCTCTCCTTGCGGAGGGAGCTTACTATATAAGCAGAAACGGAGAAGAAACGACTTCTGAAGGCCGACTGACTCTTGACACTGTCTTCTGGTATGATAGAACCTTCAACTTCGCTCTGACCGGGGAGATATATCTCAAGAAAAACATGGTTTACACAATAAACGGACTCAGAGCGGAGAAGTCTTTTGCCGATCTCTTCTATATCACCGGTGCCGGATATCTTGTAAACGATAATAGAGGCGGTTTCTATAACAGATTCATAGTCCAGGCCGGTCTCACCCTGTGGCCGGATACAGTTGTCTACGCCGGTTATGGCTTCGGTTCGCTGAAGGAGAGCTTCCTTGGAAATCTGGGAAAGGACGGCTTCTACTTTGGAGTAAAAATCAAATTGGACGACAGCTGGTTCTTCAAGAGCAGAAGCACCGGAAAGTTGAACCTCTACTTCTTCCTCGACAAGGATCTCGATACGAAATTCGATACAGGTGAGATGCCCGTAAGCGTCAAGGTGAGAATAGATGGCATAGAGTACAAGAGCGATGGAAATGGAGTCATATCTGTCGAGTTGCCCGTCGGTCTTTACAGAGTCGAACTCGTAGAATACCCCGATTCACTTGTTTCCTTGCTTAAGGATTCTCCAGAGCTTCAGATAACTGAGTACGGATCCAGAGACTTCTACTGGCCGTTTATGGAGTCTCCAGCGTACGTAGATATACGTATCTTTGTCGACTCGAATTCTTCGGGCACATACGATAAGGAAGAGGAATACCTGAAGAGCTTCTCTATCAACATAGGCGAGGATGTAGTGTTTACCGAAGACAAAACACTTACCGTCCCGGTCTCATCGGGAATTATAAGAATCTCACTGGATCTGGCCTCGCTAGGTTCGGGTGTCAGTATCACGACCGGTACTTTGAACAGACAGTTAGAGCTGAGACCGGGGGAGAGGAAGAGTGTCGAATTTGGAGTCGCCTTCCAGCGGAAAATCGAAGTGGTCCTCTTCAGAGACCTGAACGCGAACGGTCTGAGAGAGAGCGAAGAGCCTCTTCTGGATGCTTCAGGTATTCTAACCATAGGCGGAAAACCCTTTAGAATAGGCTCCCGGACGATCCTTGAGGGTGTTCCTGCCGGTGTTAGCAGAGCAAGTCTGACGATGGACAGGGGCTTTGAAAGACTCTACTCTCGCACTACATCAATTGAAACAATTGAAGTTGACGAGAAGGGCGATACTCGACTCGAGATTGGATTCGCTCAAAGGAGCTCACTGAACATATCTTTGATTGACGAGACAGGAGATTATTTGTATGAAGTGGTTAGTCTGAATGTCGATGGAATCGAATTCCAGGTCTTTGGAATGATCGAACTGGTAGGACTTGTCTTTGGGGAACACTCCATCGAAATAACCGAGTTGCCAAACGGATATACTGTCTCAGAAAATCTGAGGACAATATGGCTCGAACCTGGTAAGAACAGTGATCTAACGATTTCAGTCGAGAAAAAATAGTGTTCACCTATTTTCGAGTGCTCGAGCCTGGCATCATATAATAACAAGCATATCGATACGTTGAATGATCGGAGATATTGACCTCAGATAGCATCTAAGTTCACCAGACGACAACAATCGCAAGAAAAAGGCTTCGAAGTTTGCTGCAATTGTTGCACTTTGCAGATTATACTGGCGGTACCAAGAAAACCTGAACTTATTGCTCTCATTGCTTTTGAAGTGCTCCATCGCCAGACCTTTCAAGAGTTAGCTTTAGAAATCGCTGCCCCACTTAAGAAGCAGATCAATTTGCAGGAATGAGAACTTAGACTCAACTTTGACAGCGACAAATCTAAAAACAGCTAAACAAGGGGAAAAATGAAAAGAAAAACAGACGTACCACCACAGTGGTCAATTATGCAATCTCTTTGAGTAGATCCGGTGGTCTTATTTTGAGTGCTTTGAATGCGTCGTAAGCATTGCCCATCATTTCAGTCCTTGCAAGAAAGCGTTTGCCTTCTACCGTTAGCTCAACTGCCCTTATCTCTTTCAAGTCTTCAAGTATTTCTGCGTAAGAGAAAGTACTTCCAATCTCTTTCAGCTTTCTACATAAGGCAGTCTCCATTACAACCGCAAGGAAACAGATCATTATGTGGCCCTTCACCTGTTTTTGGCAAGTAGGAAATCGCTCTTCCTCAATAAGTAAGAAAGGAGTGTTCTATTTTGCCTGTTTTGCCAGAAACACTCGACTTTAAGTAGATTCTATTTTGATGCATTAACTCCCTCTTGAGTAGATTTAATTATGATGCATTACGACGCCGGATCTGAGATAGAATATGCGTTATACGCTTGAATGAAGGTGGTGTCGCGCGATAAAAAAGGTAGACGACTCAATCCTGAAGAGTTTCATAGAATACAGTCGTCGTGTGGCACCAGAACACGACGATTAATATCTTCCTTGCGACGACTTTGTTGCAGATGAGAGACATCCCTCTGTAGTACTCTTAAGTGAAGATGGAAGAGTAATTGGAGCAGCTTCACTGATCCTTGAAGAACCTTATAGAAAGGCTGGAAAGGGAAGGTTCATGATCTTTCATTCAGAAACTTCGCAAGTCGGTGCTTACAGGTCGCTTCTGAATTCCATTTCCGGTATGATTTCCGAAGTTGACGAAGTATATATCTTCGTCTCACCCGGGCGACCGGTTCAGAAAATCCTTGAGGAAATCGGTTTCTCCATAGAAAGATACTTTTTTGTCCTAAAAGGAGGGCTTGAGCACGTTTCACTCGACATTCCCAAGGAAATCAATTCACAGATTTCTCGATTGACCTTCGTGGACAGGCATACTGTTGTATTATCAACTCGGCCTTCGCTGAAATTGCAGGTCACTTAGACATCACCGAGGACAAACTGAGAGAACTGACTTCAAACAGAAAGGTACCTGATTCCGGTATCCAGCTTCTTCTTAATAGGAATGAGCCTATCGGGCCCTTCTTCTCAGAAATCAACGAAGATGGACATCTGGAAATCGGTCCCATAGCAGTTCTGCCGCGCTTTCAGGGGCATGAATTCGGTAGGTTATTATTGCGAAAGGCATTACGGCTTTCGCTGAAACACGAACTTGAAAGTGTCCTTTCGGTGAATGCGGCAAATGAAAAGGCTCTATCTCTCTATTTAAAAGAGGGTTTCGAAAAGATGTATAGCAAGGTTTGCTACAGACTACTTATCCCGCCTACTTCAACTTGCTTATGAAATTCAGGACTTCTTGTGCGTGACCCTTTGCTTTAACGCCTCTATACTCCCTAATGAGAACCCCTTCTTCGTCAATAATGAACGTCGATCTCTCAGTTCCCAGATACTCCTTACCGTACATCTTCTTCGGCTTAATCACGTCAAACAGCTTGTGTATCTCTTCATTCTTATCGCTTAGAATGGAGAAGTTTAGATCAAGTTTGAGTGCGAAGCCTTGATGAGACTTTTGACTGTCCCTGCTGATTCCTATTACAACCGCATTGTTACTGGCAAATTGATCCGCTAGATCTCTGAAGTTTTCCGCCTCAAGAGTACAACCCGAAGTATTGTCTTTTGGGTAGAAGTATAGAACGACTCTCTTGCCCGAAAAATCCGACAATGACACTTCAGTTCCGGTCTGATCGGGCAAAGAAAAATCGGGAACAGCTTTGTTCAACTCGATTTCTGCCACATTAGCACCTCCGGAATTCATACTGGCTGCCAACTACATACTCTTCACTTGACCAAAGCTAGGCGCCGTCTCTTCAACAACCATTATATGACAAATACCCCTACTCTTTCCGAACGCGGAGCTCTCTTTTCCTGCTCGCCATTATTTGAGTTCTCGAGTTACATTCATCCTATACTGATCAATTAAGAATGCCTTCTATTAACTGTCGCAGGAACCTCTATGATAACGAAAGAGTACTCTGAGCATGGATCTCTACCAGTCTAGAATACGTTCTAGTGATCTGTGAATGAATGCGGCGCACATACAAGATCAAAACAATGGCATGAATCGAACTTCCCCGAAATCCAAGGAGAATCAATGATTGTTTAGGTTTAATGAGCGTATCAAGTTCAGTGCTTGTCTTTGAAAAACGGAAAGTGAGAATTCGGCAATTCAAGACAAAAGAAACACTGATTTCCGTTTCGGGGTAATCGTCTTTCACAGGATTATTCCCTTGCGAGCTCAATGACATAATCTGTTCATTGACAGCATTCAACGTAAATTCAAAAGGCTTACATTGACTTGGCATGCTGATTCTCACTCGATGCATAGTTTTTCTGGCACAGAATTGCTTTGGCTTATTCAGTGGAGAAAATTCCACCCCTAATATCTCAAAAGAATAGCGGTCTCAGAACGGAGACCGCCTTTTTTTTGGAAAGACCTTGCAGCTGATATAATCATCTTGAGTTCACAGGTTGAACTGAATGGGGGGACGGATATGAAGTTTCTTGCGGCACAACTTCCGGAGAAGATAAGCTTCTTCGAAAGTATTGGGGATTATGACGGCGCTTTAAAGGAGATAGAGATCCAACTTGATGATTATCTCCCTTCGATAATGATTGAAAGACTAAGGTGGGAAAGAGAGAGAATCGTAAGGCTCAAAAACAACTATCCCTATTCGGCTTCAGAGGCTCTGGGGATTCTCTCAAGAGATCTTGAAGGATTCACTGAAGGGGAATTCGATTCTCTCAACAGCGCCAGAAAGCTCGACTCCATGATTTTCGACGGTGAAGAGAAATTCGAGAA
>JACDJB010001114.1_pt1 | contig 22795 bp, 22 predicted proteins | sample 7454121 | NCBI WGS metagenome assembly JACDJB01 (sample SAMN14253290, study PRJNA609438) | sludge metagenome | isolation source: sludge after 25d culture with pyrite | collected 2018-12-20
CATAACCTTTGGCGCCGAGATTCGAGCGTGGTGTTTGTAGGCTATGCGGCTCCGGGCACTCTCGCGCGCATTCTGATCGACGGTGCCAAGACCGTCCGGCTATTCGGCGATGAAATTCCGGTCAATGCCCATCTGTACACGATCAACGGTTTCTCCGCCCACGCGGATCGCGATGAATTGCTGGCCTGGCACCGGGCACTCAAACCAAAGCACACGATTCTGGTTCACGGCGAAGAAAAGGCGATGAGCAGCTTTGCCAAGGCCCTGGAAAAAACCCAAGTGACCATGCCGCGTCAGGGGGATGTGTTTGAGTGGTAATCACAATGGGGCAGCTCGAGGGGGTTTTCGAGCTGCCCTAAGTAAATGCTGATTTATTCCATCCTTGGAATAAATCAGCGCGCTCATCGCGGTACACGCCCGCGATGGCGCTCACGAATCAAAGACTTACGTCTTTGTTCGTGTTGGGGCATCCTGCCCCAAGCGGGACGCACTGAATAAATCAGCGCTTCCCTAACGTTTGAATATTGGGAACTGGTGTACTGTTTAGCTCTAGTTTGAGACTGATCGCAACCTGCGGTTAGCCGCGAGATCGTTGTAGAACCCGCATCCAATATTGCGTACTAAAACGCCGCAAAGTTACATGTTGCCAGATGGCCGACGGCGTTGACCGGAACCTGCCGGATGCGAGCGATTGCTGGTGTTGTTCCCTGAGTTATTCCCGGGACGATTTCCCGTATCTCTGCCGCCCTCTCTTTGGGGGCGATTGCCCGCTGCGGCACCACCAGGTGAACGGGGTTGACCGTCTCGCTGGGAACCTGCTGACCGGGGTGCTTGGGCGGCATGACCTTGAGCGCTGCGTTGCGGGAAGTCGCGGCGGGGTTGGCGCGCGGCCTGTGGTTTGCGCAATGGCTCGGGCTTGGCATTCGGGTCCGGTTCGAAGCCGGGCACGATTACACGTTCGAGTTTCTGGCGAATGGTGCGTTCAATGTCGGCCAGCAGTTTGTGCTCGTCCACGCACACCAGCGAGACAGCCTCGCCGCCCGCACCGGCGCGACCGGTACGACCGATACGATGCACGTAGTCTTCGGGCACGTTCGGCAGTTCATAGTTGACTACATGGGGCAGGGCATCGATGTCGATGCCACGTGCGGCAATGTCGGTCGCGACCAGTACCCGCAGTTTGCCGGCCTTGAAGGCGCCGAGCGCCTTCTCGCGGGCAGACTGGCTCTTGTTGCCGTGAATCGCCATGGCGGGGATGCCGTCCTTGTCGAGTTGTTCGGCCAGACGATTCGCTCCGTGTTTGGTACGGGTGAATACGAGCACCTGTTTCCAGTCGCCGTCCACGATGAGTTGTTGCAACAGGGCCTTTTTGGCATCCCGATCGACCGGGTAAATCCGCTGTTCGACGCGTTCGGCGGTGGTGGTCTGTGGCGCGACTTCGACCTTGGCCGGGTTGTCGAGCAGATTCTGGGCGAAGGTTTTGATTTCCGGCGCGAAGGTGGCCGAGAACAGCAGGTTCTGCCTTTTCTGAGGCAGCAGGGCGAGCACGCGCTTGATATCGCGGATGAACCCCATGTCGAGCATGCGATCGGCTTCGTCCAGCACCAGGATTTCCACACCACCCAAATCCACGTTGCCCTGGCCGACATGATCGAGCAGGCGTCCCGGGGTGGCGACGAGGATGTCGAGCTTGCGTTGCAGACGGTCACGTTGCGGGTTGATGTTCACGCCGCCGAAAATCACCATCGAGCTTAGTTTCAGCTTTTGGCCGTATTGTTTGACGCTTTCTTCCACCTGCGAAGCCAGTTCGCGCGTGGGCGTGAGGACGAGTGCCCGGATACGATGCTTGGGTGCCGGGTGCAGAACGGGCAGGGTGGCGAGCCGTTGCAGCAAAGGCAAGGTGAAACCGGCAGTTTTGCCGGTGCCGGTTTGGGCTGCGGCCAGAAGATCCCGCCCGGACAAGACGATCGGGATCGCTTCACGTTGGATGGGGGTGGGATTTGTATAGCCGACGGCGTCGAGCGCGGCCAGCAACTCGGGCATCAGGCCCAGTTCAGCAAATGACATGGTGTTTCCAAAGGGTATCGGTAAAGAGGATAAGAAAGGAGGGGTATGAATGCGGCAAAGCCGAGCATCATACCTGATTGCGTCGGCCAGCAGGGTTTTGATTACTTTTGCCGGCTCAGCCGTTCGCCTTCGGCTGAGCACTGATGATGACGGCGCGCGTTTGTTCGACGATTTGTGTGATGGCCTCATCAACCAGCGCCTGACTCGCTGCTGCGAACTGTGTCGCGTTGTTCTGAGTGATGGGGCGGGTTTGGTCGAAGCGCCAGTGGGATTCGACGGTTCTGTCTGCGGGATTGGTCCACAGGCAGCTCATGACGAGATGAGCCTTGCCTTCGTTGCCGCTGAGGTCATGCTCCAGGCGAATAAGTTGGCAACGGAGGTTCACGGCCACGGGTGCGCTGGCGGAATTGGGTACAACGCCGGCCACCCAGGGTTGCTTGAGCAGGGTTTGTTCGATGGCATCGCTCAACATTTCGGCAGGGGCTGCCAACCAACGGCTGTTTCGATAGGGCGAGAGATTTTGTGCATCGCGGCTGTACATCATTTCCTGAGTTTCGAATCCATGTGCGGCTTGCAGTGTGCGCATCTGTATCAGATAGGAAGCATCTTTCCCTTGGGCGACAATCGCGGGGGTTTGCAGGTTCGTACTGTTGAGCCGGAACGTGTTCTGCGCTTCAGGTGGCTTGATGGGCAGGCTGCAACCAGCCAGTGCCAGACTGAGCATGCACAAGGCGGCGAGATAGGTAGAGGTTTTCGTGAGAGCTGATGGCCGCATGGTTAATCCTAGGTGTCTTGCTTATCTTGATCGGGATCGCATAAGGCCGAATCACGGCGACGGTGCGATTTGATTGGGACTGGCAGAGGTTTTCCCCTCACCCGGCCCCGGAGGAATGGGTGCCGCGCCATATAGTATCTGGCTTGGGTTGTCGTTGAGCTGGTTGACGAGCCGAGTCAACGCAATACTGGTTTCCTGAAGCTGCGACAGCAGGCCATCGAGTACCGGTAGCGTGCGCTGGTTGAAGTTGTTCAGTGTCTGATTGCCGGTCTGAGTCATGGCGATCGTATTGTCGCTGGCCGCGCTGACTTTGTTGGCCGCGATGTCTGTCGCTTTGAGCGTGGCATCAAGCCCCTGAATCGATTGCTTAAAGGTCTGGACGAGCTGCCGGGATTGATCGATCAGCTTGTTCGCCGATTGACTGGCGACGGCCGTGTTCTCCAAGGTTTTGCGCCCGGCAATAATGGCTGCGGAAATATCCGAGCGACGTTCGGCGAGCATCGCGGTCAGCGTGTCGATATGGTCTAGCGTGCTATCCAGTGTGGCGACATTCTTTTCACTGAATAACTGGTCGAGACGGTCGCTGATGCGCGCGATCTTGACCATCGTGTCGTTAAGGCCACCTTCGAGCCGGGAAAATATCGATGGCTCGAAGGGAATGACCAGTTCGCCTTTGCTGTTGCGGTGGGTCAGTGGCGTGCTTGATTTGCCGCCGGTCAGATTCAGCACGCTCAAGCCGGTGACACCCTGTGGTCGCAGTTGCGCCACGGTATCTGCGCGAATGGGGACATTGGCGTCAATATCGACCCGGATGCGGATGCGGCCTGGGTTTTTATCATCGATCCGGATTTTTTTGACCTCGCCCACGTCCACACCGCGATAAAGCACATGACTGTTCTCGGTCAGCCCGGCCACGCTATCGGTCGCATAAATCACATACGGTGTGAATGATTGCTGCTTGCCACCGGTTACGAGCCAATAGGCAGTGGCCGCGAGGCCCAAGCCCAGCAGCAACACAAATAACCCGACGGCGGTGTAATTGATTTTCGAATCCATTAGGTCGTCTCTGCACTGGATGAGGATGGAGCGGTAGGGGGCTTTTCTGGCTTTGCCTGCTGTGATGCCAGCCAGTATGCTTGAGAGCGAGCACCTCGAAAATAGGCCTGGAGTTCAGGCTCGTCACGCGCTGCCAACTCGGCGGCCGTGCCAACGGCCAAAACCTTTTTCCGTCCGAGAAAAGCCACTTCGTCAACACCACGCCAGATCGAATCGAGATCATGTGTCGCCTGCAATACCGTGAGGCCGAGCGAATCGCTTAACGTGCGCACCAGTTCATCAAATGCGGCAGCACCGATGGGATCGAGCCCGGAGGTGGGTTCATCCAGCACCAGCAGTTCGGGATCGAGCGCCAACGCCCGGGCGAGCGCCGCGCGTTTGACCATACCGCCGGACAATTCCATTGGCAACTTGTGCGCGCTGTCGGCGGGCAATCCGGCAAGGAGGATCTTGCTCATGCCAAGATCGGTCAGCCAGTGCGGGTCGAAATGGCCGTGTTCCTTGATGGGCAGCAACACATTCTCCAGCACGGTGAGTGATGTGAACAAGGCGCCGCCCTGGAACAGCACGCCAATCCGTTCACGCAGCGACTGTCGTTGGGCATCGTCAGCCGAGCCGGTATCCACGCCGAAGAGCTTCAGCGAACCTGCATTGGCCTGACGGAGCATGATCAGCGTGTGGAGCAGGACGGTTTTTCCCGTACCCGAGCCGCCGACGAGGGCGCGAATCTTTCCGCGCTCCAGTTGGAAATCCAGCTCATCATGGACGCGATGGCTGCCGAACTCATTCACGATGCCGTGGGCATCAATGACCAGATCCTTTGAGCCGTTGTGGTTTGAGCCGGTTGCAGCCGTCATGCTCATTTCAGTAACCCATCAGGTTGTAGAGCACGGAAAACGCCGCATCGATGACGATGACCATGAAAATGGCCTGCACGACACTCACGGTCGTCGCGCGACCGACTTCCGCCGCGCTGCCCCGCACGCGCAACCCCTGCATGCAGCCGATCAGTGCGATGACGATGGCGAACACCGGTGCCTTGATCAGCCCTAGCCAGAGCGTGGTGAGCGATACGACTTCCGGTATTCGCTGGAAAAAGACCGAGAACGAGACGCCGTATCCGTAATTGGCAACCACGGCGCCACCGAGCAGACCCATGAGATCGGCAAATACCGAAAGCAGGGGCAGTGTCAGTGCCAGCGCCAGAACCTTGGGGAAAATCAGAATCTCGAACGGCGGCACGCCGATGGCACGCAGCGCATCGATTTCCTCGGTGATGCGCATCGTGCCAAGTTGAGCGGTATAGGATGAGCCGGTCCTGCCGGCTACGATGATCGCCGCGAGCAATGGCCCCATTTCTCGCAGGGTGATGATGCCCACAAGATTGACGATCAGGACGTTTGCCCCGTAGTTTTCGAGGGTGGCGCCGCCCTGGTAGGCCATCACCATCCCGATCATGAACGACAACAGGCCGACAATCCCGAGCGCCCGCACTCCGGCAGCTTCAATTTCGGCCAGGACGGCGCGCCAGCGGATGCGCCAGAAGGCCAGCAATAGCGGAAACCCACGCCAGACCAGTTCGCCCAGGAATGACAGGAATGATTTTGCTTCATGCCATTGGTCAACGGCCACTTCGCCCAATCGCGCTAACAGGGACGGCTTGTGTATAGGCGAAGGTGCGGAATCGACGAGTCGTTCGTCCAGCAGCGTGAGCAGGCCGGTTTCGCGTGAGGGAAACTCCGAGAGGTCAACCGTCAGGCCCGCTGCACGCCACTGCCTGATCCAGCGCGCCAGCACCAGTGCGGCGGAACCGTCAAAAGCAGTCATTTCGCTGCGCAATACGATTCGCGATTTCACGCCCTCTTTGACCGGGGTGTCGACCTTCGGCACGTGGTGCAGGCTGCGGATCGTCCAGTCGCCACTGAGCAGCAGCACCGCGTTCTGCTGAACACCCATGTGCTCGTCGTGGAGCCAGCGAACCTGGGGCGCCGCAGTGGCTGGAATGATCGTTTCGGCCGCTGTTGTCATGGGGTTGCGTCGGTATCTCTTGGTGATGATTGGTTAGGAGCTTATCATTCCCCCGAAAACCTGTCCGATCAAGCAATCAAAATTGGCGAATACGCTTCGCCAAGCACGTAAAGAGAACTACCGCGTGAGCAAACAACGCCTGCAAAAAATCCTGGCCACTCAGGGACTCGGCTCCCGTCGCATGATCGAAGGCTGGATCAGTGCGGGCGAGGTGAAACTCAATGGTGTCACGGCCCAATTGGGCGATGTGGCCGGGATCGGCGATGTCATCGATGTGCGCGGGCAGAAAATCACGGTATCCGACGAAGAGCCGATCCGACGGGTCATTATTTATCACAAGCCTGAAGGCGAGATCACTTCCACCTCCGATCCGGAAGGCCGCCCGACCGTGTTCGCCGCGCTCCCCGCCATTCGTCAGGGGCGTTGGATTACGGTTGGCCGCCTGGATTTCAATACATCCGGTCTGCTGCTGGCGACGAACGATGGCGAACTGGCCAACCGCTTGATGCACCCGAGCCATCAGATCGAGCGCACCTATGCCGTGCGTGTGCTGGGCGGCTTGACCGACGATCAGATCAAGCAGTTGACTACCGAAGTTCAGCTCGATGACGGTCCCGCCAAGTTCGATCAACTCAGTGACGCCGGCGGCACCGGGGTGAACCGCTGGTATCACGTGACCCTGCGTGAGGGGCGCAATCGTGAAATTCGTCGCATGATCGAAGCCGTGGGCGCCGTGGTTTCCCGACTGATCCGCATCAGTTACGCGGGCATTCCGTTGCCACCACGCCTCAAGCCGGGGCGTGCGCAGGATCTGCCGCCAGAAATGGAAGATGCGTTGGTCAAACTGGTGGGCCTTCGCCCCGAAACCCGTCGCAAAGTGCAGGATGAAGACACCAAGCGGCGCGCGCTGAAACCTTATCGGGCGCGTGTGCAAACCGGCACGGTCGCCAAACGGCCTGCCGAACCGTTTCGCGTTCCTGCCCGCGCGCAGGCGCAAGAGGATGCCGCTACCGCCAACCGACCGACCGCTCGTCCTATTGAACGCGTGAAAACCCGTATGAGTCAGCCCGGAGAAGCTCGACCGGTTCTGTCTCGCGCACGTCCTCAAGGGGCAGAAGCAGGCCCTGACAAGCGCAGCAAGCCCGCGGGTGCCGGTAGCAAGCCGATCCGTCGGGAGCGACAGGGAACGGCGCGTACTCCCGCTCCTGGGCGGAAGCCATCTCGCGGCAGGTAAGCATCTGCAGGTGTTGCTCGTCGGGGGGTATCACGAAGGGCTTCCTTAACCGGCGGCGCGAGTCTATCATTCAACAATGATTAAATTTCCTTCCGAAGACCATACGCCAAAACCAAATACCGAGGGGCAGGATAAACGGCCCGCTAGCGCCTCGACGATCAGCTTTACCGATCCCATTCAGTTGAAAAACCAGTTGCTGATCGCCATGCCCAGTCTGGACGATCCGAATTTCAATCACAGTGTGACCTACGTCTGTGAGCACAATGAAGAAGGGGCGATGGGCATCACCATCAACCGTCCGCTGGATGTCACCTTGGGTGATATTTTCGATCACATGAAGATTTCCTGCTCCAACTCGTCGATTCGCAGTCGGCCCGTGTTCATGGGCGGCCCGGTCGCGCTGGAACGCGGTTTTGTGCTGCATACACCGCATGGCGGCTGGGAATCGACGCTCGAAATTACCGATGAAATCGGCCTCACGACTTCCAAAGACATTTTACAGGCTCTGGCCGATGGTGCCGGCCCCGCGCGCGCCGTGATCGCCCTGGGCTATTCGGGTTGGTCCGAAGGGCAACTGGAGCAGGAACTGGCAGACAACACCTGGTTGACCGTTGCGGCGACGACCGAATTGATCTTCGATTATCCGGTCGAGGAACGTTGGGCCGCAGCGGCACGGAGTCTGGGTGTCGATATGAACCTGCTGTCCGGTGAAGCCGGTCACGCCTGAGTACGCCGCGAATCGCCATGACGGCTTCTGCCCCGCCCGGAACCTGGCTGGCATTCGATTACGGAGCATGGCGTATCGGTGTTGCCGTGGGTGAGCAAATGCTGGGCAGTGCGCGCCCATTGACCACGCTGCAACATCGCAACGCGCATCAGATCCAATGGGATGCCATCGGGCGTCTGCTGGATGAATGGCGTCCGGTTGGTCTCGTGCTGGGTTGGCCGGTAATGGATTCGGGCGAGACCTATCCCGTCGCCGAGTTTATCCGTCGCTTCGGTCGCAGGCTGGAAGGGCGTTTTAACCTGCCGGTTCGTTACGTTGATGAGCGCCTGAGTTCCGAAAATGCCCAGATGCTGCTTACCGCGCGTCATGGCAAGAATAAGGTGAAAAAATCGCCCGGCATGATCGACGCTCAGGCTGCAGCCATCATTCTGGAAACATTTTTCAGTCAAAGTCCGGTGCAATCGTCGGAGTATTCAGTGGAATCTCCTGCTGCACCTCAAGTAAACGGTACCTACACATGACATCCAACCCTGAAATTAAGTCGGTTGATCTATTGATTGACTCGTGTTTTTCCGAGTTGAAGCAGGCGGTCGATCAGGGAAAATTAAGCAATCCACTGATGGTCGGCATTCACAGTGGCGGTGTTTGGGTAGCCGAAGCTTTGCACCAGCGCATGAAACTGGCCGAGCCGCTGGGCAAGCTGAACATCACGTTTTATCGGGACGATTTTGATACCCTGGGCCTGCATCCGCAGGTCTCGCCATCGTATTTGCCTGCCGATATCGACGGTCGTGACATCATTCTGGTCGATGATGTGCTGTACACCGGGCGCACCATTCGCGCGGCCATGAATGAGCTGTTCGATTATGGTCGCCCTGCGCGTATCTGGCTTGTGGTACTGTTCGAGCGCGATGGCCGTGAACTCCCGATTGCCGCAGATACGGTCGGGCAGCGCGTGCATCTTGCGGCCGACCGGCAAATTCATGTCGATGGCCCCGATCCATTGAGCGCCCGTATAGTGACTCGTGAGGAAAATGCCTGATGGCCGTCAATTTTGTGCGCCCGAGTATACCCAAACTGGCGGCTGATCCCTGGGCAATCCAGTTCGATGCGCAGGGACATCTCAAGCATTTACTGACCATCGAAGGCCTTGGCCCGACCTGGATTACGCGGATTCTCGATACGGCTGAGAACTTCATGTCGGTAACCGATCGCGAAATCAAGAAGGTCCCGCTGTTACGCGGGCGCACGGTGGTGAATCTGTTCTTCGAATCGTCCACGCGCACGCGCACCACGTTCGAGCTGGCGGCCAAACGGTTGTCAGCCGACGTGTTGAACATCAATCTTTCCACCTCGGCAACCACCAAGGGTGAAAGCCTGCTGGATACCCTGCGCAATATCGAAGCCATGCAGGCGGACATGTTTGTGGTGCGCCATGATCAGTCCGGCGCGGCGCATTTCATCGCCCGTCATGTGGCGCCGCACGTTTCGGTTCTGAATGCGGGGGATGGTTGGCACGCTCATCCAACGCAAGCGCTGCTGGATGCGTTCACGATCCGGCGAATCAAAGGTGATTTCGCGCCCTTGCGGATTGCGATTGTCGGCGATGTGAAACACTCTCGCGTCGCCCGCTCACAGATTCATGCCTTCAACTCGCTCAATGTGGGGGAACTGCGGGTGATCGGCCCGCGCACCCTCATACCCAATGACATCGAACCGATGGGCGTGCGCGTATTCCACGATATGCGCCAGGGTCTGAAAGACGTGGATGTCATCATCATGCTGCGCTTGCAACGCGAACGTATGGAAGGCGGACTGTTGCCGACCGAGCAGGAGTTTTATCGCTTGTATGGTCTGACCGAAGAAAAACTAAGGTGGGCCAAACCGGACGCGATCGTAATGCATCCGGGGCCAGCCAATCGCGGCGTCGAAATCGAATCCCGCGTTGCAGATGGCCCGCAGTCCGTCATCCTCGAACAAGTTTCCAACGGTATTGGCGTGCGTATGGCCGTGATGGCGTTGTGCATGAGTGCAGAATCATGATTCAAAATCCCCCTAACCTCGGTATTGATCTCGACCCCGTGCGGCATCCTGAAGGTTGTCGTCCGGGCATTGATTGCGACACCTGGCTCATTCAGGGCGCGCGGGTGTTCGATCCGGCTGACCAGCTTGATCGCATCGCTGATGTGTATCTGGCAGATGGCCGGATCGTGGGTATCGGTGATGCACCCGAGCAGTTCCCTCACACTCAGGTTCAAAAGATAGATGCCAAGGGGTTGTGGTTGATTCCCGGTGTCATCGATGGCTGGGCGCGTCTGCGCGAACCCGGATTGGAGCACAAGGCAACGATCGCCACGGAGACACTGGCAGCGGTCGCAGGCGGCATTACAACCGTCTGCATGCCGCCGGATACCGATCCGGTACTCGATACGATTGCCGTGGCGCGTTTTATCAAACGTCGGGCTCAATTGTCCGGTCGTGCCCGTGTGGTGGCGATCGGTGCGCTCACGCAAGGTTTGAAGGGTGAATTGCTGGCGGAAATGGCCGAATTGACCGAAGGCGGGTGCGTCGCCGTGTCCAACGCCCATTACCCCGTGCGCGATTTGCGTCTGTTGCGCCGGGCGCTGGAGTATGCCGCCACCTTCGATATTCTGGTCGTGATCCAGCCCGAAGACCCCTCCTTGAGCAAGCGTGGATGCGCGCACGAAGGGGCCATCGCCACCCGACTGGGCCTACCGGGAATCCCCGTGTCTGCCGAAACGGCGCCACTTGCCCAGTTGCTGGCGGTGGTAGCGGAAACGGGCGCACGCATTCACATCAACAATCTTTCCTCGCGTGCGGGTGTGCGCATGATTGCCCAAGCCAAAGCCGATGGCTTGCCGGTATCCGCCTCCGTGAGCGCGCATCACCTGTGGCTGTCCGAAATGGATACGGACGCCCTGTGTGGAAATACGCATGTTCAGCCACCTTTGCGCAGCTTGAGAGATCGGGATGCCCTGCGTGCCGGTTTAGAGGATGGCACCATCGATTGCGTGATTTCCGATCATCAACCGCACGAAACCGATGCCAAACTGGCGCCATTCCCGGCGACGGAGCCCGGAATTTCCGGTTTGGATACCTTGTTGCCGCTCGTGCTCAAGCTGGTCGACGAAGAGGGTTTGAGTCTTGCCAGAGCCCTGGATGCGCTGACGAGACGTCCGGCCGAACTGTTCGGTCTGAACGATTCGGGTCGAGTTGCCGTAGGCGCACGGGCCGATGTGGCATTGATTGATCCCGATGCATACTGGACTCTGGATGAGGCGACGATGCGTTCAGCCGGGCGGGATACCCCGTTTTTCGGTTGGGATTTTCGTCATCAAACCCGTGCCACCTGGGTGAATGGTCGCCTGGTTTTTGAACGCGCTACCTGAAATTGATTTGAATTTTGCTCTGAAGCTACGCCATGAAAGCGTCATATGTCGCTGACATGATCATCCACAAATAACTTCACCCCACCACCTAAGGAGAATGACGATGGCTTCGAAAATTTTGAGCATCATGCCTGCTGATGATTGGTACGCCCTGATCAGCGATGAGGACGATGGCATCGGCTACGAGCCCTTGACCTGTTTTGCGCTGGTACAGACCGAAGAAGAGGGCGTGCTTTCCACGGAAGTGCGTCCGATGGTGTGGGCAGATACGGCCGTTATGTTTGCCGACGAAATCGAAGGCTTCATGGATCTCGAGCGTATCGAGGAAATTGGAGATGACGATGACTTTGATCTGGACGAAGAAGAGCAGTAATCATCTGATTATTCATTGATTTTCTCGCGCATAAACCGCCGGTAACCCCGGCGGTTTTTTTGTGTTTACTTTTTGTGGCATCGGATTATTGGTACACAAACAACTATTTTTCACACAAGGTGCAAACGCCTCTTCTCAAGCTGAAAAAAACACGGTATAAGGCTGCGAAAATTCATCAATTCCTGAGGAACATACTGTGAGTAAAGACGATGATATTTCCGATCTCAACGAGCATTGGGAAGACGATGCCGAAGATTCGACCGATGCAGAACCCGAAGTGGAAAAGGTAAAACCGGTTGAGAACAAGGATGCTCGTCGTCGGCTTGACGATCTGCTGGAAATGACCCGCGTCAAGCGGCTGATAGAGGATGATTTTTAAACGGAATCCCTCGCCATCTTCGAGCCGGTTTTAACGGCGACCGGTGAGGGTGCGCCACAGAATTCGCGCCATTGCCGTGAGCCGGTCCATGAGCTTCTGGCTTCTGCCGCCGGTATAGGCGGTGGCCGGATCAACCTGAACCTCGCGGAGTACCTGCTCGGTACGTGCAATACAAAAACGGTAGGTCATGCCGGACAGCCAGGGCTTGCCCAACACGGCAGATGCCTGGAGTAAATCCCGGCTGCGACGGATGTAGCGTTCGCACAGGCGGCGCCAGGCGAAATCCACCGTTTGTTGCTCGAAGTGATCCGCATCCACTCGGTATTCGGCCAGTTCATTCACAGGCAGGCGCAGCGGTTTGTTTGCCTGATGATCCGTCCGGGCGCAAAGCAAGCCATCCACCAGCAGGAGCGCCATGATCAGGCCATCGATTTGAGCGGCTTTTGCCGGGTCACTAGCTCCGATCTGATTGTGGTGACCGGGCCGCAGTCGGGGTAGCAGTTCTCTATAGAAACTCATGAGATCCGCGAATCCCTCCAATGGCTCTGAAGGATGTATGTCATGAATTGAAATCGGCCATGGTAGAAATTCGAGTACGGATCGTGACATGGATTGCAGCCTTGGATTTTGATTGTGGATTTTTAGTGTGGATTTTTAGTGTGGGTTTTTAGTGTGGGTTTGATGTTGGCGAAAGTAAGGCGAGCAGATCGGTAGGGTTCGTCAGGATGACATCGGCCAGCCAGTCCTCGATAGGGCGTTCTCCATCCAGATAACCCCAGCGGACGGCGGCCGAGGGCATATGTGCGGCGCGGCTGGCTTGTATGTCGCGCTCATGGTCGCCCACATACATGATGCGTTGTGGCGGAAGCCGTAGATGCCCCGCGGCATAAATGAGCTGATCGGGGAAGGGTTTGCGCCGGAGCAGGTCATCGCCCGCGATCACTACCGAGGGCTTCAAATCAAGTGCCTTTAACAGTTGCCGGGTTATAAAGCCTGGCTTGTTGGTCACGATGCCCCAGTGCATTCCTTGCTGATTCAACCAGTTGATCACTTCATCGAACCCCGAGAACAGGCGCGTTTCACCCGCAATATCCTGCTGGTAGAGTTGCAGGAAACGGTCACGAAGAATATCGAAGCCTTGATCATCCGGTCCGAGCTGAAAGCCGATTTCCAGCAGGCCGCGCGCACCATTGGATACCTGTGGGCGAATCTGCTCGAAAGGCAAGGGGGGCAGGTTGCACTCCAATCTCAGGCGATTGAGTGCAAGCGCCATATCGGGTGCCGTATCAATCAGAGTTCCGTCGAGGTCGAACAGCACGCCTTGAATGGGCCAAGTTAGATTGGAGGACAGCTTTGCATCAAATCTCATGGCGACGGCAGGCCATGAGATAGTTTACGTCCAGATCCTGCGCATTCAGGGCATACGAACGGGTGAGGGGGTTGTAGGTAATGCCGCTGAACGCCACGGGAGTGAGCCCGACCTGACGGGCCATGTGTGCCAGTTCGGACGGCTTGATGAACCGCTTGTGATCATGCGTGCCACGAGGCACCAATTTGAGCAGATATTCTGCTGCAACAATGCCGAATAACCATGATTTCGGATTTCGATTCAAGGTGGATAAAAACACCCATCCGCCCGGTTTAACCGCTTTGGCCAAAGCTTGCACAATAGACTCGGGTTGGTCGACGTGTTCCAGCATTTCCATGCAGGTGACCTGATCAAAGGTCTCTGCCTGCGTTTCGGCAAATGAAAGAATGTCTTCCAGGCGATAGTCGATATTCAAGCCATGTTCATCCGCATGCGTTTTTGCCGCTTGCAACGCATCGGCAGCCAGATCCAGTGCCGTAACCTTTGCACCTTCCTGCGCGAGCCCTTCGCTTAGAATCCCTCCACCGCAACCAACATCGAGCACGCGTGCACCGGACAGTGCGGCATATAGGCTTATGAACTGGATGCGTAAGGGGTTGATGGCGTGAAGCGCGGCAAATGCACCGTCCTGATCCCACCATTGGTCGGATAATTGGTTGAACTTAAGCAGCTCATCGGCGCGGGCACTTGATTGGGCTGTCATACGGTTTTTCTCGACAAGGAAGGGGGGGGTGAACAGCTCGATTCCGGTTAGGGTCTGGCCGCATTAGCGTGTTTATTCTAGCAGGGCATATCGTGTTTTGAGTCGCGTATACCCGAGGAAGGTTTCTGCTTTTATGATAAGCTCGAATAAAGGGGGCTCGAATCCCCTTTATTTGTTGTATCTTTATTTATATTACGTCACTAGATGCATTGGTCAGGAGCATCGCACCATGAATATTCAGATGAGAGCAGCCAAATGAGCAGCCATTTGATGTCTACCTATAACCGGCAGCCGGTTACGTTTGTTCGTGGCGAGGGTGCGCGCTTGTGGGATGAGGCAGGGCGCGAGTATCTGGATGCATTGAGCGGTATCGCAGTGACAGGGTTGGGGCACGCCCATCCTGATATCAGTGAGGCCATTTGTGATCAGGCAAAGACCCTCATTCATACATCCAATGTCTACGGGGTGCTCTGGCAATCCCGACTGGCAGATAAATTGGCCGAGATTTCCGGCATGGAATCGGTGTTTTTCGCCAATTCCGGGGCGGAAGCGAACGAGGCTGCAATCAAGCTGGCGCGGCTGTTTGCGCATCAACGGCAGATCGAAAACCCGCAGATTCTGGTGATGGAAACCAGTTTCCACGGCCGGACGCTGGCCACGTTGGCCGCGACCGGGAATCCGGCCATCCAGAAGGGGTTCGAGCCCTTGGTTGCCGGCTTCCTGCGCGTGCCCTATGGTGACCTGGAAGCGATCGAGCGGTTGGCAGCGTTACACGACAACATCGTGGCTGTTCTGGTCGAGCCTGTTCAAGGCGAGGGTGGTGTCCGTGCGGCGCCTGAGGGATATTTGCGTGGTATTCGTGCATTATGTGATCAGCATGACTGGTTGATGATGGTCGATGAAGTGCAAACCGGCATCGGTCGTACCGGGAAGTGGTTCGGCTTCCAGCATGAAGAAGGCTTGTTGCCTGATGTCATGAGTCTGGCCAAAGGTCTCGGGAACGGTGTGCCGATTGGCGCTTGTCTTGGCGCAGGGAAGGCCGCGACCCTGTTCGCGCCGGGCAATCATGGTTCAACTTTTGGTGGCAACCCCTTGGTTTGTCGAGTTGCGCATACGGTTCTGAGCGTGATTGAGCGGGACCAGCTCGTTTCACGTGCGGCACAGTTGAGTGAGCGGATTCGCAGTGGTTTGCGGGCGGTGTTTGCCGGTCAGTCCGCTGTGCTTGAACTGCGTGGTCGGGGCTTGATGATTGGCGTTGTGTTGGATCGGCCCTGTGGCGAATTGGTGCGACTGGCCTTGGATGAGCGGTTGTTGATCAACGTGACGGCAGGCTCCGTGATCCGGTTGCTGCCTCCGTTGATCATGTCCGATGAACAGGCCGATGACCTCGTAAAGCGCCTGGGTGACGTGGTTCTTGCCTGGTTGGATGCCAACGCGACTCAAGTAACGGACTAACGTGCAACAGGACTCGCACAGGGTGCCGGCTGGGGGCATTCCACACATTATTTATTGTTCAAATTTTATTGGGGTGATTGGCACTGAGCCTGTTGCCCGGTAGGTAGAGATTTTTTATGTCAGTGCGTCATTTCTTGAGTTTGCTGGATTATTCCCTGGCGGACTATCGTCGAATTCTTGCTCGGGCCGAGGCGCTCAAGAAGGCCTATGATGCGGGCATTCGCCCGGCCACCCTCCGTCAACGTGTCTTGGGGATGATCTTCGAAAAGGCATCAACACGTACACGATTGTCCTTCGAGGCGGGTATTGCCCAATTAGGCGGTACGGCCATCTTCCTGTCGCCACGTGATACCCAATTGGGGCGGGGCGAGCCGATCGAGGATTCCGCTCGGGTCATTTCACGGATGGTCGATGCGGTCATGATCCGTGCAAAAGATCACCACATGGTGGAGCAATTTGCCGCTTATTCCCGTGTACCCGTGATCAATGCGCTGACCGACTTGAACCACCCCTGCCAGCTGCTGGCCGATGTGTTCGCTTTTGAGCAGAATCGCGGCTCGATTCAGGGCAAACGCGTGGCGTGGATCGGTGACGGTTTCAATATGTGCCATTCGTATATCAACGCAGCACAGGTATTCGATTTCGAGTTGATGATTGCCACCCCGGAGGGTTATCAACCGGATCCTGCTGTTGTGGCTGCCGCGGGTGATCGTGTGCATATCGTCCGAACCGCACATGAAGCCGCCTCCGGCGCCGATCTTGTCGTTACCGACGTCTGGGCCAGTATGGGGCAAGAAGACGAGCGGGAGCGCCGCTTACGGGATTTCAAGACCTTTGTGATCGACAGTGACATCATGTTGCGTGCCCATTCCGATGCCTTGTTCATGCATTGCCTGCCCGCTCATCGTGGTGAAGAAGTAACGGCCGAAGTCATTGATGGCCCGCAAAGTGTCATCTGGCAGGAGGCGGAAGCACGCCTGCACACACAGAAGGCCTTGCTTGAGTTTCTGATTTTGGGCGATGTATCTGATGATGTCGGCAACCCGGCCGCCTGATCGGGTTCGGCGCATTGTCGGCCCGGCCATGAACGCTGCGTATCAACCGGCATGAATACGCCCTTGCAGACAAAGGATGTTGCCATGGAAACGGCTACCGCTGTTTTGAGTTCTCAGCAGGTACTTGTCCAAGGCCTGCGTAACGCCGTGCCCTACATTCGTGAGCACGAAGGTAAGGTTTTCGTGGTGGCCTTTGGTGGGGAGGCGTTGGACGAGCCCGAGTCATTCAATCGTGTGGTGCGTGATCTGGTTCTGTTGGCGGATCTGGGCGTTCGTTTGGTTTTGGTGCCCGGTGCACGCCCCCAGATCAATCGCCGCCTGGCCTTGGCTGGTTTGGAACCCAGATTCCATCAGGGATTGCGCATCACCGAGTTCGAAATGATCGATCCGGTGACTGAGGCAGTGGGTGCATTGCAGTTCGATCTGCTTTCCTGGCTATCGACCCGGCTGAGCATGTCGTCGGGTTCGGGGCTGGCGCAACGCGTGCTGACCGGCAACTTCGTGACCGCGCGCCCGATGGGTGTTATCGATGGCGTTGATCTGGGCTTTACCGGTGCCGTGCGCCGAGTCGACGTAGACGGCATTCGTGATGCGCTGGGCGATGGCTCGATCGTGGTGCAGAGCAACCTCGGTTTTTCGCCCACCGGCGAGCTGTACAATTTGCGCGCCGAAGAAGTGGCGGAGTCGCTGTCTGTCAGCCTCGGTGCCGACAAACTCATTTTCCTGACCGATCCTGTCGATGATTTACCTTCGGTTATGGGGCTGGCGGACGTACACCAGCTTCTGTCGCAATCCGGATCAACGCTATCGGATGAGTTCCGTTTGCATCTGGAAAGCGCGGTACGTGCCTGTTCTCGCGGTGTGGATCGTGTTCATCTCGTCGACCGTGAAGACGATGGCGCGTTGCTGGTCGAACTCTTTACCCGCGATGGTTGCGGCACGCTGATTTCTGCCGAGCCCTTCGAGCGGATTCGAGCGGCCAGTCTTGATGACATTGGCGGCATCGTCGCGCTGATCGAACCCTTGGAGCAAACCGGTGTTCTGGTTCGTCGGTCGCGCGAACAGCTTGAGTTGGAGCTGGATCGTTTCGTGGTGATTGAACGTGATGGCGATATCATCGGTTGTGCCGCTCTTTATCCTTATCCAGAATCCCATTCGGCCGAATTGGCTGCTCTGGTGGTCCATCCCGCTTATCAACGGGGTGGACGGGCAGGGCGCTTGCTGAGCTTCCTTGAGTTGCGTGCCCGGTCCATGGGGCTGAAATCGTTGTTTCTTCTATCGACGCAAACCATGGCCTTCTTCAAGGAAAAAGGGTTCGTGGCTGAAAACATCTCTGCTCTGCCAACGGAGCGGCAAGCCTTGTACAACTTCAAGCGCAATTCCAAAATCTACCGTAAGTGGATCTGAATCATTCCTTGATGACCTCGTCGTCATCTTCATGGTTGGACAGTGTTCGACTGGTCATGCCGGCCGCCAGCGCAGATGAATATGCAAGCAGCCAGATTCAGGAGGCGCGTAATCTTTCCATCCCGATAATCGGTACGGAAGAAGTGCTCGATGTCCAGCCGGATCATTTCGTTCTCATGCATTTTGAAGGCTGTTGGCAGCTGTTTCCGCCAAAAGGCAGCGATATATTTGGTCGCCATGCCCTCTGTATTGATTTCGTTCAGAATGCCCGTTTCAATCAACCAATGGCTTTGCGTGAACCCCTGGCAAAAGCGGCCGGTTTGCGTGCCAATCGCCGTCCAATGGTCATCGATCTGACGGCAGGTTTGGGCCGTGATGCCTGGGCGTTAGCCAGTACGGGGTGCACGGTGTTTGCCTTCGAACGACATCCACTGATTCACTTTCTGTTATCTGATGCGTTGATGCGCGCGCGGTTGGATTCCAAGACCCATGAGATTGCATCGCGTATCCATCTCTATGGTTCGGATGCCCGAGCGGCATGGCCTGACACAATCAAGCCCGATGAACATACGGTTTGGTTGATGGATCCGATGTTTCCGGAGCGGCAGAAGTCCGCCCTGGTGAAAAAGGACATGCGCATCTTCCATGAGCTGGTGGGTGCCGATGCCGATGCCGATGCCCTGTTCGCGTGGGCGCGTCTGCAACCGGCGAATCGGTATGTGGTCAAGCGTCCACCGCATGCGCCCGCTTTGGCTGGTGCTATGCCCACAATGAGCATCAGTAGCGGTCGGGTGCGTTTTGATTGTTATATCAAGCCGACGCCTTCCATCTCGCAGTAACAGTCGATCGTTGGCGGCACGCCGGATGTGATCCTTACTCGGGGCGGCGCAGCACCATTTGCGGGAATGGGATGGCGATGTTTTCTTCATCGAATCTTTGCTTGATTTGTTCACGAAGTCCGGTTTGCACCGCCAATATGTCGCTGGCATTAACCCAAACGCGGACCAGCAAGTCGATGCTCGACGCGCCAAAATCATTGACGAGCACAAGCGGCGCAGGTTCGGGCAGTATCCTGTTGTCTGCCGCACAAAGCGACGCGATGATTTCTTTTGCTTGTCTTGGATCGTTCGCGTAATCGATGCCAACGGCAATTTCGATCCGACGCGTGGGATGGGTGCTGAAGTTTTTGATCGGGCTGTTGTATATCGTGGCATTGGGCACAATGATTTCAACATTGGTCGGATCGGTCATGCGGGTTTGGAAAATACCAATTTCCTTAATCGTGCCCATCACATTGGCGCCATCGACGAAGTCACCGATCTTGAACGGGCGAAAAATAAGGATCATCACGCCCGCTGCAAAATTCCCCAACGACTCCTTGAGCGCAAGGCCAACGGCAATGCCAGCGGCACCGATGAGGGCTACCAGTGATGTTGTGTCGAGTCCCAGTTGAGACAGGGCTGCGACCGCAATGAAGAGCAGGAAAATAGTGCGAGCGATGGAGACGATAAAGCCAATCAGCATGACATCTATGCGTGTTTTTCGTAATACGCGCTCAAGCCAGGGTACGGTCCAGCGGCTGATGTAATAACCGGCTACAGCGATGGCGAACGCGAGCGCGATCTTGATCAGCCAGGGTTGGATTACGTCATGGAACAGTGCAGAGTCGAACATGTACGAGAAGTCTCCTCGGTATGGGTTATTTGAAAACGACACTGAGTTTTAGTGTGCCATCATTTTTTGGGTTCAGGGTGAGCTTGACCTCGAAATGACAGTTTTGGTGCGTTGATTCAATAGTAATCAGGCAATAAAAAACACCGCAAAAGCGGTGTTTTAATCGATCGACAGTCGGGTCGAATGACCCGAACCATCAGCAACACTTAGTTGCTGACGACACCTTCGGTCGTAACAACGACGCGACGGTTCTTGGCGCGACCTTCTTTGGTCTTGTTGCTGGCAACTGGATCAGCTTCACCCATGCCCTTGGTTTCGATCTTGTCGGCAGGGATGTTGTGAGCTGTCAGGTACTTGGCAACCGTGTTGGCGCGACGTTCTGACAGGCCAAGGTTGTACTTCTCGGTGCCGATGCTGTCGGTGTAACCGACAACCTTGATCTTGGCGATCGAGTTCATGTCGCCCATTTCAGAGATCAACTTGTCCAGAGCTTCTTTGCCGGCTGGCTTGAGGTTGTACTTGTCGAAATCGAAGTAGGTATCGGCAGTCAGGGTGACTGTTTTCATTTCCGGAGCCGGTGGTGGTTCGACCACAGCAGCCGGGGCCGCTTCTTTCGGTTTGGCAATCATGTCCGGGTCACAGGCCATGATGGCTGTTTCCGGAGTCACTTTGCCAACACCATTGTGAACGCATTCACCGAAAGGTGTCATGACGGGTTCGCCAGCACTGTTGAACACATAGGGTGACAACGGTTTCTGATCAGCGAAGGCTTGACCGGATAATGCCATGGCAGCAACGATGCCGGTGGCGAGTACGGTAAATTTATTCATCTGTAAGGTCTCCTTTCTCTAAATGGACGCATGAGAATGACAAGCATGATGCGGCATCTATTATGCCCCAATCGTTCGGCAAATGTATTGCTTGAGCCCCTTTTGGGGCAATAAGGTCGCGCTGGTGGATGGGGTTTGCTGGAGTGGCGGCGTGCGGCCTAAGATTCTGTTTGTAGTTTTCAAGCGTTTCGTGAGCGGTTCTGTCCTGTAATTTATTTCATAATCAATGGTTTAAACTGATTGTGATGCCAGTCAATTGTTTTGATTGTCGCTGGTGCGTTCGTGTTGTTTATGTGCAACATCCGTGGTTGGTGTGATACGCGTAACTCAAATGCTGTCCTCTTGTTAGCGTCTGTGGATGGGACTGACGCAAACTGGTGATCAAGACGAGCGTTCATTTGTCATCTTGTGGTAAACTTTCGGCTCTTTTTTGCTGGGTCATGGTGACCATCTGTTTGTGCTCTTAAGCCACTGGGACTCGACGCTTCGTTCCTGAGTAGGGGCGGATGGGGCGTGAGAAATCGTAAGGATTAACAATGTCTGAATTTGCGCAAGAGATATTCAAGGTCAATCTCGAAGACGAGATGCGGCGCTCATATCTTGATTATGCGATGAGTGTGATTGTCGGTCGTGCATTGCCCGATGCACGCGACGGGCTTAAGCCGGTCCACCGACGTGTTCTTTACGCCATGCGTGAGCTCGGCAACGACTGGAACAAGCCTTACAAGAAGTCTGCCCGTGTCGTCGGTGACGTCATCGGTAAATACCACCCGCATGGTGATACCGCGGTTTACGATGCTCTGGTGCGAATGGCGCAGGATTTTTCCATGCGCTACATGCTGATTGACGGCCAGGGTAACTTCGGTTCCGTTGATGGTGACGCGCCTGCGGCCATGCGATACACCGAAGTGCGGATGGCCAAGATCGCACATGAGTTGCAGGCCGATCTTGAAAAAGAAACAGTCGATTTCATCGATAACTATGATGGCTCGGAAAGTGAGCCGGGCGTCTTTCCCGCGCGCTATCCCAACCTGTTGGTGAATGGCTCGTCGGGGATTGCCGTTGGCATGGCGACGAACATCCCGCCGCACAACCTGACCGAAATCCTCAACGCCACCATCGCTTTGATCGATGATCCGGATACGGACGACGAAACGCTCTTGGCGCACGTGCCGGGCCCAGACTTTCCAACCGCCGGCATCATCAATGGCGCCGCCGGCATCCGTGAGGCATATCTGACCGGTCGCGGTCGTGTGGTCATGCGCGCGCGTACGCATTTCGAAGAGGATGACCGTGCCGGTAAAGCCATCATCATCGTGACCGAGTTGCCCTATCAGGTGAACAAGGCGCGGTTGATTGAGCGCATTGCCGAACTGGTGCGGGAGAAAAAGATCGAGGGCATCACCGAACTGCGGGATGAATCCGACAAGGACGGGATGCGCATCGTGATGGAGTTGCGCCGTGGCGAGTTGCCCGATGTGATGCTTAATAATCTGTATCAGCAAACCCAGATGCAGAGTGTGTTTGGCATCAATATGGTGGCGATTGTCGATGGTCAACCGCGCACCTTGGGCTTGCGCGATATCTTGACCGTATTTTTGCGCCATCGTCGTGAAGTGGTGACCCGCCGCACCATCTTTGATCTGCGCAAGGCCCGCGAACGCGCCCACATTCTCGAAGGTCTGGCCGTTGCCCTGGCGAACATCGATGCGATGATCGCCCTGATCAAGGCTGCGCCTACTTCCAATGAAGCGCGCGCTTCCCTGATGGCGCAGAGCTGGGATTCCGGTTTGGTGCGCGTTCTGTTGGAACGGGCTGACGCAGCCGCTTCGCGTCCCGAATCATTGGCTGCTGAATTTGGCTTGCAGCCCGATCAAAGCTATCGGCTATCCTTGGAGCAGGCGCAAGCCATCCTCGAAATGCGATTGAACCGCCTCACCGGTTTGGAGCAGGAAAAAATCGTCGAGGAATATCGCGGTCTGCTCGAAAAGATTATCGATTTGCTTGATATTCTCCGTTCTGAAACACGCCTGATGCAGGTGATTCGCGATGAGCTCGTCGCCATCATGGATGAGTATGGTGACGAGCGTCGTACCGAGATCATCTTCGACTATGAAGATCTCTCCATTGAAGATTTGATTGCGGAAGAAGACCGGGTAGTCACCCTGTCACGAGAAGGGTATATCAAGACCCAATCGTTGACGGAATATCAAAGTCAACGTCGAGGTGGACGAGGCAAGTCCTCCACTCGAA
>JACDJB010001122.1_pt1 | contig 22716 bp, 24 predicted proteins | sample 7454121 | NCBI WGS metagenome assembly JACDJB01 (sample SAMN14253290, study PRJNA609438) | sludge metagenome | isolation source: sludge after 25d culture with pyrite | collected 2018-12-20
CTTCGGACGCCTATATCGATAGCCTGAATTTACTGGAGCCGCTACACAGCCGGAAAATAAATAACGGCGATGACCTGCCAAACGAAACTGACGAACAACAAAACCCGATATTTGAACCCACTGCCGAAGGGCAGCCCGTAGACCTGAAAAAGGCCGGACGTAGCCCGTCTCCTTACTTGCCCCGCCTTTGGGATAACACCGAACTGCAACGTTCTTTTGCTTTGGGGCCGCGCATTGTGTACGCATTTGGCAGCGTTGGACAGGTCAATGAAACGCCTGTCGGGTCATTCGATACAATGGCCGAACTGTATTTCGACGGGTATGAGGAAGCCGACCGCATTGACGCCTTTGGGTACGCTACACAACTACCGACGTGGGTTATTGACCCGACTCCTACAATTAAGGGCAGCGTTGTTTTTGGCCGCACGGCGTTCGACTTGTTCGCTAATTTCTACCTGGGACTTACGAACGACAACCGGGGAGGTGTGGACGTTGACCTATTGCAGCGCGTTTCAATGGCGCAATACAATCAGTACAACTTTCGGCGCTTGTTCAACTTCACGTATGAGGGCCGTACAATTCGTATACCAATGACGGCAATCCGGGATTTTTCGCCCGACATACCGACGCCGGTAAAGTATTTCGGTTCACCTGTTGAGACCGGGTGTTGTGACCTGCCTTGTTCGTGCCGGTTCACGGAATGCGATTACTACCAGGATTTTGGCGTGTTTATGCGGCAAACGACATTAGACGGCCTGAATATTTCATCTTTCAAAGTTGACAATGTAGAGCAATTGGCCGCGCCGGTTGAGTTCGGGCAAATGAATATAATCAGTATTGGCGGAAAACAGTACGTCACAAACTTAGTAGACACGCTAAACGCAATAGAAGTGCCGTACTTTTTTTTCGACTACTCTACCAGGCTGCACGATACAAAGGGGTTGCGGTTTTTCAAAATCAAACGTCCGGCCTGCCAAACTTTCGAAATAATCATTTCCGACGTTGGCGACGAGGTGTACCGATACACCGAATCAGCGCAGCAAGAACAATGGTTTGCCGGGTCATGGGGCGCAATCGGGTACGCGCCGGAAACATTCACCGCGCCGGATAATTGCGTCACAACTGTTGAATATTGATATGGAAAAAGCAGTGAAAATATTTCTTTATGGTGTGGTTGTTTTGATCTTCATAACATTAATGTCAATTACATTTTGCAATTGCACTAAGCAGGAGCCGCCCAACACCTTAACCGGCGTTTGGCACCGTGACAACGGCGCGACCTATTCCTTTTTCGAGGATAGCCGCTTTCAACAATCGGATAAACCCGGCGCTCAATGGGTTTGGATAAAAAAAGGGAATCAGGTTTACCTATACGGCAACCCGGATCGGTTTTGGACGGTTGACTTTTTGGGCCGAGATGAGGTTGCCGTGATCGAAGATGATAAATTCACAATTACGCGCAAATGAAAAAGAAGAAAGAACGAGACTTTGACAACATAATAATATCCGACGATGGGAGCATTGAGGCAGTCTGGCAAAACAGAGGATTAGGTAAGGAGGTGGTATTCGGAAGCCGCCGGGATGAGATCAAAAAAATGTTTGCCGAGACCAACACCCAACCCCGCGAATGGCTGAAACGGCAATATGCCGCACGGCCTAATTTTGAACAATGGCAGCCAACGACGTTGCCGGAATCATTCGCCGCGTTGATCGAAAAACGAAAGGTGCGAAAGTGGGAGGACTTCGACGAACGCACGAAAGGCGTTTACCGGCACATTGCCAGCCTGTTTCCCGCTTCGCTTGTTTACGCTTGCGGTAGCCGCGTCCGGGGTGATCGGGTGGAATACCTGGATAAAGATGAGGTACGAAAATGGCGGGCAATGATCGGCAAAACTGATAAGGATGTTTCCGATTACGACTTTTGGACAACGCCGGACGCCGAACAAATAGAGGAACTACCGCGCTACGCTGACCGCATCCGGCACGGAATACCAGATGACGAAAAAATATTAATACCGATGCCTGAATGGGATTTTACAAAACTGCCGGAAAGCGAACATGCCCGTGTGATTGACCTATACAATCGGGGAAGGTGGGGCGAACTGGCAAACATCCACGATCAATATAACATATCCCCCTACTCATATTGCTGCGATTTGTCCGGCCTGAAATTATGGTACAAATTTGGCATACAACAGGGGAAAATAAAAGCGCAATGAAACGGCTTTGCTTTTATCATTCAATCTCAAACGGCGGCGACATTCCGACTAATGAGGATGCCAATTTCAAGATTGTCGGATATGATGACTGCGAAAAGTGCGCAGAACTTCACCATGCAAGAACGTTGGCAGCGCAAGGCGCAATGGACGGTATATCAGACTTTGTTGTTTTTGCCCTGCCAAAAATGGACAGGCCGCACGAATGGAAGCAGCGATTATTGAATATAATTTCAGAAAAAAATTAATGGAGGAACAACTGACACCGGAGTTTAAGAAAGCAGCCGTCGAGGTAGCCCGCCTGTTTGATCTTGCTGACGTTGATCGGTGGGAGGATTTGCCGGACGGTGTACGGGGGTTCATATCCGTTGTGGAGTACCGCGTGTTGGTTAAGCCGCTCGTTTACCGGGATCGTTGTAATCTGTCATGGCCGCAACTTTCGATTAAGTACGGGCTTACCGTGCAGGAGGTACGGACAATCTGCAAAAAGGCGTACTACCGGGCAAATATCCGGGTGATTTAAAAACAGGTGTGACTAACTTTCGTTTCCCGATAACCGCCTATCCGGCGGCAACGTGAAACTTTGAGTTAGCGTTCAATACAAAGTGAAATCAAAATTTCTTCATTGTAATACCGATCCGTTGACCGCATCGGGTAAATGCCGCTCCAAGTATCAAAGCGTGCGGTGAAGTACCACTTACCATTTACCATCACAAAATCTTTAAATTTTCCAAGCGCGTCAAAGCAATGATGCTTCAGGGCAAATTCAACGCCCAAATGCCGGTTGGGGTCAATAGTGAAAATATTACTCTTTTTGATCGGAAAATCATCGCCGTCTTTTGCGCCTGTTGGAATGCATCCAACTACCCCGCCGGATTCAAAGCAGTGGTAAATTTTGCCGCCTCTTTTGAACAGGCGGTATCCGGCATCTTTAGCGGCCTCGGCGACAGTAACCATAATAGAAGTACGGTTTCGCTTTGCTGGCAAAACCCAATCTTGCAAATCGCCGTTGAAAATCGTTTTGTAGTCCATAGCCACAAAAGTAAATAATTGTACGGATATATACAAACCAAACAGCCGACATCGACGCTAATACCCGTCCAATTCAGGAAAAATCACACCATTTTCAGGCGCTTGATCCACCTCTATCAATTCAATATGCCCGTTGCACATATAAACGGTACCACACTTCGGGCATTTAACATGGTAGGCAAAATACGCATCTATATGTGAATGATGCCCGCATTTGCAATACACATCCATGCACACGTCAGTCCCTTTCCATTGAACCCATCCATGTGGCATCCCTTCATATTGTTCCTGAATTTTCAACGCCTCATCTGTGTTAATTGCTTTTTTATGATTTTGTGTTGATTCTTTTGCGTTTGCCTGTCCGGCATACTCAATCATTGATTTTATGATTTGCTCAATGGTTGCTATCCATCCATCGCGTGAAAAATTCATGTCAAGTTGAAATTTTTTAGTAGGGTCATAATCCTTTACCAAAACCCGGTTTTTGATCAAAATTTCTTCAGGCGTCTTCATGCGTTTTAAATTTAAGTACAAATATACAAATATTTTCCCTGTTAGGCTGTAACAGGGAAAACGCCTACCAACCCCCAGCCCGCCCCGCTTTGGCCTTTACTTTGTACCGTCTTAGAAAATGGTACAAGCATCCGAGCAAATAGCAGAACAAACGACGCTCAACAACGACCGTCAACCGCGCCGAAACCCGGCGATTGAAGCAGTTTTGGCAAACGGCCAACTCGCTATCGAATACGGGTTCGGTATGCAATGCCTGAATCAGTACCTTACCGACCTTTCCCTACTCGCTCACGGGGCAACCTATAAAGACCTGGGTATTGAACAACGCCGCCGGGAATCTGATCCTTACCTGTTGCAATTGCAAGGCGCTGGCAAATATACCCTCGTTCGGGATCGTGGTTTGATCTACAATACCTCTATTACCCCCGTCAATTCTTTTGCCGTTATCCCGATCAAAGGTTTCATGCAAACCGAAGGATCGGGGGGGTCGGGCGCTATTCGCGGTATGCGAAGCGTTGCGGATGACCTTCGCGCTGCCTACCAAAACCCGAATATTTCCGGGGTGTTGCTGGACATTAACAGCGGCGGCGGCGAAGTAATGGCAATGGAGGTACTACTTGACGCGCTTTCCGTTCGGAATAAGCCCGTCCTTTCGCACGTCATTTTTGCCGCAAGCGCCGCTTACGGCACAGCCGCCGGTACGGATGAGGTTATCGCTATTTCCGAAGCAGCCCGCACGGGTAGCGTTGGCGCTGTCATTTCGATCAACAAAATGGCATTGCAGGAATACACAGACGTTTACCTGGATGTGTACGGAAAGAACGCCCCTAACAAAAACAAAGAGTTCCGGGCAATGCAGAACGGCGATTTCGGCCCGCTGCAATCGGTAGTTGACGAGGCTACTGATATGTTTCAATCGAAAGTTAAGGCGCTTCGCCCGTTACGCGGGAATGAGGCAAAAATCAATGATACCGTTTCGGGTGAAGTGTTCACCGGGCCGGAAGCCCGCCGCCGTGGATTGATCGACGGCATTGGCGGAATGGAATACGCAATCAAACGGCTGGAAGCGTGGACAAAAAACCCGCGCTACCGGACATAAAATAACCTAAAATTATGGGACTCTTTTCAAAAGATAGCAAATTTTCCGCTCAACTCTTTGAGCAGGCTTGCACCTTGATGGGCCTTGACCACGAAAACACCACGGAGGCCGAACTGCATCAATCAATGGTTGACGCCGGCACAATTCAGGCAGCCGCCGAAAGCACCGCCAAAGCAGCCGCACAGGTAGAAATCGACACCGCAACTGCCGAGGTTGTTCGCATGGTCGTTGAATTGGATGCTGCTATGCAAACGGCACGGGCGGCAACCGCCGAAGTGGAAACGCTGAAAGCGGATGCCGTAAAACTGGAATCCGACCTGACCGCCGCGAATAGCGCCCTTGCAACGAAAGTGAAAGAGGCCAACACGCTCGCAGGCGAAGTTGCCCGGCTGACCGCAGGCGCAAAACCGAAAGGCGTTGAAGCGGTAGACACCGACGAACAACTTTCGAAAGTGCCAGCCGGAAACGGTCAAATGGTTAAGGTGAAAACCTTTGACGACATTTTGAATTAAAAGCCTTTTTGCTGAAAGACTGGGAGCAACATCTTTCAACACAAAAAAGGAAAAATAATGCGCGAATTATCCGGCAATGTATGGCCAACGCAATTATTAGACGGCAGCAATAACCCGATGGTTACGCTTGACCGCACCCGTGACACTCGTTATTTCGAGATGCGCACGGAGGCAATGATGCGCTTTTTCGATAAAGTGGCAATTAAATACGGCGATGTCAATGCCGATATGCTCGGCATCTTTGGCCGGATGAATATCGGGCGCGACCTCAAAGCCCGTATCGGCTCCCTGACCACACCTAACCACCTGTTCAGCAACCGCAAAAACGGTTGTGTTTGGACGCCGAAGGGCCGCGTTCGGTTGAACACGACGGAGGTAGAAACCTGCCCCATCGAAGTAAACATGGAGCAATGCCCGGACGGCCTTTGGGGCGATTGTATGGAAATGCTTTTCGGCACCGGAAACGATGTGCGCGACCTTCGCGGCACCCCGGAAGGCGAAGCGCTGTTTCAGCAATTTCTCCGCCAGGTGTTTATCGGTATCGGCAACTCGTACTTCATGTATACCGCTTTCTCAAATCACCCGATGATTGAGACGGCCAACACGCTCGGCTTTTACACCGGCGCAGACGATACCACAAACCCCTGGGCCGATTTTTACGACCAAATGACCTCCACCACTTGCGGCGGTTACGTCACAATTCTGGACGATTTGGCCGCTGAAGGAGCGCCTGGTTATGACGTTGTAATCAACGACGCTGACCTGGACGCAAGCGGGAACTACACCGGCGATATTATCGCCTTCCTGGAAGGAATGAAGGAAAAGACCAAAGGCGCTTTCCGCGCAATGGTTGATTCGGAACAGAGCGCCGGTTCGCCGCGCCCAATCTTCCTGCTTTCCCGCTCGCTGTTCAAGGCCTACCGCGAACACATACGCACCACGTACACCGGAATTTCCGAAGGCTACCGTTTCCTGTTGTTTGGCAAAGACGGGCAGGCAGTTCGTATGCAAAACGTGTTGGACTTCGACGGTCTGCCGGTTGTGCATTGGGACGCCTCAACATCTTTCGACAGCATCGTTGGCAGCACGTCGCACCGGGCCGCGCTCATTGCGCCGGGTTCGTTCGGCATCGCCGCAAACGTGGATACCGCAAACCAGTTTAGCGGTATGGGTCTGAAATTGATCCAACGCCTCGAAGCGCCTTACCAGGGCAAAATCTACCTGGACACTACACTTCGCGCCGGGGCTGCAATCGCAGATACCGACTTCGTGGTGTACGGATCGAACCTTAAGCACCCGTAAACGTAGGCAACCCTATTCGATAACATCGTAAAAAAATAAAGATATGGCTTGCGTACCAGTCGCACTAAATACGGGAACTTGCATAAGCGCCAATGGCGGCGCTGAATACGCCTATGCTTGTTCCTTCGATAATATCACCGCCGCTACGGTAGCGGGCGGGCTTATCACAGCCCTGACACTTACCGATGCGCTCGTAAAACTCGTTCCGAACAAAAACCAAACCTGTCGTTTCGACGAAACAGGGGAGCGCCCGAATGAGTTTTCCACCAAATTCCAGTACAACCAAGAAGGTTTTGCGTACTTCGCTGGCAAAGATAACTCGCTGAAAGTAGTGGCAGACGCCTATTCGCAATGCTGCCAATTGGTAGTGTTTTGGGTGCTGAATACCGGCGCTATTGCCGTGCAAGGCGTTGAAATTGACGCGGGAACTTCCCTGGGCCTTTCAGCCTCGAAAGAGGGGGACTGCCGTTGCACGCCTTCGCTGCTTTCCGATACGTCGGCAAATGAGGCCCGTTTGGAACTGCTGTTCAACAGCAAATCCAGATTGGCCGCTCCGTACACCGACCTGACACCATCCGAACTTGAAGCCCTTGGCGCATAATTGACATGGCAAAGAAGTATTATATTGATCCGAACTATCTGGCACGGCACCCGCGCTCCATGACGCTAATCCGCGTCAAAGGGCAGGCGTCGCGCCGGGTAGCAATCGGGGAAACCGACATTACTATTCCTGCCGGAATAGGCGGGCCGGAACGCACATTGAGCCTCCCGGCACCGACACAGTACGACTTGAAAGTGTTGTATGATGCCGGTACGAAATACGTGCTTTGCATCGACGAGCAATCGGAGCCGGTAATTGATCCGACGCCGGAAGTCAAAAAATGGAATAAGAAAAAAGACAGTGAATGAGCAACGTAAACGGATGCTGCGATGACAATAGTCCTACCGTTTTGCCGTCGCCTAAAGAGGAGATGCGCAAGCGTAAGGCCGCACGTATGCCCGTTTTGTTTGAACTTGAAAATCCGATTCCGCAGGAAGTTGCCGATTCAAAGGAACTTTCGGAAACTATTGAAAAGTACAAACTTGTCCCGTATGCCGGACACACGAACGGCAGCGGACATAGTACGCTCGCTTGGTATTTGATGCTGTCGAAACTATCCCCTACAAACGGGGCCGTTATTGACAAGTTGACAAAATACGCTGTTGGTGGACGCGCTGTTTTTGTCCGGTCTGAAAACCCGGATTACGACATAGGCGAAGAAGTAAGCCCGCTTTCACGGCAAGAAAAAGTAAACTACCAGGATGCCATAACATCGTTCATTGAATTTGAGGGAGGTGTTCGTAACTACCACAGGTTGTTAACGGCATCGCTGAAAGCAACCGGAAACGCCTGGGTAGAAATGTCGGTAATGGCGGTCAACGGCCAAACGCGGATACACTTACGCAATCAGCGGCAAACGCAGACAATGTACATGCGCACAAAGGCGGATGAAATGCGGATGGCCGCTATTTCGCCGATTTGGACGGATGAATATTTGCGGAAAAACAAGCCGCGTATCATACCACTTTACCCAAATTTCACGGTAGAAAATGGCGCAAAGAAAACGCTGTTTCATCTGAAAAATGGGGATAACAATTGGTACGGTAGGCCGGATAGCCAAAGCGCCGATCTGTACAAGTACCGCGAAGTGCAGGACGCTATCTACATAGTGAAGCAGGCCGCCAACAACTTTACCGGGCAGATTGTATTCGAGGTTGAGGATGACGGGCAAGACCCGGCAATCAACGAAAATCAGGCATGGGAATCCGGTTTTGATTCTTTCGCTGACCGGATGACCGAAAACTTTACCCAACGCGGTAAAGAACCGTTAAGCGTGTTCGTCACATCTCGACCGTTTGGAGCAAAACCGATGTTTGTTTTTCAGGTAGCGCCGAACACAAACGAGAAATGGTACAAAGAAACCGGAGCAATGTCCGAAAGTTACATTTTGGGCGCGCACGGGGCAACGCTTCGATTTATGGGAAAAGATGCGGCAAACGGGTTTTCTACCGATGCGTTCGTATCTGATTACGTGATGAACATGGAGCCGGTTATCAACGACCTTAGAACGACGGTAATGGTTTTTTCAAACTCAATTCTGTCGGTTGCCTGGGAAGCGCTCGGAATGCAGCAAATGAACGATATAAGCCTTTCGTTTCAAACGCCGATTCAGTCGGCAATTGACGAATATAAATCAGTAAGCGAAAAGAAAGAGGCACAACCACAAACACCGCGAATTGAAACCGTATAAATGGCAAATCTAATCACGGCATACGAAGTTAAGCGGTATTCACCGGCGGGCAGAAATTACCCGGAAGTGAATATCTGCGAAGCGATACCACAGGTTGAGGAGGGTATCGGGTATAAGTGCCTGGGGGAGGATTTGTACGAATGGCTCATTACGAAATTAACGCCGTACCCGGCAACGGTGCAGGAATATGACCCAACAATCGAATACAGCGAAGATGAGTATGTAGTGCGGCACGGTTGCTTGTTTGTTTCCGAAGTCGGTTGTAACCGCACCGATCCGGTTGAAGTAGAAAACGATTGGGCAGCGGTGGACAAGTTCACCGACGCCTGCGCAAACACCCTTTGGACGCGCTATTTACGCCGGATATTGGCCTTGCGTGTGTACGAAACAGTAATGTTATACGACACGCAACAAAGCGGCGCAGGCGGGGTAGTTGTTTCCCTCGGAGACGGTTACAACACCGGACACCGGGCAGCATCAAAGGGGGAAATAGCAGACCGGGCAAAGCGCCTTGATGAGGATGCGAACCTGACCGTTCAAAATATTTACCGTTGGTTTGAGAAACAACTCGAAGATAAAACGTGTACGACAATGCCGATCAATTCGGCGCAGGCGTGTTGGCAAAGAAACTGCGAACAACCCCGCAAAGGAATACGAAGGTTCGCCTTCAAATATTGAGTATGACAATAGCAGACGAAATAAAACACTACTTAGCGTCAAAAGTGATCGTTAAGGAAAAGGTAGACGGCGAAACGGCAGATGCCAGATTTGATGTTTGCATGAAATGTGAGTACCGTAACCCCGAAGAAAACAAGTGTATAATTTGCACCTGTTTTCTTGACCTTAAAACCGGGAGCCGGGTTAATTGGCGACCCGCAAAGAACCGAAACGAAATAACACATTGCCCGGAGGGGCGGTGGAATGACAAAGAAATTGCGAATCATTACCGGGCCTTAGATGGTCTGAAACTGCTAACATAAAAAAATTATTACAATGTACAGACCAATAGCAAATTCCGGTCAAAATGCCAACAACGCCTTGAAGCGTTACGCCGATGACGATGTGTGTTGCAATTCCTACCCGGACGCCTGCCAATACGACGTTACCATTGCCACAGCGGCAACGGTCAACAACGTGAAATTCAAGCGCACGGCAGATGGCGCAACGATTACCAAAACTTTCACCGCCGCAGGTGGCGCCGCCGTTGTGGCGGCCCTAAAAGCCGCTTTTGTTGCCGAAGGGTACGAAAACGACGGCGATGTGATCGTTGACGTAACGAGCGAGGTAGATGGATCGAATACGATCTACCACATTACCGGCGCTCTTATCGTTGTTTCGATGACCCACACGACGAACACCGTTGTAACGGCTACCGAAAAATGCAACCGCGTGGGCATCTGCGATTTTTACCTTGAAATTCCCGGCGGCACGGTAAACGAGTTCGGGGTTAACGGTGTCGAGGAGGACCTCGGTTCCCTTACCCTTGTCGGGAACACCGCCGCGAACGTTGTTTCGGCAATCGAAGGCGCGGCTGAATGGCCAGCCGGTTACACGGTTTCCGTGGTGGAAGATGCCGACAGTTTCAACATAACGATAAACGGCCCCGGCGAAATCGTGTTCACATGGAACGGCGTACAATTCGCAAAGCAGGATTGTGTCGCAGGTTACATCGCTGTTTAAGGCTCCAGTCTTTCGTTATTATATTCATAAGCCCGTCCCTGCTATTTTTCACGGCGGGTACGGGCTTTTTTCTTTCAATCAATATGCCGACCGTATCGTATAAGGTTCCTGAATTAATATTGGAGGATTTCCCGCATGGGGATACGCTCGATCTATTGTTCGATGTTTTGGATGAAGATACCGGAGATCCGATTGACCTGACAACAGGCTACGGGGCAGATATGCGGTTTGAGGAAAAGGACGGCACAGAGGTTGACACGTTGAGCGATTCAAGCGGTATAACGTTAGGGAACGGCACCTTACAGGTAACGACAGAGACAACGGCCTGGCCGCAAAACTGTACGATCTATTCGGATTTACAGATCACGGCACCGGGTGGGAATACGCAGACTTGGACAAAGATTTTAGTAAAACTGAAAAAGAGCATAACGACGCCCGTGTAAAATGCAGACGACAAAAATATACGTTCAGCAGCCTAACTATTCGCTGACCCTCCGGCAGCCGCGCTATACGCTCAGCCTCAGGCAGGGAACGCAAGGCCCGGTAGGCCCTCCGGGGCCGCCCGGAGGCAGCACGGTTGTCTACCCGGCTGGCGAGACACTCAGCGCGGGGCGGGTGGTAGTGATCGACGGCGGCGAGGCATTCTATTTTCAGCCCTCTAACCTTGCACATTCTGGGCGGGCGTTCGGGATAACGACAACAAGCGCGACGGCGGGCAACAACGTGACAATACAGGCTATAGGCGAAGCAACAGACGCAAGTTTTGCGGCATTTTCAGACGTTCCGCTTTACGTCATCGACGACGGTGAACTATCAACAACATGGCCGGCGTCGGGGCTGCTGCAAAAGGCCGGATTTGGAACCGGCACAAACAAGGTAAGAATTGATTTCTCAATACAACTAACTCAAATTTAAGTCATGGCAAAATTTGTCAAAAAAGGCACAACTACCCCGTTTACCGAAGAAGCAACAATCGCCAGCAGCGCCGGGGCCGGTGATTCCGGCAAACTTGTACACCTGGACGGGGCGGGTAAATTAGACAGCACGTTCATGCCGACCGGTTTCGGTGCCGACACGCGCACCGTTACGGCAGGGGAGACGCTGGCAGCCGGTGATCTGATCTACATTTCGGCAGCTGGGGAAGCGTTCAAGGCCGACGCAAACGATGCTTCAAAAGAGGCGGTCGGGTTCGTGCTGGCAGGCATCACGGCGGCGGCAACCGGTACCGCTTATTTCGGCAGTGGTATCATTACCGGCCTGACCGGCCTTACTGCCGGTGCGCGTTATTTCCTTTCCGCTACGACGCCTGGCGCTATTGCAACCGCTATCCCGGCTGGGGCTGCTGACATTGTGCAGCAGGTCGGGAAAGCATTGTCCACGACCGAGCTGTATTTCGAGCCGCAAAGCAGCCTGTTATTGATCTAAGACATGGCAGAATTTCGCCCGATCAAAAAAGGTACAAGTACCCAGTTTGCAGAGATGGGAGGATCGGACACCATTCCGGCCTCCCTCATCGGCATTGTTCCGAAGTTCGAAACGCCTTCAGGGACGGTTAACGGGTCTAATACCGTGTTCACGCTATCGGCTACCCCTGTGGCGAACGCTTCCGTAATTATGATCCTGGACGGGGTGACGCAAACGAACGGCACAGACTATACCGTATCTGGAACGACCGTAACCTTTACTACTGCCCCGACCACGGGCACGGAGGTTGTCGCAATCTACAACAGCGCGGCAAGTGCCGGTGGGGGTGACTTTTCGAGCAATACGAGTTCGTCGGTAGACGGCGAAGTCGTGCTATTTTCAGGTACAGGCGGAAAAACTGGCAAGCGGGCAACGGGAACGGGCCTTGCGAAACTAACGTCAGGTGTTGTATCGGCATTGACATCCGCACAGGCCACGACCGAACTTAATGCCTTTGTGGGCGATTCGGGGGCGGGCGGAACGAAAGGACTTGTACCGGCACCGGCCACGGGAGACTCCGGTAAGTACTTGAAAGGAGACGGAACATGGACGGCGGTCGCAGGTGGAGGCGCGTCTGTTATAACACCGTCACAAATAACGAGCGATCAGGACAACTACGCGCCTACCGGATGGGCGACAGCAACGCACGTTCGTATTTCAGGGAACAACGGCATACGGGCAATTACAAGTTTTTCCGCTTCAAGTATTTCGGACGGGCATGAAAAGACGCTGATAAACGTCGGCTCATACCCTATCTACTTCCCCGGTGAACACCCGGACGGTACGGCGGCTAACCGGATCAAGGCTTCCGACGATTTTATTGTTTTTCCCGGCGAATTAGTGAAAATTATATATGATACAACCATTTCCAGATGGGTGTTAAGCCCAAAAGTATTTGGAATTATTATTGGATGTAAAATGCTGTATTACTTCCGCACACCTGGCTCAACAACAGCGGGCGACTATGGCGACATGGTAATGACGGCAATAGGAACCGGAACGATCACCGGAACGGCAGCGACAACGGCACTGCCGGGACACTGGTTACTCAGTACGGCATCGAGCGCAACGGCGGGGTACTATTTGGGTTTTCCGAAAACCGGCGTTAGATTTTCGGCCTTTGCATCGGCTCACATTTGTGTATTTGCCTTAATATCATTTCCGGTTCTTTCGGACGGCACCGATACGTTTTTTACAGAAATCCAAATCACCAACACACCCAACACGTCAACACAAACACCAAATAATACTGTCGGAATCAGGTATTCGCATGGAACAAACAGCGGTAAATTTCAGGGATTTTCAAAGGACAATGCAGCGGCAGAAAGCACAGTCGATACAGGTATAACGGTCGCAACAGACACATTATATCAATTATGCGTTGTTATTGACAAGAGTAAAACGGAAGTTAGGTATTATATTGACGGTGTAATGGTAGGTAGGGTAACTGGAAATCTCCCCGATAGTGTTGTTATCGGAACAAGGATTATGCATGTTAAAACAGTAGGGACAACCGCAAGAACCTTGCGCGTTCACTCGATCGGATCATACGCAATCTATCCATAATGGCAGGACAAAAGAAAATACGCGGCGCTGACATGGCGCAAGACGGTGCGACAACCGGACAGGTCCAGGTATGGGGCGGTTCAACGTGGGCGCCAGGAACGGTAGGCGGTGGTAGCCCGTCCGTTATTACGCCGTCGCAAATAACGAGCGACCAAACGGATTATGTCCCGACCGGATGGGCAGACGCCACGTTGATACGCCTTTCGGGGGACAACGGTATCCGGGCAATCCGATCCTTTGCCACGGATACGAGCGGCGAAGTAAAAACGCTGGTAAACGTCGGATCGTACCCGCTATACCTTGCGCCGGAACATGCAAGCGGTACTGCGGCGCAGCGCATTTCCTACTTCGAGGAAGTGTTTTTGATGCCGGGGCAGTCCTGTCAAATTTATTATGACGGCACTTTGTCGCGTTGGGTTCCGTTTAATGTTCCTTGTCCCGGATACCGAACAGATCGAAAGTCGGTATTTTATGATATGCCGGTTGCAAAGTTGATGACAGCCGCAGCAGCAGATACCGAAATGGATATGTTTGGCAGTATTCAACTACTTAACGGCGCGCCTTCCGGAACAACGGTGCCTTTTGCTTTCTGGGACATGAATACTGGCGCAACGGCAAGCGGCGGGGTTGGGGTGTTCTACCCAAACGAAATAGAGGATATGGCATGGATAAGTGGGGCGCATATTGTTGCAAGGGCGTTTGTTCGCAGCCCTGCAACTGTTTCGGATGGCACTAACGACTATTATTATTTTCTTCGCATAGCATCAAACCCGTCATCCGGGTTTTTCGATCAAAACAACAGTCTTGGACTACGCTACACGCACGACGTGAACAGCGGAAAGTGGCAGGCATATATTCGGGACAATGGCGGCACGGATGCTACGGCAGATACCGGGGTGACGTTTGCCGTGGATACCGACTATGAACTATTGGTTACGCTGAACAAGGCAAACACGGAAGCGACATTTTTCATCAACGGCACAGTAGTTGCCCGCATCACGACAAATCTACCGAACGCGGTTGCCGTCGGGCCTTCTCAACAACTTGAAAAAACAGCCGGAACGTCGGCACGGTCGATGAAATGTTACCGGTTTGTCGGAGCAGCAATTGGGATATAACTATGTATCGTTTTGTTATTGTCATAATATTTTTCGTTTCGGCGTTTGTCGCAAAAGGACAGACGCCGACATTTACCTTTAAGTGCGTGTGCGACTACCTGACGGCGGCCGATACCAACTGTGATATTTGCACTTCGACGCTGCAAAGCCGATTTTTCAAGGGCTTATTGATCTACAAAAACGGCGTGGCGCATAAGTGGATAGAGCAGCCGTATACCATTATCCAAAATTTCGATGCCCTCACCTTCAAAGAATTGATACCGGGGGCCGAAACAATCCGCATCGAATTACGCGGCACGGCGTTCGATTCTATTGCCCAATTCCGGGACAGTGTTCTTTGCCCTTGCGCTGGCGGTATAGGCGAAATAGACATTGCCGTGGATACCCCGATTATAGGAAACGGTACAATCGGCAACCCAATTACGATTGGCCAATTCGGCGCAGATACGACCATGTTCCTGAACTGGAACGGCGTACACTGGTACCCGGCGAACGTAAAGCAGACGTGGGTAACGAATGATTTACCCTATTACCTGAACGACGGCGACGCAATATCCAGCGGATGGCCCGTTGGGAAAACGTACCTTCTTGCGCAGGGCAATACCCTTGCAATGCCAGTCGGCATGTGGAAGACCGTTATCGGGTGCGGGTTCGATTGCGCCAACCCGATCAGGTTTTATGCGAGCGACGCGGCGGCAACCGCTGCGGGTATTCCGCCGGGGCAACAGTACGCCACATCGGTTACGAATATATACGGAATATTGTATGGGTTTGTCCGGGCGGTGTACGCAGAACTTGACAGCGATACGCTACAATGCTCAAGTTTGCTTCCTGAATACATAGACGACCCGGATGCAATCGCCGACGGCGCGGCAATAGGGGAACACTATACGGTAACAACATCAAACCCCTACGGAGCGCCTGCTGGATGCGAGCGCGTGGTTAGCACGTCGTCTACAACGGAGGGTGAAGCGCCTGACTGTTGTGATATAGACGCCACATTGCCGTATTATTATGATGACGCAGCGGCAATCGCCGCCGGGCTTTCGGCAGATAACTATTATTTATTGAGCGTATCAAACCCATACGGGTGGCCGCGCTCGACAAAAAAACGAATATAATAATGAAAAAAATAATCATTTTTTTGTGCCTGATCCCGGCGCTCCTGCAAGGGCAGGCAATTGTGAAGGGTAGCGGCATTGTATATACGAACGGAGCGCCGACACATACAGTCAACCTGAATACGGATGCCGAATTTGCAATCGACACAACGACCTCACTTTGGTATGAGCGAAGCCGTGACGGCCTCGGGTGGATTGCCGCCGGATTCCGTGTACAGAAATTCGATAGCAGCAGCCCGCCAAGTGCCGCACCGGTGGACAAGCAAAGTGAGGTTGTTGTCAATAACGTGGACAGCGTGTACAGGTGGCGGGGCGGCGCATGGCGACACGTCAATAAGGCGCTATCTGACGGGGACAAAGGAGACATAACCGTGTCAGCATCCGGCGCGACATGGACAATAGACAATAGCGCCGTAACGACCGCAAAAATTAATAATTCTGCCGTCACAAACGAAAAGGTAGCAAGCGCAATAGACGCGGCGAAACTCGCAGACGGGAGCGTTTCAAATACGGAGTTTCAATACCTGAATAATGTAACGAGCGCGATACAAACACAATTGAACGGCAAAGCCGCATCTTCGCACACTCACGCACTGTCAGACCTCACACAGTCCGGCGCAAGTTCAGGCCAGGTGGCAAAATGGAACGGCAGCGCATGGGCGGCGGCAGCAGACGACACCGGCGGCGGGGGCGGGGCGTTCACCGATTTAACCGACGTTCCTTCGAGTTACACGGGGCAGGCGGGAAAATTCGTAAAGGTGAATGTAGGAGAAACGGCCCTGGAATTTGAGACAATATCCGGCGGCGGCGACGCGCTGACCTCTAATCCGCTTTCGCAATTCGCCGCAACGACAAGCAGCCAATTGGCCGGGGTGATAAGCAACGAAACGGGCAGTGGGGCGTTGGTTTTTGGAACATCTCCGACACTTACCACGCCCGCCCTCGGCACACCCTCGGCGCTTGTTCTAACGAACGCGACAGGATTACCGCTTACGTCGGGCGTAACAGGCACACTGCCTGCCGGAAACGGCGGAACAGGAAACGCATTTTTCGCAGTCTCCGGCCCGGCCACCAGCACCAAGACATTCACTTTTCCAAACGCTTCCAGCACGGTACTAACGTCTAACGCCGCTGTGACTGTCGCGCAAGGCGGCACGGGTCGCGCAACGAGTACAACCGCATACGGATTGCTTGCAGCCGGAACTACTGCGACCGGGGCGCACCAAACGCTTTCCGCCGGAGCAACAACAGAAATTTTAGTCGGCGGCGGCGCGTCTGCTCTGCCGGCATGGACAACCGCAACAGGTAGCGGTGCTCCGGTTCGGGCAACATCTCCGACGCTTGTAACGCCGACAATAGGCGTAGCGACCGCAACGAGCGTTAACAAGGTCGCAATTACCCCTCCCGCAACGAGCGCGACACTTACAATTGCCGACGGGGCGACGCTGACCGCATCGGCGAACGCCACGGTGTCGGGCACGAATACCGGCGACCAGACTATTACCCTAACCGGAGACGTGACCGGAAGCGGCACCGGATCGTTCGCGGCGACAATCGGTACTGGCGTTGTTGGGCCTACGCAGTTAGCGAGCACAGCCGTAACGCCCGGCAGTTACACGTCCACAAACCTTACCGTAGACGCAGACGGGCGCATAACGGCAGCGAGCAACGGCAGCGGCGGCGGCGCGTCTGTAATAACGCCGTCGCAGATTACGGCAACGCAAAACGATTACGCTCCGACCGGGTGGAGTACGGCAACCCTTGTTCGTCTCGACGGCAACAGCGGTTTTCAGAAAATAACAGGATTTGCCGCCGGGTCGTCCGGCGAAATAAAAACGCTGACTAACGTCGGGTCATACTGTCTGTACCTCGCGCCGGAACACACCGGAAGCACAGCAGCCAACCGAATTTCATACCAGGAGGAAGTCATAATTTGGCCGGGCAGTTCGTGCCAGATTATGTACGACGGCACTGCAACGCGGTGGCTCATCTTGCTTACGCCGTCTCCGGCTTATGACGTGCCGCGCAAATCGAAATACCACGACGCCGGAGTGGCGCGTGTTTCAACCGCCGTCGCAATGGATGAAGATTGGGACTTGTGGGGTAGCATAACACTACTCGAAGCGGCACCCTCCTCAAGCGTGTTGTACAATTCATGGGACATGAACACTGGCAGCACAACGTCCGGGGGTAGCGGCGCGCTATATCCACATGACCGAACGACGGGCGGCGCATGGGCCGGGTCTTCACACATAGTCGCTAAGACGCATATTCGGATGCCGTCTGCCTTATCAGACGACACGAATAATTACTATTATTTTCTTCGCCTTGCCGGAACGCCTTACAGCGGATTTTGGACGCAAAATAGCAGCGTTGGCATATATTATAGGCACAGCGAAAATAGCGGAAAATGGTTTTTGCGCAGCACAAATAGCGGCGGCACATCTTCGGAGGTTGACAGCGGCATAACCGTCGCGGTGGATACCGATTATGAATTACAGGTGTCATTAAATTACGCGACCAACGAGGCGACTTTCTGGATTAACGGGTCTGTGGTTGGGCGTATAACATCCAATCTGCCTACCGGATTAGGGCTTGGGTGGTCGCAACAAATCGAAAAAACTGCCGGCTCGTCGGCAAGGTCAATCAAGATATTCCGCTTTATCGGAGCAGCAATAGCGCCATAATATGAGAAAAATATTTATACTATTCCTGTTTTCCCTGTCTACCTATGCACATGCACAGGTGGCAAAGGGTACGGGCATATTCTATTTTACGGGCGAGCCGACGCTACCCGTAAATGTTTGTTACGATGGGGAGGTTGGTATAGATACTACGACCGGGCTTTGGTGGGAATACAGCCGGGATTTTGAATTTTGGATTCCCGCCGGATTTCGGGTGCAGTTGTATGCGCCTTGCGAGGCACCGACGTACACGCCCGTTGACAAACAAAGCCACGTTGTCCTAAATTCATGCGACAGCCTGTACCGGTGGCGTAGTGGGGCATGGTGGCACCTGAATCCGTCCGGCGATGTCAACACAGACACGTCAGGGTATAATATAAGCCTTTCAATTTCGGGCGACACAATATACCTAACAGACGGCTCCGGCACTCTTTTCGTTCCCCTTCCATCCGGCGTTGTGAATACTGATACATCGGGATACAATCTTGTATTTACGGTAGTCGGTGACAGCCTTTGCATTACAGACGCACAAAGCACCCTTTGCGTTGATGTATCGCAATATTTCGATAATACAGACACGTCCGGATACAATCTTAATTTTTATATTTCAGGTGACACATTATACATTTCAGACGGCGACGGCACATTGTTCGTTAGCCTGTCTGCTTACGCAAACGTGGGCACCAACCTTACATTTTCCGGCTCATCGTCGCCGGTGACATTGAACAGCAGTACCGGCACGGACGTAACTATCACTGCCGGCACAGGAATAAGCCTTTCCGCAACATCTGGTAATATTACAATTACCAACACGGTAACGAATACGGACGCTCAAAACCTTACCATAGAGGGTAGCGGCCCGACATACGATATTGCCATATCGGGCGGCACAGACGTAACTATTCAGGGCGGCGGGATTGTCACGCTATCAGAAAGCCCGGCAAATACGCTGATTATTACGGCAACGGAGGCAGACGGCAGCCCTACAAATGAACTGCAAACCCTTGACAACACATCGACCGATACAACGCACACGGTTACGCTGTCCAATTCAGGCGGTTCGTTTCAGGTGAAAGAGGGGGCGGGCATTGCGCTTTCAACATCAGGCACCGGCCTAAACGGCGTATTGACAATTTCCAGCACGGGAACGGATACCAGCGGGCACAACATAGATTTTTACATCTCTAACGACAGCCTATTTATTCTTGACGGGGCTGGGCCGCTATTCGTTGACCTTGCGCCGTATCTCGACAATACGGATACGAGCGGATATAATCTGGACTTCTATATTTCAGGCGACACCCTGTATATTGAAGATGGAGACGGGCAGTTATTTGTGCCGTTATCGCCTTATGTCAATGTATGGACAGACCTTTCTTTTTCCGGCGCATCTTCGCCGGTCACGCTACATTCCAGCACAGGGACAGACGTAACAGTCACAGCAGGAACCGGGATAAGCCTTTCGGCAACGGGAACGGATATTGTAATAACTAACACAGTTACCAATACAGATGCGCAAAACCTGACAATTGAGGGCAGCGGCCCGACATACGATATTGCAATTTCAGGCGGTACAGACGTAACTATTCAGGGCGGCGGTATTGTGACGCTATCGGAAAGCCCTGCAAATACATTGATAGTTACCGCAACGGAGGTTGACGGCAGCGTAACAAATGAAGCATGGACTATTGACGCCGATGACGCCGATACGGAATTGATAACGAATCAGACAGTCAAATTCGAGGGCGCTGGCACGGTGACAACCGACTACGACCCCGGAACGAACACGCTATTAATTACCGGCACGTCGGCAGCCGGATTAAACGGCATCTACGGAGACGGCACCGCAACAAGTGGAAACGATACACTACCGCCGGGCGGCTCAACAGTTACGATTCCGGGGCAATGGCAGCCGCTACAATTCAACGCGAATACGGCAGGAGGGGAGGTGTGGTCGGTATTGGTAGTAAACGCGGCTACGTGTACTGACGACCGTATCACAAAATACCTGGTCGGAAAATCGCCGTCCGATAGCCTGGAAATATATAACTATGATTGTGGGGCGCTAATAAAAGAAACGGGCGGCATATTGACACTTGAAACAGACCGAGAATTATGGTTAATTGGCGATTCTATTAACGCCACAACAATCCCGACGCGAACGGTACTACCTTATTTGATCGGACAAACGGCGGCGGGTTGGCTGCAAAAAATCGAAGGCACAACAACCGGGCAAACCCTTCTTTGGGATGAGCCGAATGGATGGTGGGAACTTGGATCGGCAGGCGGTAGCGGAACTGTTACCGGATCGGGCGCAGCCGGGCAAATGGCGTATTGGGACGGCACAACGTCAATCACCGGGGAAAACAATCATTGGTGGGACGCGATAAACGACCGCTTAGGAATAGGCACGAACGGCGGCGCGGTATCATCCCGTGTTGACGTTACCACAAACAGCCTCGGAACGAGCCAAACAACCACATCCGGTTTGGCCGTGGTCAACACAACAGCCGCCGCGGCGGGGGCGCAACAAATAAGCCCAGCGATAAGGTGGAGCGGGGCCGGTTGGAAAACGACTGCAACGGCAGCGAGCCAAGCCGTAGAGTTTCGCTCTTACGTCACGCCGGTACAAGGCACAACAGCGCCAACGGGGTACTTAGGGTTTGGGTCTGCAATCAACGGATCGTGGACAAACGATCAATTCAATATCAATTCAGGGGGTGAGGTTGGTATTGGAACAACGACGTTCACCGGGGCGGGCGCATTTGCTCGCTTGAATGTAACGGGTGGCAGCGCGTCGGTAGCACCGTACCTAATTAATGCTTTTACGGCCTCATCATCCGGCGGCACAGTGTACGCACAAATATCAAACACGCAAACAGCCTCTACAACATTTCTTTCCCTGGGAGAGGCTGCCGATATTAACGCGATTAAGGCAGGATTACGCCGGTACGGGTCAACTCATGCGACGCTACCCAATCAACTCGACCTTGTTAACGTAGGCAGCGCAGCCGTTACACTTTCAACGAACCTGACCGTTCGTATGACGGTTGCCGCAGATGGCACCGTACACGCAACGAACAAGTTAGCCGCCGGCTTTTCCTCGACAACTGGCATACATTCGACGCTACAAACCGCCGGATCATTTGCCGGGGCAAGGCTGGAAACCGTTGCGGCGCCTACATTCGACGCAACAAAGCACACGGTAATTTACACGGCGTCAACTAACGTATCATGGACGCTACCATCCGCCGCTTCTTGCGCGTGCGACGGGCGCGTGTACATCCTGCACCATGCCGGAACGGCTGGCACCATAACGCTATCGCAGACAATCACGAAAGGCAACGCGGGCAACTTCAACACCCTTACGGCGGGGCAGTGGGCATATATCACATACGGCGCGGCATCTATCCGGGGTTACAAAATAACATCACTATGAGAATTATTGTATTTCTATTTTTCCCGTTTTTATCATTCGGGCAGATAACTGACGCCGACGTTTCGGATAGTATCCACGTAGCATTAGTGGCACTTATAGCAGATACATCTATCATTAATGTAAGCGAAAAGATAATCGAGCCGCTGGAGACATTCAGAGATTCAAACGGGGTTGTTTACCTTGATGTTGGACAAATATCCGGGGGGCAATTCAAGGCAGTAAGCCAGTCGGCAGACCCAAATGTTTTTAGGTTCGACGATGATTCATTGATAAAGGCGTGGCACATTTATGAGATAGACAACTGGTTAAGCGGGTACACCGGAACGAATTACGAGGGATACGAATTTACGGGGAGCGGAACAATAACATGTACTCTTACAATTTCGGGTGATACGTGGACAGGAATAGCCGCCAACAATACAGACGCTTTCGGCCTTGCCTTTTACCACTTTCTAATTGATATAGACTTCGCAACATATATACAATGAGACAACTACTATTTTTATTCCTGTTTTTCGCCGGTAACATTTCGGCGCAAAAAGCCGTGAAATATGATATTGATTTCATCGCAGCGGATTCGTTTTACCTGGTTGAACGGGCCGTATCGGGCGCAAAGGCAAGGCCGGACACATTGAACACGCATACACTGTTCACTGATACGGCGGCGTATAAGTTGTAC
>JACDJB010001125.1_pt1 | contig 22685 bp, 21 predicted proteins | sample 7454121 | NCBI WGS metagenome assembly JACDJB01 (sample SAMN14253290, study PRJNA609438) | sludge metagenome | isolation source: sludge after 25d culture with pyrite | collected 2018-12-20
AAGAAGGCACCCGCCAAGAAGGCCCCGGCCAAGAAGAAGGCACCCGCCAAGAAGGCCCCGGCCAAGAAGAAGGCCCCGGCCAAGAAGAAGGCACCCGCCAAGAAGGCACCCGCCAAGAAGGCACCCGCCAAGAAGAAGGCGCCAGCCAGGAAGGCACCGGCCAAGCGCAAGGCACCCGCCAAGAAGAAGGCGCCAGCCAGGAAGGCACCGGCCAAGCGCTGACATCGCCCCTACCGGAGTCCCGCACGGCCCGAGCGATCGGGCCGTGCGGCGCGTCTGGACGAGCGCGACGAGCGCGTGGCACTGACCGCGGTGAGGGGCCGCAGCCACCCCGCCGGTACGATCCCGCACCATGAGCGCCCAGTTCATCTTCACCATGCATCGCGTCGGCAAGTACGTGCCGCCGGATCGCGACGTGCTCAAGGACATCTCGCTGTCGTTCTACCCGGGCGCCAAGATCGGCGTCATCGGCGCCAACGGCTCCGGCAAGTCGTCGCTCCTCAGGATCATGGCCGGAGTCGACGAGGACTTCACCGGCGACGCTCGACTCACTCCCGGCTTCACCGTCGGCCTGCTCGAGCAGGAACCGCAACTCGACGCCGGCAAGGACGTCTCGGGCAACGTCATGGACGGGGCAGCCGAGGTCGCTGGCCTCCTCAGCTCCTACGAGGAGCTGATGGCCAAGTGGAGCGACCCCGACGTCGACTACGAGAAGCTCGGCAACCAGCAGGCCGACTTGGAAGCGAAGATCGAAGCCGTCGACGGCTGGGACCTGCAGCGCACGGTCGACATCGCCATGGACGCCTTGCGCCTACCGCCCGGCGATGCGGACGTCACCACGCTGTCCGGCGGTGAGCGTCGACGGGTGGCGCTGTGCCGACTGCTGCTGTCGAAGCCCGACCTGCTCCTGCTCGACGAACCGACCAACCACCTCGACGCCGAGTCCGTCGCATGGCTGGAGCGCTTCCTGCAGGACTACGCCGGCACCGTCGTCGCGATCACCCACGACCGGTACTTCCTCGACAACGTCGCGCGATGGATCCTGGAGCTCGATCACGGCAAGGGCCACCCGTTCGAGGGCAACTACTCGGGCTGGCTCGAGCAGAAGCAAGAGCGCCTGGGCCAGCAGGAGAAGCAGAACGAAGCCCGTCGCCGCACCCTGGAACGGGAGCTCGACTGGGTGCGCATGGCGCCGAAGGCCCGGCAGGCCAAGTCCAAGGCGCGACTGTCCGCCTACGAGGAGCTGCAGAAGGAAGCGGAGGAAGCTCGGGACGTCTCGTCCAGGTTGGAGATCGCGATCCCGCCCGGACCCCGCCTCGGCGATCAGGTGATCGAGGCCACCGGCGTGCGCAAGGGCTTCGGGGACCGTTTGCTGATCGAGGATCTGAGCTTCTCGCTCCCTCGAGCCGGCATCGTCGGCGTCATCGGGCCGAACGGCGCCGGCAAGACGACTCTCTTCCGGATGATCGTCGACGCCGCGACCGGCGACGGCGACCCGGAGCTGACGCCGGACGCCGGGAAGCTCACGATCGGCTCGACCGTCGACCTGGCGTATGTCGACCAGTCACGTGACAGCCTCGACGACTCCCGCACCGTCTACGAGGAGATCACCGACGGTGCCGACGTGCTGGTCGTCGGCAACCGGGAGGTCAACGGTCGGGCGTACTGCGCCAGCTTCAACTTCAAGGGCTCCGATCAGCAGAAGCCGGTCGGCAAGCTGTCGGGTGGAGAGCGCAACCGCGTGCACCTCGCCAAGCTCCTGCGCCGCGGCGGCAACGTCCTCCTGCTCGACGAGCCGACCAACGACCTCGACGTCGACACGCTGCGGGCGCTCGAAGAGGCGCTCGACAGCTTCCCGGGCTGCGCCGTCGTGATCTCCCACGATCGCTGGTTCCTGGACCGCATCGCCACCCACATCCTCGCGTTCGAGGGCGACTCCCAGGTCCGGTGGTTCGAGGGCAACTTCACCGAGTACGAGGACGTCCGCCAGAAGGAGCTCGGCGCCGACGCATCCCAACCGCATCGGATCAAGTACAAGCCGCTGACACGGTAGGACGCCTCGTGGAGCCGAAGATCGTGCGCAGAGCGGTGCTCGTCGTCTTCGTCGGTGGCATCGCCGGGATGATCGCCGGGTCGATCGCCGACAACAACGGGATAGCGATCACGTTCGGGCTCGTGACGACCGTCGCCGCCATCTGCCTCATGCTGGTCACGTCGGTGACGTCCTCGGGGCGCACGGTGGCGTTCGACGAGGCGACTGCTGAGGCGATGGAGCTCCGCATCCAGCGGCTCATCGACGATGGCGCCGACGAGCGACGGGTGCGTGACCTGGTTCGCGATGCCGTTCGCCTGGGACGCAGCGCTCGCCGCATCGACGACACGGACACCTCCGACCCAACCGGAAATCGCTCGACCGGCACCGGAGCTGGACGGGAATCCTGATCCGCTCGACCAGCGGTGTCCATGGGTCCTCCGACCCGTCTCCACCGACCGCATGGGCCGTTCGGCCCAACTCGCGGCGATCTCTCAGGCGGCGCCCAGACGGTCCCGATACCTCAAGGCATGGCAGCCTCCTCCAGCACCGTGACGGCCGCTCGACCGTCGACCGTCAAGCCTCGAACGAGCCGCGCCGTGCTCCGCGACGTCGAACCGGGAAGCACCGTCGAGTGCGTCCACTGCGGCGAGCGCGTGAAGTTCCAGGCGAAGGTCCGCAACCGCCAGGTGATCTGCAACGTCTACATCAAGGGCGTGTGGGACCGGGTGGAGCACTTCCACTCCGGCTGCTACGAGCCGGCGGGCGAGCCGCACGGTCCGGTGGACACCACGCCCGTGGTGCGCAACCGAGCCCGGTCGGCCGAAGCCAAGACGGCCTGACGATCACCCGAAGCCAAGACGGCCGGGCAGGCGACCCGGTCAGGAGAGCAGGTCGAGCACCCGCGCCGCCTGGGCCGAGGGATCTCCGTGCGACGGGTGCAGCACCAGCTCCGCGGCGACGGGCGCCTCGTACGGGTCGTCGATCCCCGTCATGCCGGTCAGCTCACCTGCCCGGGCACGGGCGTAGAGACCCTTGGGGTCACGCGATTCGCACAGCTCGAGCGGCGTGTCGACGTGCACCTCGACGAACGCCAGCCCGGCATCGGTGACCCTCGACCGGACACGGTCTCGATCCGCCCGGTAGGGCGAGACCAACGGAACCACGGCGACGACGCCGGCATCGGCGAACAGGGCTGCCACCTCGCCGACCCGACGGACGTTCTCTCCACGGTCCTCGGCCGAGAAGCCCAGGTCTCCGTTGAGCCCGTGACGAAGGTTGTCGCCGTCGAGCAGGTAGGCGGCACGGCCGGCGGCGACGAGCGAGCGCTCCACCTCCGCCGCGACGGTGGACTTGCCGGAACCGGACAGGCCGGTGAACCAGATGACGGCACCCGACCCGCCGGTGACTGCGGCGCGCTCCGCTCGGGCGACCGCGCCGTCGTGCCAGACGACACCGGGCGTCACCCCCGACGGTTCGGTACCCACCACCGTCAGGAGCCCGCCAGCACCATGCCGGCACCGACGGTGTTGTCGGTGGCCTCGTCGACGAGGATGAACGAGCCGGTCTCACGGTTGCGGCGGTACTCGTCGACGAACAGCGGCTGCGTCACCCTCATGGTGACGCGACCGATCTCGTTGAGGTCGAGGCGGTCGGCGGCCTCGTCGCGGTGCAGCGTGTTGATGTCGAGGCGGTACTGCAGGTCCTTGATCATCACCCGCGCTGTGCGCGTCGTGTGCTTGATGGCGAGCTTGGTGCGCGGCGTGAGCGTGGCCGTCTCCGACATCCAGCACACCATCGCGTCGACGTCCTGAGCGACGGTCGGGCGGTTGTTCGCGCGACAGATCATGTCGCCGCGCGACACGTCGATGTCGTCGGCCAGTCGGATCGTGACCGACATGGGGGCGAACGCCTCGGCGACCGGTCCGTCGAAGGTCTCGATCGCCTCGATGCGCGACGGGAGCCCCGACGGAAGGACCACGACGTCGTCACCCGGCTTGAACACGCCACCGGCGACCTGCCCCGCGTAGCCGCGGTAGTCGTGGAACTCGTCAGTCTGCGGACGGATCACGTACTGCACCGGGAACCGGGCGTCGATCAAGTTGCGGTCCGACGCGATGTGCACCGACTCGAGGTGGTGCAACAGCGACGAGCCCTCGTACCACGGCATGTTCACCGAACGCTGCACGACGTTGTCGCCGTTCAGCGCCGAGATCGGGATGAACGCGAGGTCGCCGACCTCGAGCTTCATCGCGAACTGGCGGAACTCGTCGACGATCTCGTCGAAGCGCTCCTGGGAGTGATCGACGAGGTCCATCTTGTTGACCGCCACCACCAGGTGAGGGATCCGCAGCAACGACGCGATGAACGCGTGGCGACGCGACTGCTCGAGCAGGCCCTTTCGGGCGTCGACCAGCACCACCGCGAGATCCGCGGTGGACGCGCCGGTGACCATGTTGCGCGTGTACTGGATGTGGCCAGGGGTGTCGGCGATGATGAACTTCCGCTTGGGAGTGGCGAAGTAGCGGTAGGCCACGTCGATCGTGATGCCCTGCTCCCTCTCGGCCCGCAGGCCGTCGGTGAGCAGCGCCAGGTTCGGCGACTCGAGCCCCATCCGCTCCGACGCGTCGGCCACGGCGTCGAGCTGGTCCTCGAAGATCGACTTGGCGTCGTAGAGCAGCCGACCGATGAGCGTCGACTTGCCGTCGTCCACCGATCCCGCCGTCGCGAATCGCAGCAGCTCCATCAGAAGTAGCCCTCCCGCTTGCGGTCTTCCATCGCCGCTTCCGAAGCCCGGTCGTCAGCTCGTGTCGCCCCACGCTCGGTGATCCGCGTGGCCGACACCTCGTCGATCACCTGGGTGATCGTGACCGCAGACGACTCCACTGCACCGGTGCACGACGCGTCGCCCACCGTGCGGTAGCGCACCGTGCGGACCTCCGGCTCCTCGCCCTCCATCACCGTGACGAACGGCGTCACCGCGAGCCACATGCCGTCACGCAGGAACACCTCGCGCTCGTGGGCGTAGTAGATCGACGGGACCTCGATGCCCTCGGCTTCGATGTACTGCCAGATGTCGAGCTCGGTCCAGTTGCTCAACGGGAACACTCGGATGTGCTCGCCGCGACGGTGCCGGCCGTTGTAGAGGCTCCACAGCTCGGGCCGCTGGTTCTTGGGGTCCCACTGTCCGAACTCGTCGCGGAAGGAGAAGACACGCTCCTTGGCCCGCGCCCGCTCCTCGTCGCGGCGGGCACCGCCGAACGCTGCGTCGAAGCCGTGCTCCTCGATGCCATCGAGCAAGGTGACGGTTTGCAGTTGGTTGCGACTGGCCCGCGGACCGGTCTGCTCGGTGACCCGACCGCTGTCGATCGACGCCTGCACCGAGGCGACCACGAGCCTTATCCCCAACTCGGCGACGCGACGGTCGCGGAACTCGTACACCTCGTCGAAGTTGTGGCCGGTGTCGACGTGCATCACCGGGAACGGGATGCGAGCCGGGTAGAACGCCTTCTCCGCCAGGCGCAGCATCACGATCGAGTCCTTGCCGCCGCTGAACAGCAGCACCGGCCGCTCGAACTCGGCAGCGACCTCACGGATGATGTGGATCGACTCGGCCTCCAGGGCCTGCAGGTTGGTCAGCTCGTAGGTCATCACAGGAGTGCTCAGGATACCGGGGATTCCTGACCCTTCCAGTAGGGAATCCGCCCAGCGGTCTGGGTCGGATGGCCCCGAGCGAGTCACGGTCTTGTTGCCTCGGCCGCGCTGCCTGCTCGGTGTTCGGACCACCGGTCCTCCGGGTCGCCCCCGGCGCCGCGGGTAGGGTTCGCCGCCGTGGCGAGCGCGGATGACCATCGACTGGCACGCGAGCTGGCAGAGGAGGCGGGTCGGCTCCTGCTCCAGCTGCGGACCGCGATGGTCGCCGACGGTGTGAAGGGCCGCGACCTCGGCGCCCGCGGCGACGACGCGGCACACCAGATGCTGATCGAGCGCCTTGCCGCCGCCCGGCCCGACGACTGGGTGCTGAGCGAGGAGTCGAGCTCCGAAGCGCACGACGACCCGGCCCGCCTGACCGCCGAACGGGTCTGGATCATCGATCCGCTCGACGGCACTCGCGAGTTCGGTGAGCAGCGCAGCGACTGGGCGGTGCACGTGGCGCTGGTCGAGGGCCACGTCCCGACAGCCGGCGCCGTCGCGCTGCCCGGGCTCGGACTGGTGCTCGCGACCGACGACCCGCCCGAACCTCCGCCCGCAGCCCGGCCGCCGAGGGTGGTCGTCAGCCGCACACGACCGCCGGCAGAGGCAGAGGCGGTGGCGGCGGCGCTGGGTGCCGAGCTCGTGCCGATGGGATCCGCCGGCGCCAAGGCGATGGCGGTCGTCCGGGGCGAGGCCGAGCTGTACCCGCACTCGGGCGGCCAGTACGAGTGGGACAGCTGTGCACCGGTCGCCGTCGCTCTCTCGGCCGGACTGCACGCCAGTCGGATCGACGGCTCCCCGCTGCGCTACAACCAACCCGACGTGTACCTGCCCGATCTGCTGATCTGCCGGGCAGAGCTGGCCGACGCCGCGCTCGGCGCGGCAGCCGCATCCTGAGCGAACGGCCGACGCCGGTGAACGACACTCCCCCGGCCGACGCTCCGGCGGGCGACAGCCCGCCTCCCTCGGTCGACACCGACCGCTACACGTTCACCGACCGCGGACCGTGGATCATCGACCGCGACCGCGTCTCCTGGGGCAGGGGCCTCCCGGTCATCCGCATGACGATCCGTCGCCAGGTGCCGGTGCTCACCGGACGCCGACGGCTCCCGCCGCCGGTGCGGCTGGCCGAGGTCACGGCCCGCCTGGCCGTTGCCGCCGGTGGCTGGGTGGTCAAGGACCGCAGGCGCGGTGCGCCATCGTCGCGTGCCGGCCTGTCACGCCGCCTGCGCCTGGCGGCTGAGCACCTCGGGCCCACCTACATCAAGCTCGGCCAGATCATCTCGAGCGGCGAAGGCCTGTTCCCGGCCGAGCTCGTCGACGAGTTCCGCAAGTGCCGGGACCAGGTGCGAGCCGAACCGTTCGACACGGTGCGTCGCGTCATCGAGGAGGACCTCGGCCGAACCCTCGAAGAGGTGTTCTCGTCGTTCGACCCCGAACCGCTTGCCGCCGCCTCGATCGCTCAGGTCCACGTCGCCCGCCTCGCCACGGGCGAGGAGGTCGTCGTCAAGGTGCAGCGGCCGACGATCCGCCAGCAGGTCCAGTCCGACCTGAAGGTCATGTCGTGGCTCGCACCGTTCCTGGTCGGCCGCATCCCGGTCGCCGCGCTGGCCAACCCACCGGCGTTGGTCGAGCTGTTCGCCGAGACGATCCTGGAGGAGCTCGACTTCCGGCTGGAGGCCGAGAACATGCTCGACGTCGCCGAGGTGTTCGCCGAGCTCGACCAGCGCGGATGGATCATCGCCCGCCCTCATCCCGAGCTCGTCACCCGGAGGGTGCTCGTGATGGAGCGCCTGAGCGGGTTCGCGTTCGAGGACCTCGCGTCCATGCAGGCGGCCGGCATCGACACCCACGAGATCATCCGGATCGGGATGAAGGGCTTCACCGAGGGCTGCATCGTCCACGGCATCTTCCACGGCGACCTCCACGCCGGGAACCTCTTCGTCACACCCGACGGCCGCATCGCCCTGCTCGACTTCGGCATCACCGCCCGGATGACCCCCCTGCAGCGGTCCGCGTTCCTGCGGATGATGCTCTACGGAGCGATGGGCGACATCCCCGGCCAGATCGCCGCATTCCGCGACCTCGGCGCGCTGCCCGCCGACACCGACATCGACGAGGTCATCCGTGAGCTCGGCCTGGACAAGGCGCCGGTCGATCCGACGACGCTCAGCCAGGACCAGCTCGTCGGCGAGATCCAGCGGATCATCAAGGCGCTGATGGGAATGGGGGCTCGGCTGCCGAAGATCCTCATGCTCTACGTCAAGAACCTCGTGTTCCTCGACGGTGCGATCGCGGTGCTCGCTCCCGACCTCGACCTCGTCGCGGAAGTCGCGTCGCTGTCGAGCGGCCTGGCCACGGCGCACGGAGAGCGGTTCGCGACTGAGCTGGGCGTGTCGGCCGACGGGTTCGTCGTCGACGAGGCCGCCATCCGGGCCAGCTTCGGGATCGTCGACGACTCGACCGAAGGCGTCACCTACAGCGAGCTGCGCCGGCGGCGCGAGACGATCCGCCGCCGGCTCGACCGGCGCTGATCGGGAGCCGGGGGTCGACGGTGGACTGGAGCGACGCGATGCAACTCGAGCAGGTCGCCCCGGACGCGTTCCGCACCACGATCGGCGAGGAGTGGTCGTCGCTGCAGGGAGCCCACGGCGGCGTGGTCGCCGCGCTCGCCATGACCGCCGCGTCCAGGGTCGTCTCGGAGCTCGGCGTGGACCCCACCACCACGGTCCGGGCCGCCACGTTCGGCTACGCCCGGGGCAACGCCGTCGGCGACCTGCACCTCGACGTCGACGTCGTCCGCCAGGGCCGGTCGCTGGTCACCACGCACGTCCGTGCGAGCCAGGGTGGCCGCACCACCACAGTCGCCCGCTTGCACCACTCCACGCCCTGGGACGGCGCCGAGTTCAGCGACGCGCCCCCGCCCCCGGCGCGCCCCGAGGGCACGGTCCGACTCGAGTGGCCCGGCCCCGCGCACCTGAACAACGTGGAGACACACCTCCACCCCGACACGTTGGCGTTCGCCGGCGCGCCCCGCGCCGAGTGGATCGCGTGGAGCCGCCCGTTGCAGAGCGGATCGTTCGACACGGCGTGGCTCGCCATGTTCGGCGACTACTTCCCGCCAGCGGTCTTCACCCGGGGCACCGGGCCGTCCCGAGCCGTCACGATCGAGTACTCGATCCAGTTCCACAGTGCGGACGGGGGCTGGGAGTTGGACGACGACGAGCACCTCACCGCCCGGATGCACGCGTTCCACGCCCACGAGGGGTTCGCGGTCGAGGACGGCTGGATCTGGCTGCCCGACGGCACGCTGCTGGCCACCACACGCCAGACCCGCCTCGCAGGTTGAGCCGGTTCGGGGGTCACCGACGGTTTCGGCCAGACTGGTTGGCCCCCCGAAACCGGAAGTGCCATGACCTCCTCCCACAACGTCGCCGTCCCGGGTATCCGGAACGTGGCCATCATCGCCCACGTCGACCACGGCAAGACCACCCTCGTCGACGCCATGCTCCAGCAGTCCGGTGCGTTCCGCGAGGGCGCCGAGACCGTCGAGCGGGTCATGGACTCGATGGACCTGGAGCGGGAGAAGGGCATCACGATCCTCGCCAAGAACACGGCGGTGCGCTGGACCGGCGAGGGCCGTGACGAGGTCAAGATCAACATCGTCGACACCCCGGGCCACGCCGACTTCGGCGGTGAGGTCGAGCGGGCCCTCACCATGGTCGACGGCGTGGTGCTGCTCGTCGACGCGTCGGAAGGTCCGCTGCCCCAGACCCGCTTCGTGCTCCGCAAGGCGCTCACGCTCGACCTGCCGGTGATCCTGGCGGTCAACAAGGTGGACCGGGCCGACGCCCGCATCGAGGAGGTCGTGAGCGAGGTCGAGGAGCTGTTCCTCGACCTCGACGCGGACGTGCACCAGCTCGACTTCCCCATCGTGTACTGCAACGCCCGGGCCGGTCGCGCCTCGACCACCAAACCCGACTCGGCCGACGACCTGGCCGAGGACCTCACCCCGCTGTTCGAGCTGCTGGTCGACCACCTGCCGGCGCCGACCCACGACCCCGACGGCCCCCTGCAGGCTTGGGTGACCAACCTGGACGCCAGCCAGTTCGTCGGCCGGCTGGCCATGTGCCGGATCATGAACGGCACGATCCGCAAGGGCCAGCAGATCGCATGGTGCCGCGCCGACGGGTCGATCGAGCGGGCCAAGGTCGCGGTCCTGTACGTCACCGAGACCCACGAGCGTGTCGAGGCGGATTCCGCTGGACCCGGCGAGATCATCGCCGTGGCCGGTCTGGAGGACGTCACCATCGGCGAGACGCTGACGGACCCCGACAACCCGGCACCGCTGCCGATCATCACCGTCGACGAGCCCAGCCTGGCCATGACCATCGGGGTGAACACGTCGCCGATGGCCGGCCTCGAGGGCAACAAGATGACCGCCCGTCTCCTCAAGGCGCGCCTCGACAGCGAACTGGTCGGCAACGTCAGCCTGCGCGTGATGCCCACCGAACGCCCCGACACGTGGGAGGTCCACGCTCGCGGCGAGCTGCAGCTGGCGGTGCTGGTGGAGACGATGCGCCGAGAGGGCTTCGAGCTCACCGTCGGCAAGCCGCAGGTCGTCACCCGGGAGATCGACGGCACGCTGCACGAGCCGGTCGAGGCCGTGACCGTCGACGTCCCCGAGGAGTTCCTCGGCGCGGTCACCCAGCTGCTCGCGGGCCGCAAGGGCCAGATGACCGACATCGTCAACCACGGGACCGGCTGGGTCCGCATGGAGCAGCGGGTGCCCGCTCGCGGGCTGCTCGGGTTCCGCACCGAGTTCCTGACCGAGACCCGTGGCACCGGAATGATCCACCAGGTCTTCGACGGCTGGGCACCGTGGTTCGGAGAGATCCGGGCCCGTGAGCGCGGCTCGGTCGTCGCCGACCGCCGCGGCCCGGTCACCGCATACGCCGTCGTCGCGGTCCAGGAGCGAGCCGTGCTGTTCGTCGCCCCCGGCGACGAGGTGTACGAGGGCATGGTCGTCGGAGAGAACTCACGCGGCGAGGACATGGACGTCAACATCTGCCGCGAGAAGAAGCTCACCAACATGCGCGCCGCCGGCTCGGACAACACCGAGCGGCTGACGCCACCGAGGGTGATGTCGCTGGAGCAGGCACTGGAGTTCGTCGCGGAGGACGAGTGCGTGGAGGTCACCCCGAGCGCCATCCGCCTGCGCAAGCTCCTGCTCGACGCCGGCGACCGGGCCCGCGCCACCAAGGCCCTCAAGAACGCCCGCGGCTGACCGTCTCCCGGACGCTGGCATCGGATTCGGCCGAGCTCGGCGCGAAACCGCCTGCCACGGGCACATCCGCGCCACGATCGCCCGGCTCTGCGGTGTGACCTGTGCGACGTTAATCCCGACTAGCTAGGTCGGGATTCAGGTCGTATCGTGGGCCCCATGTCCGCTACGACCACCGGCCCGACGACATCGAGCTCCCCACCGTCACGCAGCACGGGCCTGTTCTCGTTCCCGAACCCGGTGAACGACGTCGCGGCACGCACCGTCGCAGCCGGCGTCGTCGCCATGGCTGTGCTGTTCGTCGTGACCGGGTGGGGCTGGGTAATGATCCCACTCACCTACGGGTTCATCGCCCGGGTGCTCACAGGACCGACGCTCAGCCCGCTCGGCCGGATCGCCACGCAGGTCGTCGCTCCCCGACTGCCCGAGCGCGCCAAGCTCGTCCCGGGACCCCCGAAGCGCTTCGCCCAGGGGATCGGCGTGGCGTTCACCGCAACAGCGAGCCTCCTGTTCCTCACCGGCGCCACGAGTGGGTCGCGGGTCGTGATCGCCATGCTCGCCTGTGCCGCCTTCTTGGAAGCCGCATTCGGCTTCTGCCTCGGCTGCAAGGTCTTCGCGCTGCTGATGAAGGCGGGCATCGTCCCCGAGTCGGTGTGCGAGGAGTGCAACGACCTGTCGCTGCGCATCCCGGCGCTACGCCAGGGCGCCTGACCGCGACGGCGCGACTGCAACTCTGCGGTGAAGATCCGACCGGAACGGTGCTGACTTCTCGTCAGAATGCGGGGCGAGGGGTCTTGTAGGGTCCGGGGCGTGCGCCTGGTCATCGCCCGCTGCTCGGTCGACTACGACGGTCGTCTGACCGCCCACCTGCCGGAGGCGCTCCGACTGATCATGGTGAAGGCGGACGGTTGCGTCGCCATCCACGCCGACGGCGGCGCCTACAAGCCCCTCAACTGGATGAACGCTCCGAACGTGGTCGTCGAGGAGTCCGATCACTGGACGGTCACGAACCCCAAGGGCGAGCGGCTCACCGTCCACCTGCACGAGGTGATCTCCGACACCGCTCACGAGCTGGGCGTCGACCCGGGACTGCAGAAGGACGGCGTGGAGGCACACCTGCAAGAGCTGCTCGCCGCGGATCCGACCGCCATCTCCGACGGACTCACACTCGTCCGCCGGGAGTTCCCGACCGACATCGGACCGGTCGACCTGCTGTGCCGTGACGACGAGGGCACCGCCGTCGCCGTCGAGGTCAAGCGGCGTGGTGAGATCGACGGGGTCGAACAGCTCGTCCGCTACCTGGAGCGAATGGAGCGCGATCCCGATCTGCGAGGCATCCGCGGCGTGTTCGTGGCCCAGGTGGTCAAGCCGCAAGCCAAGGTGCTGGCCGAATCACGTGGCATCAGCTGGGTCGAGGTCGACTACGACGTGCTTCGCGGAGCGCGCGAGGCCGACCTCACGCTCTTCTGAGCCCAGTTGGGCAGAGTGCGCGGATTCTGTGTGTCACCAGTGGCGCTTCATCGAACTGGTTGCACACAAACGGTGGCTCTCAGGCGTCGAAGGTGACAGCGCCGCTGTCGAGCACGACGCGCTCGCCGGACGCGAGGGTCCGGAACACCGCCTCACCTGCACCCGTGCGCCACACCTGCACGGTCAGCTCCTCGCCAGGGACGACCGGTGACGAGAAGCGACCTTCCATCGAGCGGAACCGGGCGGGGTCCGACTCGCACAGCTCGTGCAGCAGCGCACGACCGCTGAAGCCGTAGGTGCACAAGCCGTGCAGGATCGGTCGGTCGAAGCCGGCGAACGTGGCGAAGGTCGGATCCGAGTGCAGCGGGTTGCGGTCCCCCGACAACCGGTACACCAACGCCTGCTCCGGCCGGGTCCTCAACACGACCTCGACGTCCGGTGACCGCTCCGGGGCCGCGTTGCGGGGCCCGGACGGGCCGCGCTCGCCGCCGAAGCCGCCCTCGCCGCGGATGAACATGGACCCCACCACCTCGAAGAGCGGCTCGCTGTCGCCCACGAGGGTGGACGTGCCGGTGATCTCGATCACCGCCCCCTTGCCCTTGTCCCAGATGGCGGTGATCTCCGCCACCGTCGACACCGTGCCGGTGACCGGGACCTCTTTGTGGAGAACGGTCCGCTCCTCTCCGTGCACCAGCATCGCCGGGTTGAACGACCCGACCGACCCGAACACACCGCTCACGTCGGGCAGCGTCACGACCATCGTCGGCAGGATCCTCTGCACCACGTCGATGGAGTTCTCGGAGACGAACGGGCGCTCCCGCGGGTCCATCGGGTCCTGGCCGGCACCCACACCCAGGGCATAGATCAGACCGTCGGTGGAGCTCCACGAGCTCTCGGTGGGGTCGCTTCGCGATCCGACGGCATCGGGGTTGATCGGCATCGTGGTGCTCTCCTCGTCGCTCGATCCGGCACCAGCCGTCACCGCCCGGGCGCCCGACGTTCCTGAGAACCGGGCGGTGTGGTGCCGCGAACCGGACGTGACCGTGTGGGACCCTAGTGCCGTGTCACGCCCCCGCAAGGTGCTCGTCGCCGTCATCGCCGCGCCGCTGATCGTGCTGTCCCTGGTCCTCGGCGCGTGGGCCGTCGACGTCGGTGCGGTCAACCGCGACACCGTGGCACGCAACGTGAGCGTCGCCGGCGAGCCCGTCGGCGGGTTGACCCATGACGAGCTGACCGCAGCGGTCGAGCACATGGCCGACGAAGCCCCGGCCACCGAGGTGACGATCGATGCGGGTGACGTCCACGTGACGACCACCGCCGGCGACCTCGGCATGTCCATGGACGTGGACGCGACCGTTGATCGGGCATGGGCGGTCGGTCGCCGAGATCCGCTTCCAGCCCGGCCGGTGCGTTGGCTGCGATCGATCGTGTCGAACCGCGACCTCGATGCAGCGGTTCGACTCGACGGCGGCCAGCTGACAGCGGAGCTCTCGACGTTGGAGGGCGACAAGCGCTCAGATCCGGTCGAACCGACGCTGCACGCGACCGAGGACGGAGTCGTGCTCGTTCCCGGCAAGGACGGGATCGAGCTCACGACCAACTCGGTCGCTGCCGCTCTGCCGTCAGGCATCTCGGACGTCGGTGCACCGATCTCGATCGCCGTCGACCGTGCGGTCACCGAGCCGAAGTTGACCGACGAGGAGGTGCAGGCGCTCGCCGACAAGGCCAACCAGGTCACCGAAGGGAAGGTCAAGCTGACCGCTGCCGGGACCTCGTTCGAGATCGACGGCAAGGACTTCCGTCCGGCGTTCACGGCGACCATCGCGGGCACCACGGAGGACCCGGCACCGCAGCTGACGATGAACCCCGAGGTGGTGGCCAAGCTGCTCGCAGAGAGCCAGCCCCCAGGCTCGGGCAACCCCACCGGCGTCAAGTTCGCCATCCAGGGAGGCGTTCCGGTGCCCCAGGCAGGTACGGACGCGCAGGTGTGCTGCGGGCCCGACGCTCCCCAGCGCATCGTCGACGCCCTGCTCGCCGGCAGGACCGAGGTGGAGCTGCCCACCCGGACGATGACTGCCGCCGAAGGCGTCGAATGGGCCAAGGGGCTGGGGGTCACCCAGGTGGTCGGCGAGTTCACCACCAAGCACCCGGCCGGCCAGCCCCGGGTGAAGAACATCCACACGATCTCGGATGCCACCCGAGGCGTCCTCATCGCACCCGGAGACACCTTCAGCGTCAACCAGTTCATCGGAAAGCGGACCGCGGAGAAGGGCTACGTCGTCGCACCCGTGATCGAGAACGGCGAGCACTCGGAGGACTTCGGTGGCGGCATCAGCCAATACGCCACGACCCTGTTCAACGCCGCGTTCTTCGCCGGCTTGGACATCCCCGCGTACAAGGCCCACTCGGAGTACATCGGGCGGTACCCGTTCGGCCGCGAAGCCACGCTGGCCTACCCGAGCGTCGACCTGAAGATCAAGAACAACACTCCGTACGGCGTGGTGATCTGGCCCACCTACACCGACTCGTCGGTGACCGTGCAGCTCTGGTCCACGCCGTACGCCAAGGGAGCGCAGACCGCGCAGAACCCCACCAGCGGTTGCGGCAAGGTCACCACGCAGCGGACCCGGACGTTCGTCGACGGCCGCACCGACCAGCAGAACTTCACCGCGAGCTATCGCTGCATCTGACCCGCCCCTCGGCGCACTCTGGCGGGGCGCGTCCTGTCGGTCGAGACGGGTGCGACTCCGCTGCGCACCGCCGACACGATCGGTACTGTGAGCCGGTGGACGACGATCCGATCGACTCACCACTTCGGTACCACCACCGGATGAGCGACGAAGACGCGCTGATGTGGTCGATCGAGAAGGACCCGATGCTGCGCTCGACGGTCACCGCGGTGATCCTGCTCGAGCGGCCCATCGACCGCTCCGTGCTGCGGCGCGAGTTCGACCGCGTGTCGAGGACGATCCCACGCCTCCGACAGCGCGTCCGCTCGAACCCGATGTCGCTCGCACCACCGAGATGGGAGGTCGATCCGGCGTTCGACCTGGACTACCACCTCCGCGTCGCCCGCGTCCCCGGGGATGGCACGATGCGCGACCTGCTGCGGATGATCCAGCCGATGGCGATGCAGAGCTTCGATCGTGCCCGTCCGCAGTGGGAGGCCGTCGCCGTCGACGGGCTGGCCGACGGGCGCGATGCGATCGTGATGAAGTTCCATCACGCGATCACCGACGGTGTCGGCGGCGTGCGGCTGATGCTCGAGCTCTTCGACCTGGAGCGCTCCACTCCAGAGCGACCGTTGCCGGCCCCTCCCCCGGTGCACGTGCTCAACCAGGCGGAGCGCTTCAGCGACGCCGTCGGCCACCAGGCTCGGAGCAACTTCGGCCTTCTGAGGGAGCTCGGCTCAGCAGGTGTCCACGTGACCGCGAGCGCGGTGTCCGACCCGGTCGGCACCCTGGCCGATGGTGCAGAGCTCGCAGCATCCGCGGTCAGAGTGCTCGCCCCCTCGCCGGATCCGCTGTCACCGATCATGGGCGGACGGTCGCTGTCGAACCACCTCGAGGCGCTGACCCTGCCCTTGGACCTCGCCAAGAAGGCGGCCAAGCGCGTCGGCGGATCGGTGAACGACACCTACGTGACCGGTCTGGTCCGTGGCCTGCAGATCTACCACCGTCGTCACGGCGTCGAGGTGCAGGACCTCCGGATGGGCATGCCGGTCAACGTGAGGACCGGCGAGATGACCGACACCGCCGGGAACGCGTTCGTGCCGGTCCGCTTCGAGGTCCCGGTCCACGCCCAAGACGTCGTCGAGCTGATGCGAACCCTCCGTCGGAGGATGTTGAACGCCCGTGACGAGCCGGCCAACCAACTGGTCGAGCCGATGGCCAACCTCCTGAACCGATTGCCGACGACCGTCCTGACCCAGGTCTTCGGGGCGATGATGAAGGGGTTGGACTTCCAGGCCTCCAACGTGCCCGGCTCACCGGTCCCCCTGTACCTGCGCGGCATCGGCGTCGATGCCATCTACCCGTTCGGACCCCTGGCGGGGGCCGGATGCAACGTGACCCTGCTGAGCTACGGCAACGACCTGAACATCGGCCTGAACATGGATCCTGCAGCGGTCGTCGAACCCGGCTCGTTCGTAGAGTGCGTCCAGCTCGGCTACGACGAGGTCCTCGACCTGGCCTGACGGCCTGCGCTGCACCGGGTTCCGGGGGCGTGACCCGTATTCCGCGAACCCCGACCAAGCAATGGAGCTCCCCGATGGAACACCGCTACCTGGGCCGGTCCGGCCTCAAGGTCTCCGCAATCTCCTATGGCAACTGGATCACCCACGGGTCCCAGGTGGACGACGACACGGCCGTCGCCGCGGTGCACGAGGCGCTCGACCAGGGCATCACGACGTTCGACACGGCTGACGTCTACGCCGGCACCCGGGCCGAGGCGGTGATGGGTACCGCGCTCGCCGGCCAGCGTCGGGAGAGCCTGGAGATCTTCACCAAGGTGTACTGGCCGACGGGTGCCGGCCCGAACGACCGGGGACTCAGTCGCAAGCACGTCCTGGAGAGTTGCGAGGCGTCGTTGCGGCGCCTCCAGACCGACCACATCGACCTCTACCAGGCGCACCGCTTCGATCACGAGACCCCGCTCGAGGAGACGATGCTCGCATTCGCCGACCTCGTCCGTTCGGGCAAGGTCCTCTACGTCGGCGTGTCGGAGTGGGACGCCGAGCAGATCACCGCCGGTGCCGCCCTGGCGAACGAGCTGCACGTCCCGTTCATCTCCAACCAGCCGCAGTACTCGCTGTTGTGGCGAGTCATCGAGGACGAGGTGATCCCCGCGAGCGTGGCCGCCGGCATGGGGCAGATCGTCTGGTCACCGATCGCCCAGGGGGTGCTCACCGGAAAGTACCTGCCGGGCCAGCCGGTACCCGAAGGTTCCCGGGCAACCGACGAACACGGTGGAGCGAACTTCGTCAAGCGGTTCCTCCGCGACGACGTGCTCACCGCAGTGCAACAGGCCAAGTCCCTCGTCGACGAAGCCGGACTGACCATGGCGCAGTACGCGGTGGCCTGGGTGCTGCGCAACCCCGGCGTCGGCTCGGCGATCGTCGGCGCGTCGAAGCCCGCTCAGCTGACGGAGAACGTCGTGGCCGTCGACATCACGCTCGACGACGACCTGGTCGCCGCAGTCGACGCCGTCCTCGACCCGGTGATCGAACGGGACCCGACGCTCACCGTGTCACCGTCGACCCGCCCCTGACGCTCGACGTCTGGATCCCCAGTTCTCGGGTCGGGAACCGGCCTCGGCGACCCGAATCCGACCCGAGAACCAAGACGGCTCCACCGCTGGGCGTTTCAGGGTCGCAGCGACGGGTTGCGTAGCCTGCAGATGTGGACACACTCGAGGTCGCCGTGGTCGGCGCGGGGCCGGCCGGAACGGCCGCAGCGATCACGTTGGCCCGCGCCGGCATCGAGGTCACGGTGTTCGACAAGGCCACCTTCCCTCGGGACAAGACGTGCGGTGACGGGCTGACCACCCTCGCACTCCGGATGCTCGAAGACCTCGGGCTCGATCCTTCGGTCGTCGACTCGTGGACCGATGTGCAGCGCTGCGTCGTCACGGGGCCCTCGGGCCACTCGATCGATCTCCCACTCCCCTCGCCGGACATGGGCCGCTTCGCCGCCGTGGCGACCCGACTCGACCTCGACGCCGCTCTGGTGGACCTCGCACGCAAGGAGGGAGCGCACGTGCTCGAGGGCGCGTCGGTGCTCGACGCCACCGAGGACGACCGCGGGGTCACGTTGCGCATCACCCAGGATGATCGGGGTGACGGCGAACACGAGGAGCGTGAAGTCACGGCGCGTTGGGTGGTCGCCGCCGACGGCATGTGGTCGCCGGTCCGCAGGGCGCTGGGGGTGGCCGAACAGGGCTACCGGGGCGAGTGGCACGCGTTCCGCCAGTACGTCGACGGCGTGAGTGAGACGGCATCAGGCGAGCTCCACGTCTTCTTCGAGGCCGACCTCCTGCCCGGCTACTTCTGGTCGTTCCCGCTCGACGGGCGGCGGGCCAACATCGGCTTCGGCATCCAGCGCGGCGGCAAGGTCGCGATCCGCGACATGGGTGCGTTGTGGGACGACCTGTTGGAGCGGCCACACGTCCGCGAGCTGCTCGGTCCGGACGTGACACCTGAGGCACCCCGCCGGGCGTGGCCCATCCCCGCTCGGATCGACGTCGCCACCAAGACCACGAACCGCACCTTGTTCGTGGGCGACGCGGTCGGCGCGTGCGACGTGATGAGCGGCGAAGGCATCGGCCAGGCGCTGCTCACCGGCATCCACGCCGCCGAGGCGATCCGGGACCGTGCCGCGCTGGGCGACGTGGCACAGCGCTACACCGCAGTGGTGGACGAGGAGCTGGGACCCGACCACCGGATGTCCGCTCTGCTCGTCCGGGCGCTGCGGCACCGAAAGGGCGCCCGAGCGGCGATCCGCGTCGCTGGCGCCACGCCGTGGACCCGACGCAACTTCGCACGATGGCTCTGGGAGGACTCGCCTCGGGGCATCGCCTTCACACCGTCGCGCTGGCGCCCCGGTGCGCTCAGCAACCCCGGCGCCTACCGGGACTGACCGCCACCACAGCCCCACTGTCGCAACGCCACGACCAGCGCGGGTTCGACGAGGACCCGTACGATGCGCGGCCATGCGAACCGCGCTGACCGACCTGTTGGGCATCGAGCACCCGGTGATGCTCGCCGGGATGGGTGGCGTGTCCTACGCGCCGCTTGTCGCCGCCGTGTCGAACGCCGGCGGGCTCGGCACGTTGGGAGCCTCCACCATGGGCGACCAACGGATGGTGGAGCAGATCGCTGCTGTCGCCGCCGAGACCGATCAGCCCTTCGGCGTCGACCTGCTCACCGCCGCCCCCCAGGACATGGACGCGAAGGTCCGGGCGATCGCCGACGGCGGCGGCTCGCTGTTCGTCGCCGGCCTGGGCGTACCGTCGAAGGTGATCGACCTGTGCCACGAGCTGGGGATCATCGTGGCCAGCATGTGCGGCAAGGTCGCCCACGCCGTGCGAGCCGCGGATGCCGGCTGCGACCTGGTGATCGCCCAGGGCACCGAGGCCGGCGGCCACACCGGCCAGATCGCCACGATGGCCTTGGTGCCCCAGGTGGTCGACGCGGTCGGCACCCGCGTCCCGGTGGTCGCGGCCGGCGGAATCTTCGACGGGCGCGGCCTGGCGGCGGCGTTGGCCCTGGGTGCCGCCGGCGTGTGGATGGGGACACGCTTCATCGCCACTCCCGAGGCCCAGGCCGTCCCGGGCTACAAGGACCGGATCCTGGCGTCGGCCGAGGACGGAACCCTGATCACCCGGGCCTACACCGGCAAGACATGCCGGGTCCTGCGCACCTCCTACGCGCAGGCCTTCGAGGACGCCGGCGGCGTGCCCGAGCCGTTCCCCCTGCAGTTCGTGCGCTCCATGGAGGACGGCGCCAACCACTTGGGCAGCGACGCTGACACCCTCGGCGTCGACCCCGACAAGGAGTTCATGCCGGCCGGTCAGGCGGTGGGGGCGATCGACGAGCTGGTGCCCGCCGGCGACCTGGTCCGCTCCATCGTGGCCGAGGCCGAACAGGTGCTCGACCGCCTCGGCTCGTCGCGCTGACGGTTCGGTGGCACCGCGCTGCTCCTGCCTCAGGCGGTGAGCTCCTTGACCTTGGCCACCATCCGCTGCTGGCCCTCCAGGTCGGGGGCGATCGGCGTGATGTTCAAGATGGTCACGCCGGCGGCACGGAACTGGTCGATCCGGTCCTTGACGTAGCCCTCGTCGCCGCACAGCGACGTCTCCTCCAGGAACGATTCGGGCACCGCGGCCGCGGCCTCGGTCTTCTTGCCGTCGAGGTACAGATCCTGGATCTGCTTGGCCTCTGCCTCATAGCCGTAACGCTGGAACAGCTGGTTGTAGAAGTTGCGGTCACGGGCTCCCATGCCGCCGACGTACAGGGCGATCATGCCGCGGGTGAAGTCGCGGAACCCGGCGACCTCGCTCTCCGGTCCGATCGACAGCAGTCCGCCGGCGATCACGTCGAGCGGCGCCAAGTCAGCCGAGCGTTCGGCAGCACCGATCGCGAGGTCCGCGCCCCAGACGTCCGCGGCGCGCTGCGGGTGGAACAGGATCGGCAGCCAGCCGTCGGCCAGCTCGGCAGTCATCTGCACGTTCTTGGGACCGAGCGATGCGACGTGGATCGGGATCGACGGTCGAACAGGGTGGGTGATCAGCTTGAGCGGTTTGCCCAGCCCGGTCCCCTCCCCCTCGGGCAACGGCAGCTGGTACCGCTTGCCGTCGTGGACGACCGGCTCGTCCCGCTTCCACACCTTGCGGCAGATGTCGATGATCTCGCGGGTCCGCTGGATCGGAGCGTCGTAGGCCACGCCGTGGAATCCTTCGATGACCTGGGGCCCCGAGGCCCCGAGGCCCAGGATCGCCCGGCCGCCGGACAGGTCGTCGAGTCCCGCAGCCGTCATGGCAAGGAGGCTGGGGGTTCGCGTGTAGATCGGCAGGATGCCCGACGCGATCTGGATCGTGTCGGTCTCCGCCGCCAGGTACCCCATGAGCGTCGGGGCGTCGTAGCCATAGGCCTCGGCCACGTAGACGATGTCCATCCCGGCCTTCTCGAGCGCCTGGACCTGTGCGACCGACTCGGCGAACCCCCCCGAATAGCCGATCTGCATGCTCAGCTTCACTGCTGCCCCCTTGAGGTTGTGACGTGTTGGTCGGCCGCGGCGTCAGCCCGCTGCCGGCGCGTGCTCGTTCGCCCAGTCCTTGGCACGTGCGAGCTGGGACCGGTCGAGCGACCCGATGCCCATGCCGTTGTCGAACTCGACCCGGTAGCGGATCCAGCGGAAGCCGTTCTTGAGCGTGATCCGCCCCTTGGTCCCCGCCGGGACACCCGGGAGGTCCTCCGCCGCCACGACCTTGGCGCGGACCTTGAGCTGGTCGTCGGTGCTGATGGCCATCGGGGCCACACGGTACCCGGTCAGGCGTCCACCGACCGCAGCCGCACCCCGAGCTGCTCGCGCCGCGTCGATGTCAGCCGGGTGTCGCGAGGCCGCTCCGGGGCCACCTCCGACGCGAACGCTGCGACGATCGCTGCGGGGTCGAGCCCCATCCGAGCGGCCAACCGCTCTCCGAGCTCCCACCGGCTCAGGTGCTCCGGCCCGGGCAGGTGCCAGATGCCCGCTCGCTCCGAGCGATCCTGAGCGACCAGCGCCCACAGCTCCGCGGCCAGGTCCTCGGCACGGATCGGCTGGCGCATCTCGTCGCGGAACAAGGTGACCTCGCGACCGCAGCTCAGCGCGTCGACGAACGATCCGCTCGACACGTCGAGCGGATCGAGCGACACCACGAGCGAGGTGCGGGTGATGCATGCGTCGGGCACCACGCCGAGCACGCGCTGCTCGGCCTCGGCCTTCCAGCGCCCGTAGTCCGAGACCGGGTCCGGCTCGTCATGCTCCGCGTACGGCGGCGCGTCGCCGGAGAACACCACATCGGTCGACAGGTGGAGGACCGCAGCACCGACCTGCTGCGCTGCACCGGCCACGTGCAGGCTCGCGTCGACGATCGCAGCACGATCGGATTGGGCGTACGCCGCATGGACCACGACATCGGGTCGGACACCGACGAGCAGGTGCAGCGTCGACTCCCATCGCCGCAGATCGACGGGGTGCAACGTCGCGACGGCGCGGACGTCGTCGTGCACCGGCGTGCGGTGCTCGGTCACGTGCAGCTCGACGTCGCCAGGTGCGGTCCGCGCCAGCCAGCCCGCCACGTTGCCCGCGCCCCCGGTGACCAGGACGCGACGTCGGCCGCTCACCGCAGCCCGCCCGAACCGGCTGTGACGGGTGTGCGGCTCACCTCACGGGCCGGAGCGTCTCGGCCCACGTCAACGCTGACTCGACGTCGACGTCGTGGGGCAGGCCCAACACCCGCTCGGCCAGGATGTTGCGCTGCACGTCGCCGGTGCCGCCGCCGATCGTCAACGCCTGGGCGAACAGGTAGCCGTAGTGCCAGAGCGCCTCGTCGGTGTCGAGCGGGCCGACGTCGGTGAGCATCCCGCCGGCGCCGGCCAGATCCTTGGCCAGCGCCATGATCCGCTGTCCGTGCTCGTCGGCGAGCACCTTGCGGATCGAGGCCTCG
>JACDJB010001126.1_pt1 | contig 22683 bp, 16 predicted proteins | sample 7454121 | NCBI WGS metagenome assembly JACDJB01 (sample SAMN14253290, study PRJNA609438) | sludge metagenome | isolation source: sludge after 25d culture with pyrite | collected 2018-12-20
CATAAATCAAGATGAAACTGCCAGGCTGACGGAGGAGGAAGTGTTTGAGATGATACCTTGAGTCTGAACGTAAATTCTTACCTTACTTCAACAACAAAGCTGGGGATAAAATTAAATGTTCAGATTCAGGATTATAAAGGTCCCAGCAGCAATGTTTCCAATATTTTTGACCGGGTTATGTGGGCGCAACCAACCTATTTCCCCGTTAAATTTCCTCAGACTGAGGGTACATCGTATGTTCATTGGGGAAATAAATCCGGAGGTCCTCAACAAAACCGGTTTGCGAATCCCTATGCTGAATTATCTTCGGGTATGGATGAGATGTTCAGGATTACAACCATGTCAACATTGTCACTCGACCAGAATTTAGACATGCTTATCAAAGGTTTGTCGTTTAATGGTTTGTTTTCCATGAAACACTTTTCATCTACAACCATACGAAGGACCTATACTCCGCACTATTTTGAAATCAACCCCAATACAATAGTTTCTGATCCCGTTACTAATGAATACAGTTGGGAATTACGTCCGGTGAATAACGACGGTACTGATGCTTTTTCATTTTCACGCAGTTATTCGGGAGACCGTTTATTCAACCTGCACTTTGTACTGAATTATCAACATCTTTTTGATGATTTGCATGATGTGTCGGCTGATGTAGAGCCGGGAATTTACAATTCGTCCATGAAACTAATTGTTAACGGTAAGACGAAGAAAGAATTTACGTTCAGACTCAAGGTATCATCTCAAACACTTCCTCCTCCGTCAGCCTGGCAGTTTCATCTTGATTTATGACAAAACCCATACGCGGTAGCCCGTGTTGCAGGGGTAGAACCCTGGAGTAATGCTCATTGGAATGCATTGCACCCTGTTATGAAAATGCTGGCCGATGCAGGTCAAAAAGTCATAACAACCACGATCAACAAAAGACCCTGGAACGGTCAGACCGAGGATGCATTTGATACGATGATTGAATGGGTAAAAAAAGCAGATGGTACCTGGAAATACGATTATACAATTTTTGATAATTGGGTTGAGTTCATGATGAGCCTGGGTGTGTCGAAACAGATTAACTGTTATTCGATGGTTCCCTGGGGAAATATTGTGTACTACTATGATGAGCAGTTAAAAGAGGAAGTCCGTGTATCCGTAACACCGGGGACGAAGGAATATGATGATATATGGAAGCCTTTTCTCCAACATTTTATCAAACACCTTGAAAAGAAAGGGTGGGATAGTATAACCCGTATTGCCATGGATGAACGTAATCCGGAAGAAATGAAGGCCATGCTTCAATTGCTGAATGAAACTGCCCCGGCAATTGGTGTTTCTTTTGCCGATAATCATCAGAGTTATATGATGTATCCGGATCAGTTGTCTGACTTGTCGGTTGCACACGGAACTCAGATTGACAGGGAAAACATACTCAATCGGAAAAACAAGCAATTTGTAACGACCTGGTATGTGTGCTGTACGGATAGTTTCCCGAATGTTTTTACCATGTCGGAACCGGCTGAGGCTGCTTTTATTGGCTGGTACACAGTTGCGGCAGGGTTCGATGGATTTCTCAGATGGGCTTATAACAGTTGGGTGAAAGAGCCCCTGCTTGATTCGAGATTTAGAAAATGGCCGGCAGGAGATACTTATATTGTGTATCCTGATGCCCGGAGTTCTATCCGTTTCGAAAGGTTACGCGAAGGTATTCAGGATGCAGAAAAAATTCGTATTTTACGAGACAATTTGCAAAATAATCCATCAGAGGATGCTAAAGAAAAATTAAAGAACTTGAATTCATTAATTGAAAAATTCAATGTAATTTTACGACCGGATGATTTGAATTTGTTAATGAAGGAAGCAAAACAAATGCTTGATTATCTATCTTTTTAGTTTAACTTCTGAGTTACTTATATTCCTAATGTTTAATTCAATATCGTAAATTTTATGAAATCAGTTAAGCGACTTTTAATCATCATTCCTGTCGTATTTTGTTTTTATCTGACAGGTTCTGGAAAAGATAAAAAGTGTTCAAACTATTATAATGACCAGGTTCGTCCGCATAACCAGCGGAGTGTACTTCAATTAAAGGTTGACCCGATACCTACTGTTCGCGTAGGGTTCATTGGTCTGGGGATGCGGGGTACTCCGGCAGTCTATCGTTATACTTTTATTGAAGGCGTTGAAATCAAGGCTCTTTGCGATTTAAATCAACATTATGTTGATCGTGCCCAAAACAAACTTACTGATAAGAATCTTCCTAAGGCCGAAGAGTATGTGGGTGAAGAAGCATGGAAGAAACTTTGTGAACGACCTGACATTGATCTGGTATATATATGCACAGACTGGCAAACGCATGTGCCCATGGCGTTGTATGCTATGGAACAGGGGAAACATGTAGCGGTTGAAGTTCCTGCGGCAATGACTGTGAAAGAATGCTGGGATTTGGTGAATACAGCAGAAAGAACACAACGCCATTGCATGATGCTTGAAAATTGCTGTTATGATTTCTTTGAACTGACAACGCTTAATATGGCTCAACAGGGCTTGTTTGGTGAGGTTGTGCATGTGGAAGGAGCTTATATTCACGATTTACGTGAACTGAATTTCAATGAGTTTGGCGATTATGGCTATTATAATCAGTGGCGGTTGAAATATAATGAGAAACATACCGGCAATCCCTATCCGACACATGGTCTGGGACCTGTATGCCAGGTGTTGAATATTCACCGGGGAGATAAAATGAATTTCCTGGTTTCTGTTTCGAGCGGTCAGTTTGGTATGACTGAATATGCTAAACAAAGATTTGGATCCGATTCACCTAAAGCTCAGAAAAAATATGCCAGAGGTGATATGAACACAACAATCATTCGTACTGAAAAAGGAAAAACAATTATGATCCAGCATGATGTGACAAGTCCGCGTCCTTATAGCAGGCTGCATGCCATAAGCGGAACTAAAGGTTTTGCACAGAAATATCCTGTAAAACGGATTGCATTGGAACCTGATGCGCATAACTTTCTTAATCAGGTGAAAATGGATTCAATAATGAAAAAATATGAACATCCGTTTATTCAGGAAATCGGAGATAAGGCAAGAAAGGTAGGCGGACATGGCGGCATGGATTTCATCATGGACTATCGGTTGATTTATTGTTTGAGAAACGGTTTGCCTTTGGATCAGGATGTTTATGATGCAGCCGAATGGTCATGCATTGTCGAATTGTCAGAACAATCCGTGCTGAAGGGAGGGGATCCTGTTCAAATTCCTGATTTCACCCGTGGTGACTGGAATAAATTACCCGGATTGAAATTTGCAAAATAGCAAGCATACAAAATTGACGACAAACATCCATGCTGTTTGTCGTCAATTCTGTATGATATTATCTACTATTCCTTTACAATACCAATGTGTTTTACCTGATCTCCTGAAATTATCTTTAAGACATATACTCCGGAAAGTAATCCTGAGACATCCAGCTCATTTCCTGTTTTGTACAGTTTAACTGATGATACAGGTTTGCCTGTCAGATCATACAATACAGCTCTGTTAGTTATTCCGTGTAAATCAGCAGAACGAATGTGCAATTTATCTTTTACCGGGTTGGGGTAGCAGGTTAAATTCTGTAAGAAATTAGACTCAAGACCGGTATCATCTTCTTTTCTTACCGGAAATTCAAGTTTTTCACCTGTTCCACAGGTGTTGATTCCATAAACATTTACAATTCCGTTTTTGAATCCTGCATCTACCGTCACTTGAATTATGTTGTTATGGCTGTTGCCGTTTAAACCTTCGGGCAATATCCAAACATATTCATTTGTTTCAGGTAATTCCGGAATGAAAAACGAAGCGGTTGTTGCATACTGATGTATTAGTGTGTCGCCCCAAACCATAAAAGGGGTCGGTGGTTTATCCCTGTAAAAGATATTTCCGAAAGTTTCGGGGTTAACCGCAGGTACTCCTTCGTTCATCCGGATATTTTGTAAATGAACAATAGAGATATTGGGTAATGTTTCTGGTTGTTTCAACTGAAAATTAAGATATACCATGGTGCCGGGTTGCGTTATGGGGTTGGCGCCTGATGAAGCGTATAACATTCTGTTTTGCTGTACGTTGGTAGTATGCATCCAGCCCTGACACACCGTGTTTTCGTATGATAAGCCATTGAATTGCAGCTGCGCGGTGTCAAATTCAACTGTCATTTCCATCGATAAAACAGGATCGGTGTCCGGAACTTTCTGTATGATAACCGGATATCTTATGACCATTTCTCCAACGCAGAAGTTTGTGTCGGCAAGCTGAACCCTGGTGTCAAACAGGTTAAACCAGGAAGTGCCGGAAGAACCTGTAGAATCGGTTACGAGCACCTGTATCTTTCCGCCTTTTTTTGCTTTAAGCATACCTGTTTCAGAAATGGATGCAAGGGCTGTGTTGTTGACTGCCCAGCTAAGTGGATTGGTATATCCGTAACCAACCTGTAATTGAATTGAGTCGCCGGCCAATAGTTCACCCTGTTCCGGATAAACGTAAAGCCTGTTCAATTGTTGAACAGAGAAATACCCGTTTTCTACAGATGGTATGATGTTTTCGTTGAATAATACATCCGTAAACTCAACGGGAGTAGTGTGCCACTCCGTGTTTTTTACCATAAACTTCAGTATCAGCAGTAAGCCAGATCCTGTAATTGTCTCAGCACTTGCGAATGAAACCTTCAGACCATTCTGATAAGTATTGACCATCACACTTTTATTCGCGAGCAGGGTTCCTTCTTGGCTGTATTCAACCCATGTTAAAACATCAGAATTGAAATAGAGGCTGAATTCCCCTGAACTGATGTCGCATTCCGTCAGGTCGGTGACATGAACCGGTATTTCAATGTATTTACCTGCCCACTGTGTGAGTTGATCCTGTATTATCAGTTTAAATGGCCTGATGGTGAAGTTACTCACCGAGTCTTTAATTCCCCGTGCGTCTTCCACCCGGAGGGTGACCTTGCCTGTTGTTTTTGCCTGCAACATTCCACTTGCCGAAATAGTGGCTATGCCGGTATCCGAAACCGACCATGTGTAAGGTTCTTCTCCTCCCCAAACCCATAGTTGCAGACTGTCGCCCTTTGCCATGCTGTTGTATTCGGAATACAAAGTTATGGAGGGCGCTGCCGTAATACCAATCCAGGCATTATTTAGCAATAAAGAGGGTAAACCTTCATTCATATAATTATTTGCTTTTCCGGTGAAATTCAGATAACATCCACCGGTTTGTAATATCCTGAACCTGATGAGGATGAATATACCTTTTCCGGATACGTAACTTGTTCCGGCGGCCCCGATGGTGACTTTACCCGGAAGGGTATTGTTCACCAAGGCTTCGCCGAGAGGTTGACTAACCGTTCCATTGGTTACCACACCAAGGACCTCCATAAGCTGTGCATCGAATTCCAGTTGTAGCCGATAGGCCGATACCTGATAGGTGTCCAGCTCTTCGTTTACATAAACCGGTAATTCAACCACTGATCCTTTTACGAAAGTGGTGTCGTGAACCGACAGGGAAACGGTTTGTGATACTATCCGTAAACATGAGAAAATCATCAGGATTATGCCTGTTATGAAGTGATTTTTCATGGTTGTATATTTTATTTACGTATCTGTACTTTATGTGTATAACTGTTATCGTCAGTCCTCATCTTCAGGATGTATGTTCCGTTTTTCAGGTTGTCACTCCTGATTTGCAGGTTGTGGTTGCCGGCCGGTAGTGTTGTGCTGAGCAGATTTTTTACCTTTTGCCCAGTCAGGTTGTACAAACTGAGTTCGACATAAGATTCTTTGTCAGTTGTATATATCAATAAACCGGTATTTACAACGGGATTAGGATACAGACTGTGGATGCCGGTTGCATGTAAATCGACATCGTTTGTACCTGATTTTATACGTGTTATGGTAATGATACCACTCTGTGCCATAGCCAGATAGTCTTGTTCGTCGAGTTGGAATTTAGCAAAACTAACCTGACTGACCGTTGACGTTTCTGGAATGATATCGAAAAGCAGTGATACAGGCGTCAAACTACCTTCAAATCCGTTTGAAGAGGCTATGCCTATGGTTGCTTTACCAAGCAAATTATCAAAATTACTTTCGATAGCTACATTATTTATTTTTTGCCCGATATTTTTCAACCGCAGATGAGCAGGATTGTAACGAATTTCTATGTCGGAACTCAGTTTTTTTGTTGGGACGTACATAGTTACAGGCATTTCCATTTCGCTTTCATTTTCCTGAATATTCATACTCTCAGCAGCTATAGACGGCTGACTTCCGGCTCCGGAATTTGCTCTCTTGACTTTATGTGCCGGGAATGTGCTTTCCAGTCCGACGACATGTTGTAAAACCAATGAAGCATCCAGTGCTGAAATCTCTCCGTTATAACTTACATCGGCCACCTGTTGCTGAGATTCATTCAACATAAGCAATTCCACCGTATGTTTCAGGATAAGGGAAGCATCGTAAGCCTGAATCAGACCGTTCAGACTGACATCACCCATAGCCGGATTAATAGCTCCCAGATTTTTCCATGGGACGTAATTTACTCCGGAAGTGATCAATTCCTGTTCGTTTTCATTCTGAGCTTCATTATCCGTTACGATTGGTCCGTTGTTGTTTCCCCACCAGCAATCGGTTGCGTTCACATTGAATGATTTGTCGGCATTTTTAATGCCATAATATATATTACTGCTGAAATCAGTATTATTAATCAGTGGGTTGGAAGCTCCTTGCAAATAGATGCCATAATTGTTATTGCTGAAGTTACTGTTGCGGATTGTCGGAGAACTGCTGTATGTGGAAATCCCTTTATCGGCAAACCGGATGTAGCAGTTTTTTAATTCACATAGCGGATCCAGTGATAAATCGGCAAAACGGATTCCTCCCCAACGAATTTGGTCTCCATGGCCGTCGGCATTGGAGTCGCCTCCGTAGAAATCATCGGTTATACTCGTGAAAACAATGATGGAGTCGGGAGTGCTTCCACCGATGGCTTTCAGGCCGCGGTTTACATATAAACCACTTTCCTGCCACCAATATTGCTCGCCAAACTTACAGATCACACCCGGGTTTATTTCCAATGAGGCGCTGGTTCCGATTTCATACCGTTCAAAGTAATAAGGGATATTGTTTTTCCCTCCAAAATCTCTTTTCGGAAGTGTAATATCCTGTGTCAGTATTTCATCTCTTACCTTGATGACTTTGTAGGTTGTCCCGGAAATAATATTATCTTTCGTTGAAGCGGGATACGCAACCAACGAGATTTGTATCGGAAAGTACCTCAGGTTATGGAAAACACAACTGTCGATTACAGGCATGGAAACGCCAGACATGTCCACTCCAAATCTTAATTTTTCGAATGAACTGTTTCTGATCATGGGTGATGCGCTTAAATTGCTGATTCCTTTTTCTCCGTAATGAAATTTAGCATGATTAATCAAACTAAGGTCATCGCTCACATCGCTGAAATGAATCCATGTTCCACTCCAGTTATTGGGGTTTTCATCAGGTACACTGGCAGAACCGTTTAATTCGCTGTCGAAAGGGTTCCCAAAACGATCATCAGTAAGATGAGTGAATATCACCGGTTTATCTGTGCTTCCCAGAATATTCAGCTTACCGTTTACTGTAAAAGCATTTGCCATCATATAGGATGGACTGTAGTAATATCCTCCGGAGGTAATATTTTCTCTTGATTTAAATACTACACCTTCGGGAATAGTAATTGTTGTGCCGGTGTTGATGGTAGAAGGACCTTCGGTCAGATAGGTAATATTGTCATATCCGCCGAAACTCCGGATTGGTATTGTATCTGAAAGCGAATAAGTTTCAGGGATTACTGCCATAGCCATAAAACCGACATTCAGTGCAGAACAGTTGTTAAATTGTGGTTCAGAGAACATGCTTAGTTCCACCGGGCTATAATTCAGGTTGTAGAACTGACAGTTGTTGAATACCGGATTGGAGTTGCCAATGACAGTTGTTCCGAAATAACTGCACAGCTGAACAGTTGTATTGCTGATGGTTGCATGGGCATTTTCTACCCGGATACCAGTATCGCAATATCTGATTTCACAATGATCAAGTATATTAACGGTATCTGTAATCTGGGTGTTGTTTTTGAAGTAAATGCCAGACGGTGGAAATGTCCAATATCCGTACCAGTGCATTTGTCCACCTCCCCAATTGCCCTTTTCAGGCGCATCGGCATTCCCGTTGTTGTTTGAATCACCACCTTTCGAATCATCTTTGAATGATGTGAAATAAATTTTCTGTTCAGGTGTTCCTTTTGCAATCAGGTTGCCTTCGGAAAGTATGTAGGAATTTGAAGTCCTGAACTTAATGACCACACCGGGACTAATGGTTAATTTTCCGCTGCTGTTGATTTTGAGGTTGTCTATGATGTAGGCAATGTTTTCAATTCCGGCAATATTCCGCGATGCCAGCACTGCATTTCCGTTCAGTTCTCTGTCGATGATTTTCAGTGCATTACTGAAGTTCGAAGTAAAGTGCATGTTACTGAATGAAGGGTTGGCGGTAAGCGATAAAGCTACCGGGTCGGAATTTGAATTTTGTATGGTTACGCCATCGAAGGCTGGATTTGCATTCCCGTTGCACAACACGCCGTAGCTTTTTGAGTTAATTAAAACTGAATTGTTCACTTTTCCTCCGGAATTTTCGAAATGTAGCATACCTTGTTCATCTTCACCGCCGAACTTAAGCTGGGTGTAATTAAGCATGTTGAATGAATCATCGGCTTCGGATAAGAACTTGATGTAACTCCAGTTGCCGGGTTGGGGACTACTGCCATTTCCATCGCCATTCGTATCGAGTGGATTACCCACATTGTCATCTTTCACCGATGTGATAATGATATTGTTTTCTGCTGTACCGTTGGCTTTCAGACCACCTTTCACAAATATATGCTGACCGTACATGCTATAGCTGTAATTTCCATAATAATTGTCACTTCCGGCCACTTTGATTACGACGCCGGGGTCAATATTGATGTAAGAACCCTCATTGATGAGCATGTCATTCAGCAGTATATAGCTGATGTTGTTGAATCCTGCCATATTTCGCTGCTGGATAGTTCCGTTCAGACAAACATTGCCGCCGATGAGCCCGATTGCCCGCCATCCCACATTGGTAAACTGTATATTGCTGATGGTTGGAGTTGATGTTCCTGAAATGTTTACTGGCGTATAGGTGATGTTAATCATCTGGCAATTATCGATCTGAGGATTGGCCGCACGATAGCATGAAATAGCATGGTGCAGGTCTTTGAATTCACAGTTGGTAATTACCGGACCGGCATCGATAATCGCGACGGCCGAATAGTTGGCATTATCGTACTGGTTACAGTTCGGATACGAGAAGTTATTAATCTCAGCGTATTTAAAACGGCAATAATTTAATAAACCGCTACTGCCTGGTTGAAAGATAATGCCACCCCAGTCGTTGATAACCGGAGAAGTCATGGTGCCATCTTTGTTGCAATCAGCCGGGTAGCCATAGTTGTCATCACGGGCAGATGTAAAGTTGATCACTTCGCCGGCAGTTGCATCAGCAACCAGGTTTCCGTACACGATGATGCGTTTATCCCACCTGCCGTCGTGATTGAAAGATTTAATGGTTATACCCTTGTTGATGGTTAATGTGACGTTTTCAGGGATAATAATCTCATTCAGCAAATAGTAGGTAATGTTCGGGACATCGGTAAACGAGCGTACCTTGAGGGTGCCGTTGGCCGACATGTATCCGCCGATGATACCAATCGCGTCATAAGCATTGTCTGAGAAAGAGAGAACATTGTTGTTCAGTACCGGATCGGCTTCAAACGACATGGCAAGCGGTGTCATGCTACTCGAACCGATGGTGGTATTTGAAATAACCGGTTTGGATACACCGGAAAGGAATATCCCGAAATAGTTGTTGGCAAAAGAACAGGAATCAATTGTAGGTGAAGCATGGTAGGTGTTGACTCCACCTCTGTAATCATAACCTCCGTAGCGGATGATGCAGTGACGCATGAGGTTCTCTGAGTCTGCACTTTCATTTTCGAAATTGATTCCATACCATTTCCCTGTTTCAGGAGCTGTAATGGTACCATCGCCGTTGGTATCACCTTTTGCATTGTCATCGCGAAGTGAAGTGAAGACAATGTTTTCCGATATGCTGCCATTGGCAACCAAAACTCCTTTGATGTTCAGAGAAACATAATCTCCGAATTTGAGTACGTTGCCGGGACTGACAATTAGTTTTCCTGTTTCTTTGATGTTAAAATGTCCCATGAAAAGATAGGGATATTGAATCATTGGCAGGGTTAAGGTATCATTCAATTCACTGAAACCTATATAAACAGCTTTATAAGTGTTAAATTCAAAATTGCTGTTCCCGGTAAGAGCAAAATTATTACTGCTTTTTAATTCCACAGGATAATAAGTGTCTCTGATATCGATGTCTGCCAGACTGATATTCGAATGATCACCGGTAACACCATTTCTGAAATGCCGGATAGAGGACCCGGACACAGTTACTGATTCCGAAGTATCAGCATATATTCCGGAATGATAAGAAAATGAATATTCAGATGGAGTTTGAATAATACCACCTGTTAGTTGCAGAGAACCGGATTTGGTTACAACAATACCGTGTGCATTACTTTCGGAAAAACTGGTGTTGGAGGCGTTCATTTGTCCTTTTACCACCACACATTCATGATAGAATTTTACCTCGCAGTCAGTCAGATTAACAGTTCCTGCGTGAAAATCGTTGCCAGTAACAATACCGTTCCAGTTTCCCGGTTCCGGAGCAGAAGCGCCGGAAGTGAAAATGACACCCTGTGCCTGCAAAGAGCCAAGCACTTGTAGTGTGGCATAATTCCCGAATTTCAGCTCCACGCCTTGCTCAACTGTCAGTGTAGCTCCCGGATTAACGACTAATCCGAAAGGAACCAGATAGGGGCTCCCTGTAAAGTTAAGTGTGGAATCGGAGTTGATTTCTCCGGAGATTTCAGTTTGAGCGGACAATGAGAAAGAAAAAGCAAGGATGCTTAAAAAGAACAGACAAGTTCTTTTAGGAAAAAAGAAAGTACTTGTTTCCATGTGATTTTTTAAATTTTAAGGTTGGAAGTTTACGTTTAAACCACTCAGATAAAATAACAATTCAGGATGGAAAAAGTTATCGTAAATCAAAAAAAAGATGTACTTTTGCAGCTCAAATCTTAAAGCAATTTATATGAAACCAACTTTATTTGTGTTAGCAGCAGGAATGGGTAGTCGTTATGGCGGACTGAAACAATTAGACGGTCTGGGTCCCAATGGTGAAACAATCATGGATTATTCCATTTATGATGCTATTAAAGCCGGCTTCGGAAAGCTTGTGTTTGTTATTCGCGAAAGTTTTGAAAAAGATTTCAGAGAGATTGTGGTGAATAAATTTAAGGACCTCATCGATGTTGAAGTTGTGTTTCAGGAAATCAGTAATGTACCGGAAGGTTGTGTATATAACCCTGAAAGAGAAAAACCATGGGGAACTAATCATGCGGTGCTGATGGGTAAAGATGTTATCAAAGAGCCGTTTGCGGTTATCAATGCCGATGATTTTTACGGACAGGAATCTTTTCAGGTATTAGCTGACTTTCTGCGTAGTGTAGATGGAAAGCAGCATGAGTATTGTATGGTTGGCTACCGGGTGGGTAATACACTTTCTGAAAGTGGCTCAGTAAGTCGTGGTGTTTGTGTGGTGGATGAAAAGGGTAACCTTAAAAACGTAGTGGAACGTACGCATATTGAAGAAAAATCCGGAGCAATTATTTATGTGGATGAAAAAGGAGAAGAAGTTTCTATTCCTGCCAGTACACCTGTATCTATGAATATGTGGGGTTTCACACCGGATTATTTTGATTATTCCTGGGAATTTTTCAAAGATTTTCTTAATGAAAGAGGTCAGGAGCTGAAATCGGAATTTTATATTCCTTTAGCTGTTAATGAGCTGATTGTGAATGGAAAGGTTAGTTGTAAAGTGTTGGATACTCCTTCTAAGTGGTTTGGAGTTACCTATGCAGAAGACCGTCCGCAGGTAGTATTGAAAATTAATGAATTAGTGCGTAAGGGTGTATATCCTGCACAATTGTTTAAATAAAAGCGTCATGTCAAAAGTATTAGTTACAGGTGGTACCGGTTATATCGGTTCCCATACCGTTGTTGAGTTGATTAATGAAGGATTTGAGGTAGTTATCGTGGATAATTTGTCGAATTCAAATGTTGAAGTCCTCAACGGCATAGAAAAGATTACCGGCGTGCGTCCGGCTTTTGAAAATATCGACTGTGTTGATTATGTGGCTATGGACAATATGATGGAAAAATACGGTACAATAGATGCCATTATCCATTTTGCAGCCAGCAAGGCAGTAGGAGAGTCAGTTGAAAAACCATTGCTTTACTATCGTAATAATTTAGTCTCTCTGATTAATCTGTTGCAGTTGATGCCGGTACACAAAATTAAAAACTTTGTGTTCTCTTCTTCGTGTACCGTGTACGGCCAGCCCGATATTTTGCCGGTAACTGAGGATGCTCCTATTAAACCGGCATTGTCTCCCTATGGAAATACCAAACAAATTGGTGAGGAAATCATCAGGGATACTATTTATGCTAACCCAAGTAACTATCAAAGTATTGTATTGAGATATTTCAATCCGATAGGCGCACATGCTACCGCCGAAATCGGAGAATTGCCTAATGGGGTTCCCAATAATTTATTACCTTTTGTAACCCAGACTGCCATAGGAATCCGCAAACAATTGCAGGTTTTCGGAAATGATTATGATACTCCCGACGGATCCTGTATCCGGGATTATATCCATGTGGTCGATCTGGCTAAAGCACATGTGGTTGCTGTAAAACGTATGATGGATGGAAAGTCTAAACACAGTCTGGAAACTTTCAACCTGGGAACCGGTCGTGGGCTCTCCGTACTGGAAATCATCAAGACTTTTGAAGAAGTCAATCAGGTTAAAGTTCCCTATAAAATTGTAAGCAGAAGAGAAGGCGATATTGAAAAGGTATGGGCCGACCCGACCTATGCAAATGAAGTGCTGGGTTGGAAAGCTGTCGAAACAGTTGAAGAGACCCTCCGCAGCGCATGGGCATGGGAATTAAATCTGGCAGAACGTAAAAACTAATTCATTTAACAGAATGAGCACTTTATATCCGTTAAAATTTACTCCGATTTTAAAAGATAAAATCTGGGGTGGTTCAAAACTCAACAAGTTGTTTAACAAACCATCTGATACAGGTAAGTTGGGTGAAAGTTGGGAATTGTCGGGATATAACGGCGATATCTCAGTTGTAAATAAAGGTAATCTGGCAGGAAAAAGTTTAAATGACCTCATTGAAAAATATAAAGGTGATTTAGTTGGTAATCAGGTTTATGAACGTTTTGGCCAGACTTTTCCTTTGTTGTTCAAACTGATTGATGCCAATGATAACCTGTCAATTCAGGTACATCCGGGCGATGAGGTGGCCATGGAACGTCACAACTCCTTCGGTAAAACAGAAATGTGGTATGTTATTGATGCAGAACCTGAAGGAGAATTGGTTATTGGCTTTAAGAAAGATTGTACCAAAGAAGCTTATCTGAAAGCGCTGGGAGAAGGCAATCTGGAAAGTCTGCTTCAAAGTATAAAAGTGACCAAAGGTGATGTGTTGTTTATTCCGGCCGGATTGGTTCACGCGATTGGGAAAGGGGTGGTTTTAGCTGAGATTCAGCAGACAAGCGACCTGACCTACCGTATTTATGATTACAAACGCGTGGATGAGAACGGCAAGGAACGTGACTTGCATACACAAGAGGCATTGGATGTCATTGACTTTTCTGCATCCAGTGATCCCAAAACTGTTTATACCCGGAATATCAATGAGCTGGCTACTCTGGTAAGTTGTGAGTATTTTACTACCAACATCATCCGTTTCAATGAGCAATTCAACCGTTTCTACGGAAAAGTTGATTCTTTCGTGGTATATATGTGCATGGAAGGTGGTTTCGATATCATTAGCAACGGTTCAAAAACATCTGTTACCAAAGGAGAAACCATTCTGATTCCCGCCAATATACACGAAGTAGAACTAAGACCACAGGAAGAAGTGACTTTACTGGAGGTTTATGTGAGTTGATGTTATTCTTAGTCTGCAGCTTATGGTTGTTGTCTTTTCAGATAATCATCAATAAACTGCTGGAAAACAATAATGTCTTCAAATCCGGAGCCGGTTTTAATCCAGTTTTTCAAAACGGTTTCAGAAAAGTTTTCTTTCTTAAACATGTTGATACTGGCTTTGTTATTTACTGCAATATGACAGTATAACTGATTGATCTTAAGATAACCGAATACATATTCTTCAATGAGTTGTAATGCGGCTGTAGCAAATCCTTTTCCCTGAAACTCAGGGGCAACAAAAAGTCCTAATGCTATACGGCTGTGATGGAGGTCGAAATCAAACAGATCAACAGTGCCTGCTGTCATACCTGACAGTTTATCGACCATCATTAACCGAAGCTGACCGGATTCATAGATGTTGGTATTGGTCTGACTGATGTACTCTTTTAATGCAAACTTAGAATAAGGTTGCCTGGTGTTTCCGGTTTCCCAGAATACAGGCATATTCTCCCACACATAAAGTACCTCCAGATCTTCCGGTTCTAATGCGCGCAACTTTATTTGCTTGTTTTCTAATAACATATTAACCGAAAATGGACTTTAGGAACCCTTTTTTCTTTCCACTTCCCCTGTTTGTAAATTCATTGTTTTTATAGGGAGAAAAGAATGATTCAATGTTAAAATGCTGTCCGGATGCAATCATATTATAAATTACTCCCCAGTCGGGTAAGCCCCCCAGATTCCTGTCGTCTATAAACAAATCGGCTTTCAGTTTACGCGGCTCCCGGTGTTCTGGTTTTTCTTCCGGATAATTGCTGTTTACGGCGTAAAATTCAAGTCCCCTTTTACGACAATATTCAACAGCTTCGTCTAATTCTTTGCCTTCACGTACAGTCCAAAGAATCAGCTGAAGCTGAAAATCTTCCTGTAACTTTTTCAGTGTTGCAATCGCAAACGGAATTTCTTTTCCAATATTGGGATATTCGTGTGTCACGATGGTCCCGTCAAAATCTACGGCTATTATCATTTTTTTATTAATTGTCTGAAGTCAAAAGTCAAAAGTCTAATGTCTAATTGTCGAATGTCTAATGTCTAATGTGTACAGTCGGATGTACGTTTTCCGCTTTCCGCTTTCAATTATTCGCTATTTAACTCTTAATTTTTAATTCTTAAATTCTCAATGCTGGCATTATTCGCTATTTGTTATTAGTTGTTCGCTATTCACTATCCGCTTCCTCAATTTGCAATTCAGAAATGATTTTCACTTCCGCCGGTTTACAAAAAAACAGGCCGATTGCAGATATACCGGCACAAAAAATCATTGATTGCGAATTCATCAGGAAGAAGAAAAGAATACCCAATAAGAAACCTGATCCAACAATGATTAACCGGATAATTGATGCTTTACTATACCAGCCCAGTTTTTTGGCGACATCTTCCTCTGTAGCCCATTTTTTCGTTTTCTTGTTGAAAACAGCCAGTGTGGTGGGTATAGAGCCGATAATCAGGATGATTAAAGCAGATGAAATAGCGATTCCTGTCTGACTCTGGCTGTCAATAATGACACCCGAACGGTGAAGTTGAAAACCCAGAAAAGCCACCAATACCGCAGCAATGTATATGAGGTAATAAACCAAAGTCAGTTTTTTAAGTACTTGCTTCATATCAATATTTTATTTTAATGCATTTGAAAAATCTATCCGGTTCAGAATCGACCTGCCTAAAGTTACTTCGTCGGCGTATTCAAGTTCATCACCCACAGCTACACCCCGGGCAATGGTGGTAATTCTTACATCAAACGGAGATAGCTTTCTGTAAATATAGAAATTGGTGGTATCACCTTCTATTGTGGCTCCTAAAGCCAGGATTACCTCTTTAATTTCTTCTTTTTCAACTCGCTCAATCAGACTGTTGATTTCTATATCGCCCGGTCCGACACCATCCATGGGCGAAATTATTCCTCCCAGTACATGATACAAACCTTTGAATTGCTGCGTGTTTTCAATCGACATCACATCCCGGATGGTTTCTACCACACAAATTGTTTTGTTGTCACGGGCCGGATTGGCGCAAATTTGACAAACATCCGTGTCAGAGATGTTGTGACACACCCGGCAGTATTTGATTTCTTTTCGTAACTGAATCATCGCATTCCCGAATCTCTCTGTTTCAACTTCACTTTGCCGAAGCAGGTGAAGACTCAGTCGCAAGGCTGTTTTCCGGCCTATCCCCGGTAATTTGGAAAATTCATTGACTGCATTCTCAAGCAGGGATGATGGATATTGCTGATGACTCATGGGTGTTTAAAAAATCAAACGCAAATTTACAAAAAAAAACATGTAAAGTGTGAATTTCTACTTATTTATCCGTTTTTTGTGGTTTTTTTGCTAATTTTGAAACCATTTTAATAATAAGGATGAGTAGTTCAGGTATTTTGCTGATTATCATAGCCTATTTTGCTTTATTGTTACTGATATCCTATATAACAGGAAGAAAATCAACCGACAATGAAGCTTTTTTTACGGGTAACCATAAGTCACCCTGGTGGATTGTATCTATCGGTATGATTGGTGCTTCTATTTCGGGCGTGAGTTTTGTCTCGGTGCCAGGCATGGTAGGTAATATGCAATTTACCTATATGCAGACTGTTGTAGGATTCTTTTTCGGGTATCTGGTGATAGCCCACGTACTATTGCCCTTGTATTACAGCATGAAACTGACGAGTATTTATACTTACCTCGGGGAACGTTTTGGCAGGGTCAGTTACAAAACCGGAGCTTCTTTCTTTTTGATATCCAAAACTGTCGGTGCTGCTGCCCGGTTATATGTAGTGGCGCTGATCCTCCAAAAACTGGTTGCTGATGCATGGAATATCCCATTCTATGTTACTGTAAGTGCCATTTTGCTGATGATTTGGATTTATACTTTCAGAAGCGGAATCAAGACTATCGTATGGACGGACACGCTTCAAACCATCGTGATGCTGGTGGCGTTGGTCATGATGATTGTTGAGATGATGCAACTTACGGGATTAAATTTGCAAGGTCTGACCCACAGTTTGATGCAACATGATATTTCAAGGGTTTTTGTATTCGATGACTGGATGAGTCGACATCACCTTGTTAAGCAATTTTTCAGCGGAATATTTATTGCTGTGGTTATGACCGGACTGGATCAGGATATGATGCAGAAAAATCTGTCTTGTAAGTCTTTACCTGAAGCGCAGAAAAATATGCACTGGTATGGATTTGCCTTTATTCCTTTTAATTTGCTTTTTCTGATTCTGGGTTTCCTGATTTACCTGTTTGCCGTTGAAAACGGTATTCAACTGCCTGTTAAGGGTGATGAAATGCTCCCATTTTTCGCCGTAAATTATTTTGGCAAAACTGTATTGTTGCTTTTTGTACTGGGTATTATAGCGGCAGCCTTTTCCAGTGCGGATTCTGCACTCACCGCCCTGACTACCTCGTTTACAGTCGATATACTTGGTATCCGGGATGAAAAGGATGTAAAAGATAAAAAATGGAATGCAAAGCGTATCAGAATGGGTGTACACGCGGGTATTACAGTGCTGTTTATTTTTATTATACTTGTTTTTGAAAAACTGAATAATACCAGTGTAATCGATGCTATTTACATCATTGTTTCATACACCTACGGGCCATTATTAGGCATGTATGCATTCGGATTATTTACCAAACTAAAGCCAATCGATAAAGCAGTACCTTACATTGCTGTATTTTCGCCTTTGTTTTGTTACGGATTAAATATATTTACTACCCAAACCTTCGGATATGCCTTCGGGTATGAACTTTTGTTACTGAACGGAGGTTTAACATTTACAGGATTATTAATAACTTCAGGATATGGAAATAAAATCAGCCGAATTCGTCATCAGTAATACCGATGTAAAAAAATGTCCGGATAACGGATTACCCGAATATGCCTTTATCGGTCGTTCGAACGTGGGGAAGTCGTCCTTGATTAACATGTTGACCAACCGTAAAGGATTGGCCATGACATCTTCCAAGCCCGGTAAAACACTTCTTATCAACCATTTTATCATCAATGATAACTGGTATCTCGTCGACTTACCCGGTTATGGGTATGCCTCGGCAGGAAAATCTACGCGCGAAAAACTGAAAACCATTATCGAAAGTTATATCCTGTATCGCAACGAGCTGACTTGTTTGTTCGTGCTGATCGACTGCCGCCACGATCCCCAGTCAATCGACATTGAATTCATGGAATGGCTGGGCGAAAATGGTATTCCATTCTCTATTATTTTCACCAAGATTGATAAATTATCTAAGTCTAAGCTCAGTGAAAATTTGAAAGCATACCGCGATAAGCTCTTTGAAACCTGGGAAGAACTACCGCCGATTTTCATCACTTCTTCTGAAAAAGGGCAGGGGAGAGAAGAATTGCTTGCTTATATCGATGAAATAAACAAGAGTTTGTGAAATTTTGTGTTTTTGCATTGTTTATTTATACGTATTGCATGGTTTAAATTTTGCCATGTAAAATATTGATTTTATTTTCGCGACCGGTTAATGTAAATCAACCACTTTAACACTGAGGTTCCATTCAATTTATTATTTGTTTACCATGTATTCTCAAACAGAAAAGATTGTCAACGTTCAAATCATTGATACGACACTCAAAACCGTACAGAATAAATCACTGGTTATGCCCGAATCGAAAGGCAAATATGACCTTGAAAAGATTATAGAACTGTTGAAACCCAAAGTTCCTTTTGTGGATTCCGCCTTATTTGCCATACTGATACAAACCTATCATGAAAAAGTGATAGACCTGGCATCACAAGGTTATCACATCGATACGGGACTGGTTCACATTCATCCGGTTGTCACGGGAACTGTACCATCCGACCGCACCACGCTAAAAGGAAACAAGTTGAAAATTGTCACGATACCCGGCAAGGCCCTGCGTAACTGTGTTTCCAAAACAAAATTACGCGTATCAAGAAAGTATTACCGCAACCGCTACATTACAGAAGCTTACAGCGCCAATGGTTATAAAGAGTTAGTGATGGAAAGAGATTATGTTGAACTGACCGGTCGTAATCTGAAGATCATGGGAGATTTCCCCGAATGTGGTGTTTGGTTCGCCAATACGCAGACCCGGCAAAAATACCAGGTCAGCCGCATCCCAAAAAGTTTCAATAATCCCAAATCCCTGATATTTCAGCTTCCCGATGAACTACCGGCCGGCAATTACGAGATTACCGTTGTCACTTGTTATTGCGGTACCAAGCGATTACTCACGAAACCAACGACGCTACCGGGGAGTGTCCGCTTGGACGTACTTCCCTCCTCAAAGAGCAACATAGCTCAACAATAAAGAGCAACGTTGCTCTACGCCATCGAATGCACTTGCTCTACAATAAAGAACGCTGTTGCTCTATAACAAAGAACGCGCTTGCATGATGACCGTTATGTAGGCCATAAACTTCAATTATGTAGGGCGTAAACATCAATTACTAAGGTTTTCAACATCAATTTCCAATGCTTGTACCGTCAAAATCCAGGGCTTGTTTTATCAAACACAGCAGCTGGATTTTTTTATGATGTCAGGTTGAATGTTTTGTTTTATTAATCGTGCAAAAGGTAAAAAATGCAGGTTCAGAAAGCTTTAGCTCGGAAGGAGGTGAGGCTTTTATTATCTATTTTATTAATGACCATGAAGACCATTGTCATTGTCTGGTCTCATTAGGAGAAAATCAATCGCTCAGAAAAATCATTCAATTAATCAAAGGCGAATCATCTTATTGGATTAATAAAGAATTGTTTCTGGAAGAGAAATTTGAATGGCAGGATGAGTATTGGGCTGCTTCAGTTTCAGAATCCAATATTGAAAAAGTAAGAAATTACATCAGGAATCAAGAGCAACACCATGCTAAAAAATCATGGAATGATAAATATAATGAATTTATCAAAAGGCTTTAGCCCTAATAAAAATTGCTCCGTCTCATCAATAGGAATGGGTTTTAACCCATTCCGTATTAAAAAATATTCGGGAAAATTTCCATTCCCGCCCCCCCAATTCCCCGGTTAAAACCGGGGGTATTGATGATTCGAAAAATAATCATCTCCCGAAATCGTTTGCACTCACTCTTTCCTTCCTTTTTTCCTTCAAAATTCGCATATCATCCGTTTTTTGTATAAAATTGCATGAAATTTTGGTTTTGTCATCATCGGAACGACTAAATCCTTCAAACCTCAAAAATAAATCATCATGCTGAACATCCAGAAAAAACTATCCAATCCTTTTTTAGCTTTGTTGGCTTTGCCGGCAACGGCGGTAGGCTTCGCGCTTTCGACTCAGATTGCGGCGCTAAGCTGGATTTTATCTAAAAAATATGGACTCGATATACATGAAGTGGCTTTCGTGTGGCTTGCGGGACCGATTGCGGGTATATTCGGACAGGTCATCGTGGGTATGATTAGCGATAATGTATGGTTCATGGGTGGCCGTCGCCGACCGTTTATCATCATTGGGGGCATTATTAGTGCTATTGCTTTCCTTTGTTTGCCGTTTATTCAGGAAATATCCAATATCACGGGCATTGCTGATATAGTTATCATTGCTTCGCTGATCGCCCTTTTCCTGGATTTGTCGGTTAACGTGACTTTTAATCCAGCTCGTTCTATCATCGCGGATTTAACGCCGGAGGGCAAGGTGCGAACTTCAGGCTATGTCTGGATGCAGATTGTATCCGGGTTTTTCGGGGTGTTTGCTTATTTTCTGTCGATGTTGTTCGGCAATGAAATATTGTTGTATATCGCGGCTTTTATCGTGCTGGGTATGGCTGTTTTCCCTATTTTGCTGATTGAAGAAAAAAAAGACCTGAAGGAGGAAAAAAACACCGGAGAAGAGGAGAAATTCGGCGTTTGGCAGATTATCAAAGAGATCTACCCTTTGTATGGATTTCTGGTATTTGGTTTATTCAGCCTTTTCCACCATTTTTTTCATGACGCATTGGCTCCTTTACACAACCCTGTACTGATTGGGGCTTTGATTTATTCTATTATAATTGGCATCGTGAATATTATTGCAGGTATCAAAAATCCATCCAATCAAAAAGAATTTCAAAAAATCATGCTGGCTCACTCATTTTCGTGGGTGGCTTTCCAGAGTATGTTTATCCTGTCTGGTTTCTTCATCGAAAACAGAATCCTGCCTAATATCGATCTTGCAAAAATTACGGCCAACTGGTTTGCCGAAAGTCTGACCGGCGTGCAGCAAACTGCTGATTCTTCGATTGGGAACATGGTCTCACTCGGTTTTTTTATCCTGAACCTGGTGGGCGCTGTTTTTCCGTTGGTGTTGCAGGCGGTAGCTAAAACAATCGGACGGGTGCGTACCTATATTTCGGCATTGTCGGTTGCTGCTTTGGGGTATTTTTACATCGCTTTTGTCGGGTCGGTTGAATGGGACTTTTATTTAGGCATGTTGCTGGTCGGAATTGGCTGGTCGGCAGTGATTTCCATCGTGTTTGCCATCATGAGCGAAAGAGTTAATCCTGCTAAGATGGGTTTATTCATGGGCGTATTTAATTTAGCGGTAGTGTTGCCTCAGATGATGAGTAATGGGGTGGCCAATGTAATCAGGCAAACCGGTAATTATCAATTGCTTTATATCTTGTGTGGCGTGTTTGTGTCGGTTTCTGTGTTGTTCTGGATCTTTGTCAGGGAGCCGGAATCGACTAAAGCTGCAACGAATGTTGGGGGTGGCGGTCATTAAGATTGAAAATATTTCGTAACTTTGGGCTTTTGTTTTTTCCATGAAAATGAAAGCCCTTTTTTTTGTCATTGTGCTTGTGCTGACTACTGCCTGTAATCAGGTTAATCGTCAGGATGATACTACACGATCTGGTTCAGGTGATACCCAGAATCTTTTATATGCCGAAGGTTTTGATATCGTTTATCACTCCGGTTATAAGGAAGTGATTGTAAACGATCCCTGGCAACAAGGCAAAGTGTTTGCCCGTTATTATGTAGTTGCCGACGACAGCATTGTTACTCCTGCTGATGGAAATGTGATTCGTCAGCCGGTCGCCAGCCTGGCAGTAACTTCCTCCACGCATTTCGAATTTTTGGCTTTGCTCGATGTTATTGAGCGGGTCTCAGGCGTTTGTTCCCCGGATTTAATCTACAATGCTTATATTCAGTTTCAGGTGAAAAACGGTGAGCTTGAAGACTTGGGCGATGCATTCAATATCAATGTGGAAAAAACACTGCGTTTGCAACCGGCTATGTTGATGATGAGCGGATACAAACAGGATGATCCTTATGCAAAAAGGGTCATGCAGGCTGGTATCCCGGTGGTATATAACAACGAGTGGATGGAAAGTTCCTTGTTGGCAAGGGCGGAATGGATAAAATTCATCGCTGTTTTTTTCGATAAGGAAAAGGAAGCAGACAGTATTTTTAATGTCGTAAATGAATCTTATCAGTCGGTTAAAGCTAAGGC
>JACDJB010001132.1_pt1 | contig 22630 bp, 19 predicted proteins | sample 7454121 | NCBI WGS metagenome assembly JACDJB01 (sample SAMN14253290, study PRJNA609438) | sludge metagenome | isolation source: sludge after 25d culture with pyrite | collected 2018-12-20
CAACCGGCTGGGCGGGAAAAAATCCACGGCCGCACCATGACTACATCGATGCCGCCGACATGCCGGCGTTCTGGCGCCACCTGGACATCACGGTGGAAGTGGAAGCCAAGGCCAAGGAGTTGGCCGTGGCGCGCCTGATGCAGGATCTAAAGGATGACTCCGGCTGAGTTTCACTTCCCGTAGTGCTCGTAACTGACTTTTTCGCGTTCCAGCGATGCGGCGGGATGGGGCTTTTTCTCCTCGGCCGGATAGCCGATGGCCACCATTGCCTCGATTTCCATGGCGGGGGGGATGCCCAGTAGCTCGGTGATGTACCGGCTGGCGCTGCGGGATGCGTCGTGGGGCCGCTGGCGAATCTGGATCCAGCAGCTGCCGAGTCCCAGGTCCGCGGCGGCCAGGTGAACGATGAGCGTCGCAATGGCAGCGTCTTCCACCCAGACGTCCGATTTGCCTGGATCAGCGTACACCACCACCGCCAACGGCGCCTTGGCGAGAAAATCGGCGCCATGGGGTTTGGCCTGTGCCAACCGGCCGATGGTATCCGGGTCCGTGACGAAGACAAAACCCCAGGGGTTGATTCCCCGCGACGACGGCGCGCGCAGGACCGCTTCCGTCAGCAGCTCGATTTTCTCCGGCGCCACCGGACGATCCAAAAAAGAACGGATACTTCGTCGGTTTCTCAGCAAGTCGATGAACATCGTTTGGTTCTTCTCCTTTCATTTCTACTGCCGGCCATTGTCCTGACCGATTCACCCAACACCCCCAGCCCGCCCCTGTCGGACCGGGGCACTCACCGGAGCTTCAGCCACGCATGACCGTTGCTCAGGACCCGTTTTCCCTCCGCGTCGCACACCTCGAACCAAAGATGGTCTCTATCACGGTGCCGCAGGACGACCCGAATCGTGGTTCCGGGCCGGACCATACCGGTGAAGCGGCAGGCCAGCGCCCCGATGCGCCGGGGATCGCCGCCGGCTTCCCGGTTGACCAACTCCTTTACGGCCAGCGCCAGGGTGGCGGTGCCCTGAACGATGATCCCCGGCAGGCCGACGCTGCCGGCGAAGGCCGGCGAGGTATGGATGGGAAAGACGATGTTGCTGCCGGCATCGTAGCGGTAGGAAAACAAGGGGTCCACCGCCACCGGCGCCTCCCACACCGAATCTTCCCCAGGCACCGACGGCGGATCGGGGGGCAAATCGTCCAGGCCCCGGCCTTGGTCTCTGCAGGCGACCCCCCGGAGCAGGCCGCCGATATGCTCGGTGAAGATTTCTTGCCCGCCTTCGTCAAAGGCATTGTAGCGCAAGATCACCCGGCTTCCGGCGCGGTGGGGCCGGATGGCGGCCACGGTGCCCGCCACGGTGAGATGCTGCCCCGGCCGGATGGGCCGGTGCAGCGTGATGTGTTCACTGTGGTGCACCTGCATGGCCATCAGTTCCACCGGAAACGCCGATCCGGCCAGGTATCGGTCCAAGTGGAGGGTTACCGGCCAGGTCACGGCCACGGGGAAAACCGGATGGGCCAGGATGCCGGCGCTGCGGGTGTCATCGAGATAACAAGGGTTGGCATCCCCGACGGCGGCGGCATAGTTGGTCATCCAGCGCCAGTCGACGGTGGTGCGGTAAGGACTCAGCCGAGTGCCCACATGGGAGGAATCGATCTGCATGGCCGTGGCATTCATCGACGCCATCAGGCCGCCGCCCTTCCGGCCCCAGGCGGGATTTTCGGCTCAGGCGCGTCCGGATTCAGCTGGATGATTCGGGCATCCGTCGTTTCCTCGGAAGCGTATTGCTTCAACCGCGCACCGATCTTCAGCGCCTTGATCGCCACAGCGGCAACCAGGGCGATGACCGCGCTCGTTGTCGCTTCCCACAGCGCCAGGGGGCGGGTCTCCAGGTTCACCATGACAATGACAAGATAAGCGACCCCGATGGCCCACAGCGCCATCACCAGCGGCACGTAAAGATTGGCCACCATTCCATTGGAGGCCCATCGAGGCCGGCGGGGATTGCGTCCGCCGATGAGAGTTACGCAAAAAATGAACGCCCCCAGTGCCATGCATGTCACCCCGGCCAGCAATTCCATGAAAACCTCCTGCCCAAAGGCAATGACGTGATCCGGAAGTCATCGATTGGAGCGCGCTGGAAACAAGTGGGGTGAGCGAGATCCGCCGGCCGCCACACATCGTCTCCAGTGAACAGATGCGCTTTTTGACAACCGGTCTCCGCCTGAACGCATCGAGTGGACCGGTTGGCCTCCGTCGATGCAAGATTGGGTACAACGGCCTGTAAACAAAATAATATCAGACCGTTGACGGCATCATAGAGCAAGTCCCGGTTCCAGTCAAGATTCCCGTGGGCTTTCTTCCAAACGGGTGTTCAAGGGACGAGGCACTGTGCCACAGCGGGTGTCCGGGTGGCCGGAACGGCGGAGGTGGGGCCACTTGACGGTGGTCGGGACAAAAAAATCGTGCCATATTACAAAAAATTCAACCATGGGCAACCGCGCCGGAATAACGGAAAATGAAAGGTCTACGATTACCATGAAGCATCGATATCGCCCGCTTTTCATCCTGTCCCTCGGTCTAGTTCTCCTCGCTGTTTCGGTGCCTGCGTCAGCACAGACGCCGGTGACCCATGAGTCGGTTGCCGAGGCGTTGCGCCAATGGCTCGACGCGGCGGCCCAGAGCCCCCAAACCTTTGTCGGCTGCGAGCCGGTCCACGCCGGCAAGGACCTGGTGGATTTCTACCAGGAACGCCACCACCAGCCGGTATGGATCACGCCCACCGGGCCGTCCGAAGCCGCCCGGGCGCTGGTGGCCGCCATCGCTGACGCCCATCGCCATGGCCTGTCGCCCCGGGACTATCATTTCCCTTGCCTTTCCGCCTGGCTGAAGGCGCCCCTGGCGGAAGATCCCGCAGCGGCCGCCAAAGAGCTGGCAGGACTGGAAATCGTCCTTTCGGATGGCTTCCTCAACATCGCCACCCACCTGGCCGTCGGCAAGGTGGATCCGGAGACGATTCATCCCCAGTGGATCTCGCCGAAGAAAAAGATGGAGGTCCTTCAGCGGTTGGCCGCCATCGGCACCCCTGGTGACCTGGACCGCACCCTCGATGAGCTGGCGCCCGGCAGCCAGGGTTACCTCACCGCCATGATCGAGGCCCAGCGCCTGCGACGCCAAATCGCCGCCGGCGGATGGCAGGAGATCGCCCCGGGAGAAACGCTGCGCCATGGCGACCATTCCCCCCGGGTCGCCCAGATACGGGCCAGGCTGACGGACCAGGGAGATTTTTTACCCGCCGAGGCCCCGGCCACCGATGAAACCTTGTTCGATGACGCGCTGGTCCAGGCGGTGGTGCGGTTTCAGCGTCGCCATGGGCTTTCCCCGGACGGCGTCGTCGGCCCCCGGACCCTGGCGGCCCTCAACCGTTCTCCGGAGGACCGACTGCGTTGCGTGCTGGTGAACCTGGAGCGCTGGCGCTGGATCCCCAGGGACCTGGGCCGGCGCCACATCATCGTCAATTCGGCCGCCTTCACCCTGGAAGCCTTCCGTCAGGACCGCAAGGTGCTGGAGATGCCGGTGATCGTGGGCGAGACCTACAACCGGACCCCCGTGTTCAGCAAAGACATGACCTACCTGGTGGTCAACCCCTACTGGAACGTTCCCCCCGGGGTGCTGGCCCGCAAGATTCTGCCCAAGATCAAACGCAACCCCGACTATCTGCGGGACAACCACTTCGAACTGCTTGGTGGCTGGAGACAATCGGCCCAAGTCATGGATCCCGGCCTCATCGACTGGTCCACGGTGCACCCGGGAAACTTCCCCGGCAGGTTGCGCCAACGGCCGGGCCCCTGGAATTCCCTGGGCCGGATCAAGTTCATCTTTCCCAACGATTTCGCCGTCTACCTGCATGACACCCCCAACCGCTACCTTTTCCAGCGCACGGCCAGGGCCTTCAGCAGTGGGTGTATCCGGGTAAAAAAACCCATCGAGCTGGCGCTGTTTGTGCTGGAAAACGACCCCTCCTGGAACCGGAGGCGGTTGGAACAGGTGCTGGCGGCAGGAAAACCGAAAACGATTTCGGTGACGGATCCCGTGACGGTCCATTTGCAATACTGGACCTTCTGGATCGGCGATGAGGGCGAAGCCCAGTACAGAAACGATATCTACAGCCGGGACGAGGTCCTCTGGAAGGCGTTGAATACCACACCGGAGATCGCCTCACCGCCACCGGCCCGGATGCCGCCCAAGGTCGATCCCAACGTGGAGATGGAGCCGGCGGGTTGAGTGACCGATTTTACCAGGTGCGCACCGGTCCGATATCAACGTGGATGAACTTGTCGTAATCACCCACCCCGCCTTGGGCCAAGGTGACGGCTTCATCGCGGATCTGCTGGAGGGAAATCCCCTTGATGGCGATATCGGCCGCCATGCCTTTGAGGTGGTAGCTCTTCTTGGCCACGCCGTTGGAGCGGGCGCGCAGGAAACGGTTGTATTCCGGCGAGCGGTACCCGGAGATGAGCTGCAAAGACCGCTTGCCGGCGCCGAGGCGGGTGTGAATCCGGTCCATCAGCACGTACAAGGCTGGATCGATGGGCATTTCCTCGTTGTTGTAATGGCACCGGAACAGGTGGTTGAGCCGGGAGATGGCCTGCGGAACGAAACTGCCGTCTTTGTTCCGGTAGCGGATCCGCAGGCTCTCGTTGGTGTGGAGATTGACAACGGCGATGCGACCGGAAACCTCTCCGGCCGGAGCGCTGGCCCGGGCGGGGATGGCCGCCCACCAAGGCAGAACCAGGGCCGCGGTTCCGCCGGCCAGCGCGCGTTTGAGCAAGGATCTTCGCGATATGGGGGTTTCGAAAAAGTGATCCATAAAATTCTAGGTTGCGATGGTCAGCTACCGTCTTGCTCCGCCCTATCGTGAATAAAGGAAAAATTCAACCCCTTAATTGATCCCTATGTCGCAGATCAAGGTTTCAGAGATACCGCTGGCCACCACCTTCCCATTTTTGGAGAGAAAATAACGGTATTTCATATCGGCGGGATAGGGGTTGGCGATTTCGTAGACCCGGTTTTCCATTCCGTTGTCGATTTCCTGAACCAGAACGGGCTGGCCCCAGACTTTTTCCACCTCCTCCACCGTCAAATTGTGCCGCTGGTAGTAGAGCTTGCTGAGTCGACCGACCGGCGGGCCGGAAGCGCCACAGGTGTCGGCGCTTTCCTGGGTACCGATGATGTCCGTCACCCCGCTGGCCAATACCATGCCGTTTTGAATAAGGAAGTAACGATACTTGAGATTGGCCGGGTAGGGATTGCGGATTTCATAAACCCGGGCTTCAAGCCCATCTCCCATGTCCTTGACCTGCACGGAGGGCCCCCAGTTTTTTTCAACCTTCTCGGCGCTCAAGGGAAATTTGGCGTAGTAGGATTCGCTGAGCTTGCCCCTTGGCAGACGACCGGTTTTGCCATCCTTGTCGGTCTTGAGGTCGGCCCTTCCTCCCATCTTGTCCGAAATGCCGCTGGAGACCACCAGTTCATCCCGGATCATGAAAAAGCGATAGCGCAGGTCCTCCGGATAAGGATTGGCGATTTCATAGACCCTTCGCTCCAGACCACTGTCCAGCGTTTCCGACAAGACCGGCTGGCCCCAGGTTTTTTCCAGCTCGGACGCCTTCAGCGGATGCCGTTGGTAGTAAAGTTCGCTGAGGCTGGCCGCCGGCGCTCCGCTAACGGTGAGAAAAACGCCGATCAAGGTGACGACGACAGTCGCTACAATCTTTCTTTTCAGCATTTTTTTCTCCTTTCGGCAGTTGAAAAAGTGGGTCGAAACGGTTGCCCATAAATTGAGGAAACATTACGTGCATACCATTTATTTCGAAATTTAAAAAAGAAAAATACGATTCCCCGCCCCTTTGCATGCCTTGCAGCGGGGCAATTCGGCGAATCAGGGAGGAATCCGTCGCCGCTAGGCGTCGTACATGGCGTCGATGGCCTGACTGAACTTTTCTTTGATCGCCTTGCGTTTGAGCTTCAGGGTGGGGGTGATCTCTCCGCGGTCGATGGTGAACGGTTCGGCCAGAAGGGTGAAGCGGATAATCCGCTCGTAGTTGGCCAGCTCCCCGGAGCGGGCCTTGATCCGCTCTTCGAACAAACGGACGATTTGCGGCTTGGCGATCAATTCCTCGCGGCTGGCGAAGGCGATGCCGTGGTTGCGGGCATATTCCTCCAGGGCTTCGAACTCCGGCACAATGAGGGCCGAGACGAACTTTCGGTTGTCGGCCACCACGGCGATCTGCTCGATGTACAGGTCCGCCCCGATCATGGCCTCGACGTACTGCGGCGCGATGTACTTGCCTCCGGAGGTTTTCATCAGGTCCTTGATCCGGTCGGTGATGCGCAGCTCCCCGTTGTCCTCGAAGCGGCCGGTATCGCCGGTCTTGAACCAGCCGTCCTCGAAGACGGCCGCCGTCTCGGCGGGGTTCTTGTAGTAGCCTTTCATCACGGTGGCTCCGCGCACCAGGATTTCGTCGTTTGCGCCGATCTTGACGTCCACGCCGGGCAGGGGTTTACCCACCAGGCCGAAGCGGTAGCGACTCGGCTCGTGACAGGTGACGGTGGCGGTGGTCTCGCTCAGGCCGTAGCCATAGCAAATGAAGAGGCCGGCGGCATGAAAGAAGGCCTCGATCTCCTCGCCCAGGGGGGCGCCGGCACAGGGGAAAAACCGGATCCGCCCGCCCACCAGAGCGCGCAGCTTGCCCAGCACCAACCGATCGGCCAGACGGTAGCGGAGCGCCAGCCAGAAAGGCACCGGCAACTCGTCCTTGACCCGACCGTTGCGCTCCCGGCCCACGGCGATGGCCCAGTGAAACAGTTTCTGCTTGGCCGGCGAGGCCGATTCGAGCCGGTGCATCATGGCGGCGTAGATCTTTTCATAGAAGCGGGGCACGGCGCACATGATCGTCGGCTTGACCTCCTGGATGAAATCGACGATCTGCTTGGGATCTTCAAGATAGTTGTTCACCATCCCCCTGTAGAGGACGTAGTAGGTCCAGATCCGTTCGAAGACGTGGGAAAGGGGCAAAAAGCACAGCGACACGTCCTCCGGACCGGTGGGCAGAAGGCGCAGGTCGTGGCCCGCGGCGCTATGCAGCAGGCTGGCGTGGGTCAGCATCACCCCCTTGGGCTCACCGGTGGTCCCGGAGGTGTAGATGAGGGTGAGCAGGTCGTCCACCGTTGCCCGCTCCAGCCGCCTGTCGATTTCGGCATCGAGATCCGTGCCCTGGGCGCGATCGAGAAAGGCCGACCAGTGCATGGCCCCTTCCAGGCCCCGTAGATCCGTGGCATCGTCGAAGGCAACGATGGTGTGCAGCGGTCCGTCCTTCAGCATCGCCGCCGCCTTGTCGAACTGCTCCTGGGTGCCGGTGAACAGAATACGCGCCCCCGAGTGCGCCACGATGTACTCGGCCTGCCCGGCGGTGTTGGTGGGATAGATGTACACCGGCACCCCCCGGATGTTCAGGGCGGCCAGATCGGCGATGGTGCACTCGGGCTTGTTGGGCGAAAAGATGCACACCATTTCGCCTTCGGCGACGCCAAGGTCCAGCAGCCCTCGGGCGGCCTGCTGCATCCGCTGGCCGAGCCCGTTCCAGTCGATTTCGATCCATTTCCCCTGCCGACGGGTGCGCAAAACCGGTCTGGCGCCAAACTTGCGGATATTCTGGTGCACGATGGCGGCGAAATTTTTAACGTCGGGGATGGTCAGGGGGGTGGCAGAGGCGGTGTTCATTCGGGCGGCTCCGTTTTCCTGGTTCAGCGGTAATATCGGTTCGATAAAGGCGCTTTCGATACGCCCGATTGGACGTTTGCGTTTGGACCGTGAATCATTTCAGCGAAACAGGTAAGATATCGGAAAGCCGGCACTCCCGCAAGTCTTATAAGACGTTGAACCAAGTCACATCGGCATGCCCCATCCCTCTGCCTTATCAGACATCGCAAGGGCCCGTTGGCCGCCAAATCCTTCAATCCCAATTGCCCGCGCCACGATGATCATGTTTTCAGGCGTTCCGCGGCCCGTAGACCGCGAGGGGGGACACCCGCAATCGGATTTCTTGATAAAACTTCCTATTTTCAATTTCCTGAGGTATTGTTTTTTGAGTTCCCACAAGATCCGCCCTTTGACAGATTTACGGCAGGCGGTGCCCCGACGCGAGGGGTATGCGTTTAGCACGCCACCAAAAACAGGAGGAAAAGTAAATGAAAACTTCACTCACACCGAGGCCCCTGATTCTTTTCATCCTGCTGGCGGTGTTCATGATCGCGGTCAACCTGCCGGCGGCCGAAGACAAGGCCCTCGACCCGACCCAGGAGGCCCGAGAGGCGCTGCGCCAGGAAGGATTGACGCCCCAGGTCCTCCGCCTGGCCGATTTTCACGAGGGCGTGGCGCCCAGGGATTTTCTCCAGCGCACCGGGGCCGCCTACAAGCCATCCTACAACGAGGAACCGGCCATTCCGGCCCAGTGCTGGATCGAAACCAGCTACGGGACCCAGAACGCCTGCCTCTACTGTCACACCGACTACCTGGCCCAAAAGGAGCACGGCAACGCCTTTCCCCTGGGAGAAGACCAGATCCTGTACAGTTTTCCCTCCCCCGACCTCAACAAGGTGCTGTGGCGCAACACCATTTTTCCCCAGGAGATCTCGGAGCGCCTGAAAAAGGAGGGCATCCCTCTGCCCGATGCCGAAGACCTGGCCTACGTGCGCCGCGACAACTGGCAACCGGCCTACGCCAAGGCCCGTCCCGCCGGCAGCGCCGACTGGGTCAACGCGGAATCGGATGAATTCGTCCTGTTTCCGGCCCTCAACCCGGCCCATCTTTTCCCTTACCGGGAAAAGGACCCCACCGGCGGCGGCAGGCACGGCTTTGTCGATCCCGATGGCTTCGTCCGCGACGAAAAGGCCGGCTTCACCGGCTGGCGGGCGGTAAACTTTTTCCCCTACGGCATTTTCACGCCCCTTTCGGGCAGCGTCAGCGGCATCTACATCCGGCTGCCCCGGGCCTTCATGAGCCAGGATAACCGGTTCAGCCCGGACGTCTACCGGAAGAACCTGGCGCTCCTGGAACAGCAGATCAAGAACCGGGCTTTCACGGAAACCCACTACCTCGGCGATGCCGCCACGTTGAAGGTGGCCCGCGGCTTCTTTCCGGTGGGCACCGAATTCGCCCACCCGCTGCACTACGCGGATCTCAACGCGGACGGTGAAGCGGGCGCCGCGGTAAACGGCGTCGTCGACAACCAGGGCGAGACCTACGAGTTCCCCGGCACCCGTTCCCGGCGGGTCAAGGAGATCCGTTACATGTACAAGTGGAAGGAAGTGGGCGTCGAGGACATCGACGAGGACGCCTTTCCCGACGAGGTGATCATCGGCAACGAGGGCCAGGGATGGGTGGACAACAGCGTCGGCTGGGTGCTGGCGGCCTATATCGAGGATCGCCGGGGCAATTTGCGCCCTCAGACCACCGAGGAGCTGATGCAGTGTGTCGGCTGCCACGGAAAAGTGGGCAACACGGTGGATTCCGTCTGGTCCTTTCTGCGAAAGTTGCCGGGAGCGGCGGGCTGGGGTGAAATGGATTACGGCGCCTACGACGCCAGTCACCCCCGGCGCAGCCGCCTGCAGGACTACAAGCACGCCAGCTTGCCCATGGGCGAGCTGGGCTACTTCTATCACACGGTGGTGGGCGCCAACCTCTATGGCGTCATGCCCGCTGAAATCGCCGCCGAACTCAAGGCCTACGCCGCCGCCAACCAGGTCTCGCTGGGTCTGAAGGAGCCGATAGACGCGATCTTCGACGATGACCGGCTCAAGGCCATGGCCGCCGCCGAACGCCGCACCCACCTGCTCGAGCGCCAGAAGGTGATGCGGGCCTACGTGGCCGCGCTGGCTTATCTGGAAAAGGACGAAAAAACGGGTGAAAACTACGTGAAAGGCAGCCTGCTCTATCCGACGGAGCAGACCATGAAGAGCAACATCCTGCTCTATCGAAAAATCGTGCTGGACCAGAGCTACAACCTGGGCAAGGACGTATTCGGCTTCGAATCCGGCAACGTGCCGTTTACGCTGAGATCGGATGGCGCCATCAAAAATGCCGCTGGCGAGATCATCCCGGTGGGAGAAATCATCACCAGCCGCCCCTACGACCAAGAGGGCAATGGCATCACCCCCACCGGCATCGTCAAGGTCAACGCCGAGGGCGAGCCGGTGGACGCCGACGGCAACCCGGTGGACATCGAAACCAACCCGCAGCAGGCGGTGGGGCACGTTTCCACCGGCGGCACCTTTGACACTCTGTACAACCCGATCCTCAGCGACCAGCCGCTTCGGGTGGGCAAGAAATAGGGATCACCGTTGGTCGTCGCAGGCCACAAGGCGAGCAGTGTCTTGCCGAGGCTTTTTCCCCGCGCGGTGATGGCCTGCAGGCTCGACTCGGTCAGTTGGGTGGAAAGCCTCTCCGAGGAGGAAAAAATTGGGCAATAACATGGAGAATCATCAACGCACCATCCCCTGGGTTTTGGCCCTGGTGGCCGTGGGCATCGCCTTGGGCGGTTGGTTCGTGGGGCAGGGGTTTGTGCAAGGGCGCACGGCGGATCGGTTCGTCACCGTCAAGGGGGTAGCCGAACGCGACGTGGAGGCCGACATCGCCCTGTGGCCGATTCAGTTCGCCGCCACCGACGACCAACTGGACCAGGCCCAGGCGCGAATCCGCGACAGCCGGCAAGAGGTCCTCGCCTTTCTCGTCGGCCACGGCATCGAGGCCGAGGCGGTACAGGTGCATCGGTTGTCCGTCCAGGACCTTTACGCCAACGCCTACCGCAGCGGACCGGTGCAGAGCCGGTTCATCATCCAGCAGACCCTCATGGTGCGCAGCACGGAAACCGAACGGATCGAAAAGGCCAGCCAGGCCATCGGTGAGTTGGTGGACGCCGGCGTGATTCTTTCCAGCGAAGGCCCCATGAGCAACGGGCCCACCTACCTCTTTAGCCGCCTCGGCGATCACAAACCGGCCATGATCGCCGAGGCCACGGCCAACGCGCGTCGGGCCGCCGAGGAATTCGCCGCCGACTCCGGCAGCCGCCTGGGAAAAATCCGCCGCGCCAACCAGGGCGTCTTCGTCATCCTGGCCCGGGACCGCGCGCCGGGCATCGATGAGCAGGGACAGCGACAGAAGACGATCCGGGTGGTCACCACCATCGAATACCTCCTCGAGTAGAGGCTGATGTTCCGCTGTGCGGGCCCCGCTCGGCCAAGGCGGCGGAACCGGTTTCTGCGATGCGCCGGCCATGAAAACGGATCTCGACGGGCAGAACTCAAAGCAGAAATCAAAAAAGAGGCTTGCTTTTTGACCAAAAGTAACTATAGTAAGTTTTATCGAGACGGCTCTGCTCGTGAATCGGGCGGAGCGATTTCTTTCTGAAGGCATGATACATGTTTCACCTGTAACATCCTCCAGCACGAAATCTTGAAATTCTGAAGAAAGGAGGATGTTAGCATGGACGGAACTGTAAAATGGTTTAGCGAACAAAAAGGTTTCGGTTTCATCGAACGCGAAGACGGACAGGATGTGTTTGTTCACCACTCGGGGATCAACGCAACCGGTTTCAAAACGCTCAACGATGGCGACCGGGTCACTTTTGACATCGTGCAAGGCCCCAAAGGGCCTTCCGCGGCCAATGTGACCGTGATCTAAGACGGCGCTTGCCGTCGCGAAATCAAGGGGCCCGATCTTGTTTCGACGAGATTGGGCCCTTTTTTTTCAGCCTTTGACCCGCTTGATGGTCCCGTTGCTCAGCATTTGTTGAAACTGGGCCAACAATGCCTTTTCCTCTTTGTCGATATGACCGTCATCGTGGGCACTGTCCATGATCTGATTGTACTCGTCCGGCGTGACTTCCAGGTCTCGAATGGCGTGGTTGATGAGTTCTTTGAGGGTTGTCGCTGACTGGCTCGGCTTTTTCATCGGTACGGCCTCCTTGATTGAATGTAAACCGACGGTCGATTTTGCTACCGTTTTCCCACCGGGCAGACAAACTCGCATTTTCTGCAATATTTTACCGGAGACGGTTTGCTGCAGCTGTCTTCAACACTTTCGGCGACATCTTTTTCCATTCTGATGTTGCAACGCGCCCTGTCATAGTGGCCATCCCTTGCGGGCAAGGCTTCGGAGAATGCGTTTGATCTGAAAACCGGCGCTTGCTCGGCCATGGCATTTTCCGGGCAAACCCTTCTGCAGTAAACCCTGCAGTCGCGGCAGGGATCGAAGTCGATGGGCCCGGTGGGGGCTATCTCGGCCTCCAGAAACAGTGCCCTGAGTCGAATTCTGGGACCATTCGAGGGGGTTATGAGCATATTGTTCTTCCCGATGCATCCGAGCCCGGCGAGTACCGCCGCATCCTTGAGAAAAACCCCTCCTTTCTCGACATAGTAATGAAGCTTGCGGGTTTTTATGTTCAGCGTATTTTCAAGCTCTTGGCTCGTTCGGTGGATGATGTCAATCAAGATGCGGTTGCCCGGGGTCCCCTTGCCGTCCCACCAATCCAGCTGTGGCTGGTCCTTGGGATGCGATAGGCCGATCACCAGTACGGATCTGGCCGAATCTGGCCAATTGAACAACTGATCGCCCCCGAGCGCGGTGCCATCCTTGACGGTACCGACGCCGGCATAATCTCCCATTTTGGTGTATATCGTATGCGATGGCGACGCCTTAATCGCTTCCATGCTCGCAATTCCAGCAAGCGTGGCGCCGTTTTTCAAGGCCGTTTCAATAATCCGTTCGCCAATTGTCATTACGCCCACTTTCCCTCGATGATGAAAAACTTCGATCAAAATCAAGTTATCCGTCTTCGTTCCAAATCTCGTCGCTTCATCCGGGCGGTGGTCCCCGAAAACTGGACAGTGTGCTAAGCTGCTAAGAGTCAGGCCCCTTAACGATGGAGGATCTGACGATTAGTCAACGCCCCGCCGCGAATCAAACAGAAAAGCGGTTGCAATCCCACCCCTGATCATGATTTCCCCGCTTACCACGATCAAACCAGCTTCTCGAAAATCCGGCTCAGGTAACTTAAACCATCCCGCAACGGGACACTGCGTTGCCCCAGCTCGTTTCTCTTGTGCCAGTCCAGGCGCAACACCCCTTTTTCAATCATGCTTTCAGCCAATTCCATCTCCGGGTCCGTCGGCGCCGCGCCGTTGAATTTGCCCAGGGGAGACGAATCGCGCAGCAAAATGAATGAGTGAATTTTCCATTTTTGATCCGTGCGGCGTTCCAGTTCCCTCGCCAGTTCCGAAAGATGGCCGCTGTTGGCCACTCGGACCTTGTCGTTTAGGGCGCCTGATCCGCGCAGTCCAAGATCATCCTCGTTCCGGATGCCGGTCTGCCCCTTGGGATCGAACAGGGCCAAGGTGGTTTTCTTGGCTTTTCCATTCACGATCCAGAGCACGAAATCCGGGTAGAAGACCCGGGTCTCTCCTTCCAGATAAATACCGATGGCACGCAGCGATGCCACGTTGCGCATCAGGTAGAACTCGCGCCGGTCGCGCGAGTAGTTGTCCGCGATAAATTCCATGATATCGCGCAAAAACTTGCGCTCCCCGGCATTGAGCTTGTCCGGGGAAATGCCGATCCGTTGCAACTTGAAACTTTTCAGCCGCTCATCGGGCGATTCGCTGTAAAGGGGGTCATAAATGTGAAAAGGTTCCGTCTTCTCCTTCAGTTCAAGAAGAAGTTGTTTCTGCAATCCGGGGTTGCTCTCGAACGCCAGCCGGTCCTGATCCTTGCCGAACTCGAAGGTCAGCGCATACTTGTCGATGAAGTCGCCGGGCTCGTCCTTGGCATTCTGGCGCACCACGCCGTAACGGTATTGGCGCTTGTCGATGTCGTAGCGCACCCGGTGGAACACCTTTTCCAGCAGGTCGCGCTGAAGCGTGTCCAGCATTCGTTCCATCGCCGTCCATGAGCGGTCGCCGAGGCTCTGGTCATACAGCACCGGGTTCACCGCGGGAAGCATGTGCGCCAGCCGCAGCTGGCGCAATTTGTCCCCATCCTGCCGGTAGAGCTGGACCTGGTGTTGCCGGCTCCATGTGACCAAGCGCTGATCAAGCCAGTCGGTAGGCAAGAACAGGGTGTCCTCGGCCAGGCATTGGCTCAAGTCCTGGACCAGGTTGACCCCCGGCCGGGTCTTGTCCGAGCGATAATCCAAGCCGAGGGAGAAACTAGGAACCTTGCCGTCAATGGGTCGCCCGTCCTCTACGTATTGCCAAACCCAGTCGTGGGAGACCATTTCCATGATGATGCGCAAGGGGGCATCGAATTCCGAAAGGCCGACCTTGAAGGTTTGCAGCTTGGATTGGTAATCGTCGAACTTGAGGTGCCGCTGTCCGATGCGCATGACATTGGGGCGAACTTCGTAATCAAACGGGCCGGAGATGGCCGGCAGGTCCTGCTCCAGAGCCTTGAGAAATGTTTCCAGCCAGGAGCGGTTGAGGCTGTAAACGTTCAAGGTTTCCAGGCGGCGCAGTTGGTTTGCCGGGGTGTCGTCCTTCACCAGCGCCCCGTAATCGGTGCCATGTTCTAAATTCAGGCGCTTGCCGTCCCCGCGCAGCCCCTTGAGGCGTACCCCGCGGCCGAAAATCTGGATGATCTTGTTCCCCTTGGTGGAGCCGAGGTTGATCAAACCGATGATGGACAATCGGAAGCAGTTCCAGCCTTCGGCGAACTTGCGGCTGCCCACCAGCACGTTGATGGGCGAGGCGGGTGCGTCGATGTTCTCGAAATAACAAATTTTATCCACAATGGCGGCCTTGGTCAGGACGATGAGCGGCTCGCCGTTGGCATTATGCAGTTGGGGATGGTTTTCGCAATCGTTGAAAAACTTGTCCCCGTTGCCCACGTTGATCAGGCCCCAGTAGCCGCCTTCGCCCCAGGAAATCCAGATTTCGTCCTGGACGCCGGGATGCCGCGTCAACTTGAGGAGACCCTCGTGCTGGCCGTTGAATATGGCCTGGTAGCATGACCGTTCTTCGGGCTTCAGATTGGCCAGCCAGACCACGAACTTGCGAATATCGGAAACCTCGTCCCGGTCGCTTCCCTCTTTTTTGGGGTCTTCCACCGTGTTGCCCATGAAGGCCAGCAGCGGCTTGTCCGGGAAACGCCCTGTAAAGGGTAGCTTGCCGGCCCCGCCGGCCCGGTTGACGGTGAGGTTGGCGTAGGCGGCCATTTTCTCGTCGAGGGTTTTGAAAGTCGCTTCGAAAAAGGCGGCTTCGCTTTTTCCCTGATCGGCGAAACGGTCGTCGTGAAGCGACTGCAGAGCGTAGTCTTTGCCGTAGCCGTCCTTGTAGAAGCGGTAATAATTGTAGTCATAAACGATCTGTTCGGCATACTCGCGCACATGCTGCTCGGCGATGCCGTGGTAGGTGGCCGAATATTCGAAAAGGAAGCTGTTTTCCGGCTTCAACAGATCCTTGCGCAGGCGCTTGAAGGCGCCGGCTTCCCTGCCGCCGCCGGCCAGTCCGATATGCCCCTCGTCCACCAGCACCAGCCGAAAATGGCGCTTGTTGTCCGGCATGTTGAAAAAACCGGGCTCCCGGTTCAGCAGAGCGCCGGTGGTGGCAATAATCATCTTGATGCGATTGTTGCAGACCCGGTTGAGCTGCCCCACCACATACCCCAGCTCGCGCTCATGCTGGGCGATGAGGTTGACCCCCGGCGTGGTGACGATCAATTGCAGTTCATCGAATGCCTGGAACCCGCCGATATGATCGATGTATTGCAAGATGTTCAGGTGCATCAGCAGGGTCTTGCCGCTTCCGGTGGCCATCCAGTATACGAGCGCTTTTTGACCTGAGTACCCCTTGCCGGTGCGCTTCTGATCCAACACATGCTCGGTGAAGTAGAGGGCCAGAATCTGATAGTAGCGCAGGCTGAAGGGTTTGGCGGCCAGAAAGCGGTTGTACCGCTCCAACCAGGCCTGGATTTTGCGCCCGGCGGGCTGAGGCAGACCGCAGTGCTGGCTCGAAGCGAAACGCTCCACCTGCTGTTGATAATCGCGGTCGTGCCGCTCGGCGCGCTGGGCGAACTCCCCGAGCAGCTCCTTCTTGAGGCGGTTGTAGAGCTTCAGTTCCATTGCGCCCCCCGCATAAAATCAGCGGCGGAAATGACAATGGTTTCAACGGGCAGGCGCCGCAGGTCGGCATCGTGGTTCACTTCCAGGCGCTGAATGGCACCGGTGCCGCTCCCGTCCTCATACTTGGCCAGTATGCCTTTGAGATTTTCGGTGTCGTCTTCGGCGTCCTCGATGTCGCGAAACACCACAAGGGTCCCGTGGGTGGTCTCCACCGCCAGATAAGGCCGGTCAAACTCGCGATACAGACGGCGCGACTTGACCCAGTACCCTTGCAGGTAGCACCAGGTTTCCATCAGGTCGATGGTCTTTTCCTCCCTCGTCTTGCCAACCCTAAGGGCCTGAGCAAAAGGCCGCGATAGATCCAGGGAAGCCGAAATGGCATGCTGGTCCGGCCTGAACAGGTATTGTACCGGGATGCGCTTAGGCATGGAACTATTATCCCAAGTAGGCATAAGGTTATCTATTAAATCTTCATATTGTTCCAAATCTTGGCACTTAATGAGGTATTTAGCTTTATTGGTACTATTTCTTGGAATTCCATTGCGCCAATTGTTAGAAAAAGCCAGTCTTTTCACCCTTTCCCTAGTAGCGCTTTGAAAATGATATCCCATTTCAACAAGAACAACTTTCCTTTTTCCTTCATCTATCTGGTTTATACGTTGGATTGCTTCAAAGGTCGGTGCGCTGCCGGCAAAATAGTCAAAAAAATACCCATCTTTTTCTTCGAAATAAATACCAACTAATTGTTCTATAAGCCCAACCGGTTTAGGATATTTAACAACAATTTTCCCCAATATATGCTTTTGTTCGGAAGTACCTGTCTGTGTGTATGGGCCAATTAAAACGCTCCCAAGTTTGGCGCCCCTTTCGCTGCCATCTTCGAAGCGTTCATATTGTTTATAATTTACCACAAATCCGCCATTCTTGTTTTTTTCAACAAGAAGTTCATTATTGACATAATCATCTCTTGCAGTAGGAAACCAAGCCCATTGCCATTGATGTTCAGGAAAAATCAAAGAGCCTTTCCAATTTTTTCCATCTAATGTAACTACCCATTGGTCAGCCACACACTCAATGACAAGTCGATCTTCTTTAATCAAAGATTTAATTTGCGAGAATTCCTCATCCCATTTCTTGGAACCAAATTCGGCAGATGGAATAGGAATTGGGTAGGTTAAATTTTTTCTGTAATCATTGCTGGTTGTATGCAACGGTTGGGTTCTAAATTTTCCTCTAAAATCAAACTTCTCATCTGAATATTTGTAATATTTTTTTACATCTGGATCTGGCGGCAAATTCAATTGCGGAAGCGATTCCTTATGATTTGAAAAACACAATACATATTCATGCAAATTGTTTATATGTTTAGTTTTTGACCCACCTCCATAGGATTTTTTCCATATAATTTCTTCAATAAAATTATATTCTGAAAAAATTTCAAAAAGGCACGGTAAAAGATTCCTGTTTTCATCTCTATCAATACTTGAAAAAAAGATACCATCTTTGCAAATCATTTCTCTCGATAATTGAACTCGTTCGTTGATCATTCCAAGCCAGCTAGAATGTTTGAAATGATCTTTATATAGGAAACCATCGTCACCTGTATTATAAGGTGGATCGATGTAGATGCACTTGATCTGTTCGCGGAACTTCTCCTGCAATAAATTCAGGGCCTGCCAGTTTTCCGAATTGATCAGCACCCCATCGGTCTGGGCGTCCAGATTGTCGAATTCGGGCAGGCTCAACAGATCGTCTTGAAAATTCGGGTCGGTATCGCGGTAAAGGCTGGTATCCACCACCAGGGTCGGATGGTCGGCCAGTTGGGACGCGTCGGTGATGTGCACCTTGAAGATCTCGCGCCATTCGATGATCTGGGCTTCGCAGGCAAAAACCCGCTCGTGAAAAGCGGAGGGGATTTTTCCCACCGAAACCAAGTAGTGAGTGTCCACCACCTTTTTCTTCAGCTCGAACAGTCCCTTCTGGAAATCTTCGATAGCCGCAAGAAAGCCGATCACCTTGTCTGCCACGGCGTTGAAGGCCCGGGCGATCAGGCTGGTGGCATTGTCCTCCCCGGCGTTGAGCAAGGCATCGAGGTCCGAAAAGATCACCTGCTTGATGAAGCGCGCCTTCTCGCGGGTCAGAAAGCCCTTCAGATCCTTGTGGATAAAGTAGTCGGCATCGTTGCCCACATAGAATTTGTTCAGGTTGCGGTCGATCTGCCACAGAATCTTGATGGTTTCATTTTCAGCAAGGGACTGCTGGCGTTCGTTGGCATTCTTCCCCAAATCCCTGAATTCATCCCGCTTGGCCAACTCCTCGGTATATTTATCGAACTTGAGCCGCAGTTGGCCGATCCCTTTCACCGATCCGCCATCGGTCTTGTCGTAATCGTCGGCCAGGTCGTTGAACACCGGCTTGCCGGGCCACTCCTCACCCTTGGCCAGGCTCTTGTACAGATAAGCGGTCAAATCCTGTTCAGCGCCAAAAACAATCGGCCACAGCCGCGTGTAAATCTCAGCCTTCGGAGTGGAAGCCATCGCCAGGGAAAAACGCACTTGCCAGACCGTCCGCTTCCCGCCCGCCGGGTCGGGCTCCTCCTCCGCTTTGATATCCACCAACCGGTAGTGCTTGATGCGATTTTCCTTGACGTTGTTGCGCTCGTCGGGGCGAGCCTCTTCGTCACCGCCGCAGAGTCGAAATTCCAGCCACTTCCCGCCCACCTCGCAGCGGACGGTGTGAAAACCGTTGCCGGTCTTGATGTAGTAGCTGTCCTTGTGCTTCCAGTGAAAAAGGGTGTCGCTGCCGTCATAGTCCGTTTCGTACGACACCTTGAAGGCGCTGGCCGCCCGGTTGTTGTAGCCGAAATCCCCGTTTTGAAAGTACAATTCAAAAAAGTTGAGCAAGTGGTTGTACACCCGCACTTCCAGCTCGGCGGTGGAAAGTCGGCGGGTTTCCAGGAAAATCTTGAGCTGAGCCTCGGCCTGTTCACGCTGGGAATCGGTAACGCCCGGCATGTCGAAGAGCTTCTTGAAGCGGCTGACCGCAGCTTCGTCATTGGGATTTTCTTCGACCGCCCGCCAGACTGGTCGCCCGATTTCACCAAACAATGCCCCGAATGATTTCAGCCAATTGCAGGATGTCTCCTGGCGAGCACTATGTTCACCTTTCAGGGCTTTTGTAACGACAGCCCTCAGGCTACCTTCGCCCTCGCCGTCGATGAATCCCTCGATAAATCTCCGTTTTAACCGTATAATCCGATAGATCCCGAAATCCAGATCGTGATCCTCGAATTGGAACATCTCCTTCAAAAACTCCCGGAGCTGATCGAATTCCGTGTGCATTACCATGGCAAATCCTTGGTTTTAAAGCATTTTAACGAAAAATAAATCTCAACTGGGAATTCTTCGCGTTATTATTACTCTATTTTATACCATCTCCCCGCGAAATGCCACCTTTCCGATTTTGTCAGTTTGAAATTCACTTACTTCTTATTTTATGCCTTTGAAAAAAATCCTAATTCTCATCCCGAGCGCAGCGAGGGATCTCTTCGTAAAATGAAATGTATCATAATAGCGAATGTTCGAGATTCCTCGTCGCAAGCTCCTCGGAATGACAATGGCTGTTTCCGGCTTTTTTACGACGTTATCTTGTTTAGACTTGTCTGGTCGTCGAGGTCCCCACCGAACCGGTTGACGCCTCCAGTTCGATTGCCAAGCTATATAATTGAAAGTCGAAACTCCTTCACCTCCACGTTGGGTGCCGCCCTCATAGCGAAGGACAGAGCCCGCCCTTTCTTTGCCACGACAATAATACCGCGAACCTTATCGGTGCGATACTCCGTTCTCACCCAGCCCATGTATCTGAGAATCTGGCCAACTGCTTGGTCTGTGCTTTGGTCCCGTTTAAGTTCTACAACGACGAAGTTTCCTGCCGTATCTTTACACAGCAAATCCAGTCGCCCGGCAGGAGTGCTGAGTTGCCGCTTTACAAGACGAAGACCGGGTTCGATCGCTTCAAGTTGTTGAACCACAAACTCTTCGAGATTATGCTCGGCTAATTTAGGCCGCCGTTGCATTGGACTACAAACAGAGTCAGGCTTTTCCGATAGGACCCCCTGTGGAGTGTGTTTTGGTCCCGGCAAAACCCCTTCAGGAGGGATCACGCGAATGTAGCTTCGCGGTGGGCCTTGTATTCGAGTACCATCAATTTTCTGGAATGCGTATGTGTCATGGGAAAACGGTTCAATTCTCGTCATCACAAGAACTGTTTTCCAAGGGTAGGAGCGAACACCGTTGCGGTTCTCCTCCCACTCTCGTCTCCAGGGGTCAGGCTTCACGCGTTCTGCTATATTCCTGTTCTCATAGTGCTCTGAAGAGAAGGGAAGGATGTCTCGAATGAATGCGCGGTACTCAACTTGGCTACCGCTGATATGGATGAAGCCGAGTATCGGGTACGAGAACTCCTGTGCCGTTTTCCCCCCTACCAGAAAGCCAACCTCCCAATAGAGCTCGTCGTGGTTAGCAAGATGTCGTATCGCATCGTCCATATTGACCATATTCGGATTTGCACTGAAAAGAATCGCATTCATCCCTTTCGCCTTCCTGCCGAGCGCTTAAAATTGAATTCGGAATCCCTCAAAGGAAGGGCCTTCGAGATACCCAGAAATGTGTATGAATTTCAACGTTACGATCACTCGAAGCCCTTATTCCGTATACAATCATGCGGGACTGCCGATTACGTGCATAAAGCGCACATCCACCAAAATTAACGCTTATTGATGACAATCTTCAGCCTCATCAAGCCACTTCCGCCCATGAAACAACAAAACCCCATCCGCCGGATTATGGGCGATTGGGGTTTTGGATATCACGTACCATGAGATACTCCCTGTTTTCTGGTTTACTTAAGATGATTAGGCCATAGCAAAGCCGGGGCGTCTCTTCAATGCTGAAATTTAGGCTTCTCAGGGTGGTCGCAATTTGCGATCACCTTATCAACCATACTCCCGTGACCTCAACACAACTCGCGACATACAAGAGCTAACCTACCTTCTCGGTGACTTTCATGCCAACCTTTAAAATCTCATTTACAACCGCAGACCGATCGACTCCTTTTTTAGATGCAAGCGCTTCAATAAATTCCGAAACATCCTTATCTAAGTAAATTGGGATATTCAATTTAAGGTCTTGATGATAGAACTTGCCCCGCTCACCCTTGGAAAAATCGTATTCTTCTCTCATTATCGTTCACCATATTCCTTTTGTTCTTGTCGTTCTGCTTTGCGGCTTGAAATAATCCGTATCGTGCTGGACTGCTCGTTTTCCTTTCGATAGGTGTGCACCACGACCAGCAGCCTTCCTACATTTGAAATTCCCATCGTGATCCAGCGATCTTCTCCGTCGCTATAATCTGGATCAAATATGATCGGGTCGTAAAAAGGCCGAAACAACACCTCTGTCATCCCGAAAAACCCCTCCAGGATGTCCCCCGCGATGATTTCTCTGAACTGCTCGCAAGCGCATCGCTCAAGCTGAGATACAGCGCATCGGCTTTTCGGTCCACTTTCAGTTTCATCCGCCAATCGTCAATTTAGAAAATGGTCAACGATTGAAATGTGCAGCGCGGCCGCTTTTTGGCCGGGTCAGCACCAGTGATTGGTACACCACAGCCCTTATTTATTGGGATGCGCGTAACTCCTCTCGTACAACACGACGAAGAACCTCTTCAAGGGGTTGATCTCGGTATTCAATGTGTTTTCTTAGGGCGTCATTGAGCATCGACTGGTAGCTTCCCCCTCCTTGTTCCTCAACTTTGGATCGGAACCAATCGACAATATCACGGTCAAGCCTGATGGTTATCCTAACTTTATTTCCCGCTTGAGGGAGAACGGCACCACGCTTGCCTTTGCTAAAATCATATTTCGCTTTCATATTGATTCACCTCACTAACCACGGCTTTTTGCGCTGAAATAATGCGAATATTATCGCCACGCCATGTGTAAACCACCACTAAAATGCGCCCAAACGCATCCATTCCTATGGTGATATAACGCTGTTCATTTGATCCATTGTCATCAAGAGTTACAGCGTTCGGATCATCAAAAACCGCAAAAGTATCGGCAAAATTAATGCCGTGTTTTAACAAATTTTTATTGGCTTTTGATTTATCCCATTCAAACATAGCACAGTATATATATGCACATATGTATGTACACGTCAAGTCTTTAAAGGCGAACGTTTAAGATTGTATACGGAATCCGTCAAAGAAAAGCCCTTTGAGTCGGCTGGATCTGCTTTTGAGACTGTAGCAATCACCTGAATCCCTGATTCCGTATACAATCATGTTGGACTACCAATTTCATGCATCAAGCATCCACCAAACCAAACTAATGCTTACTGGCAATAATCTTCAACTTCATCAAGCCACTTCCACCGAGGATCAGCCTAATGGCCTGGAACAG
>JACDJB010001134.1_pt1 | contig 22603 bp, 19 predicted proteins | sample 7454121 | NCBI WGS metagenome assembly JACDJB01 (sample SAMN14253290, study PRJNA609438) | sludge metagenome | isolation source: sludge after 25d culture with pyrite | collected 2018-12-20
ACCAATGCGTGAGCGAAGATGAGCTGCGGCCAGGTTATGCCGCCAAGTCCAGCATAAGTTGGCCGATTTGGCCAACTTATGCTTTCAGCCACGACAGTGTGCTTGAGACCATAAAGTGGCCGCGTACGGAAAGTATAAATTGTCCGCAACTCTAACCTCGCCTGGCCGCCATACATCAAGCAGCGCCATGTCTCTTCGATCATCCCGCCCAGTGAACGCGAGCGCCCAAGGGCGGCACCAAGCTGATCGGATTGCTGGGCTGCGGGTTGGAGCCCGAAGAAATCGTCGGGCCGTTCAGTTGCGCGATTGTTACCACAGTATTAGGCCAGAACTTGTAATTAGCTCGCCGGCGTTGCGCACCATAATAAAATCTCGGGAAAACTTGCTCGGGAATGCGTGAAAACATTTGAAGTATCAAATTAATTCGTATAATTTTCTTGTCGTGGATACGAATATTCCAACGGCAAGTTGGGCTACGCGCACTGATGAAGTTCGTCGTGCTTTCGAGTCGCGTGGCTTGTCTATCGCCGCCTGGGCGCGCACGCACGGCTATTCATGCCAGCTTGTGTACCAGATACTGAAGCGTCAAAAACCTTGCCTTCGTGGCCAATCTCATGAGATCGCAGTCCGGCTTGGTCTGAAGAGCGGAGTGATCGGCTCGGTTGACGATTTCGACCTTTCGGCGCCTTCGCCAATGAAGTTGCCGGAACGAAGCGGGGTCGACGCACCTTGCGAGGAGGCGAAGCCATGACCTAGAGCAAGCACTCGGGGAGCGGAAACGCAAAACCCCAGCTGCCAGGCTAGGGTTTTGAAGAGGACGCGTTTCGCGAGGACACGTCTGCACCGTATCCCATTTCGCGCGTGATTACAACCGCGAGTGTTCGTGGATGAGGTCGTGCGCCTCATTCAAGGACGACCGACCTCTTTCCGTCGACAGCCCACCAGGCTGCGGGATGGTGTGGGATGGCATTTGGTGAGCGCGATCTTGGCCAGTATTTGGCCAGTCGAAATATTACGGGAGCCGCGGCGGAGTACATCCGTGCGGCATCGAAAGGCCTTTCCCGTGACGTGCGACCAAGCGGCTACGCATCGTGTGTCGTCGAGTTCCAGTCGATGAAAATGCAGTCGACAATCAACTGCGAGAGCCGCACGGCCGAGTACGTGTACGCATTGCAGCTCGAGTATGACGACCAGGTGCAGGCATATTACGAACAGGCTCCGGAAGTCGACGTCCTACGGCTCACTAAGCGCGGGTACCGACGAACGGTTACCTATCATCCCGATTTTCTGTTACTCCGTGCCGACGGGCCGGAAGTTGTTCAGATAAAGCCACTCTCGAAGCTTTTGGAGCTGGTCGAATCGAGCAAAGATTGGGAGCGGGGCCTAGACGGCGAGTTTTGCGATATACCTGCGCGTGAGGCATTAGCCTCCAAAGGCCTGCGCCATGTCGTGGTTTCGATCGACACGTCAGACTGCGAGCGTGCTGCGAATATTGCGTTGCTGTTACGCGCACTGAAGCAGGCGGACAGGAACGAAGCGATGGCCATGCGTGCCGACAATTATATTGCGAAGCGTGGTCTCGTGCCGCTTGTCGAACTCGCATCGGCATTAGGGACCACGGACTACGCACCACTTCTTAGAATGATCGCCGATCATCGGCTCCACACAGACATCAGTCGGTATTCGCTCGCACACCCGGAAACATGTCTTGTCGCGCGCCGCCCAGACATGCTCGTCGAATCATTTGTCGATGGGTGGCGCGGACTCCGGTTGGAGTACGAATCTCGCCGCACTAGCACAACGCCGCAATCTAGCTTGCCTCTCGAAGCGCACCTCCAGAAGGCTCATGACGCTATAGAACAACTGGCCGCAGGCCGCAACGATCGCGCGGCCCGACGGTGGAAAGCGAAGATCCGAAATGCAAAGGCCGAGGGTACATGCGCCCTAGTCGCGCTTGCTCGCGAGTACATGAACCGTGGCAACAGGAAACCGAAGCGCCCCGAGCAGGTGGCGTTCGCTACCCAGTACCTGACGGCACACTGGGGCGGAACGAAATGCCCTTCCCGTAGCGCCATCTACCGGTCGTTCAAGCTAGCGGCAGAAAGCTCGCTTCCTGACGCAAAGCCGCTGAGCCGGACCTCCTTCTACAAGCTGATCGAGCGCCTCGGCCCTTCGCTTTCGTACGCGCGCGGTGGCAACCGCGCGCGCAACGCGGCCACACAGCCTACAGACGTAAACCTACGCGCCCTAAAGCCTGAGCGACCATTCGAGCTCGCTACGTGCGACCACTACTTGTGTGATCAATATTGCACGGTGCTCGATGCTAACGGAATGAAGTACGCGATGCGCCCCTGGCTAACGATCCTACGCGACATCGCGACTGGTTCTGTACTGGCGCAGCAGCTGCGGTTGGGCGCCCCAAGCAAACGAAGTGTTGCATTGGTAATACGAGGATGCGTGCGCCTTCACGGGAGGCTTCCGGAGGGGATCGTTGAAGACAGCGGGAGTGACTTTGCGTCGGTCTACAACACTGCGCTGGCTGCGCATTGCGGCTTCAACTTGGTGTTTCGGCCTGTGGGTCATCCGCGATATGGCTCCGAAGCCGAACGATTCTTCGGCCAGTACAAAGACCTCTGGCTTGCGACGCGTGCAGGGAACATCGTCAACTTAGGAGAGGTTCGCGCGGTGTCGGCCTCGCATCGACCAGAAAACATGGCAACCATGACCTTGCTGGAGTTGTGGGACGACCTAATGGCATTCCATGGGTGGATGGAGCAGCACACAACAGACTCATCTCTAAGCTCACCGGCTACGCGAATGCGGGACGGTCTTGCGTGCTACTCATGCTCGGGGATTCGCGTTGATTACGACGAAAAGTTTGTTATCGCGACGGCGGTCGACGTCGGTAGCTACAAGGTCGACCCGCGGCGTGGCCTCCATGTCGGGTCGTTCCATTACTGGTCTCCCGCGTTGGCCAGGGCTCCGCAATCGAGCGTTGCGGTCAGGACTGACCCGGAGGACCCATATCGGGTCTACGCACTGGTCGATCGCCAGTGGATAACCTGCCTTGCCTCGCGATCGGTTTCGTACGCAAAGCAATCTCCTTCGCAACGGGCGGTCGAGGGCATCCTTCAACTCGACCGCGCCGCGTTGAATAAAGCAGTACGTTCAGATGGTGACCGACTCCTTGCCCAGACGATCCAAGGTCGGGACTGTGGCAGGTCGGCCAGAGCAAAAAGTGCCATTGCCCCCGAAGCACCTGAGGCGAGTACGCCCTGTGACGACGACCTGTTTGCCGATCTTGCCTCGCAGATACTGCCCTGTCTCCGAGAAGCATCATGGTGACCTCTTCTGAATGGATCCCCGGTGCAGTGGAGGCACTTAAGACCAAAAAGATTGAGCACCGCAACTACGAGGCCGTGCGTAGGAGGTTGGGAGCCGCATCCACCGCCGTAATGAAAGGCGAGGTCATCGTGTTGGTGGGCCCGTCGCGTGCCGGCAAGACGAGGTGCCTGCGCGACGCACTCAATTTCAAATCGAGCGAACCCGACTCTAACGGACACATGCGCATCGTTGCGGCTGAGGCCGGCAATGACAGCAAAGGCGGCGAATTCTCGACCAAGGCGTTCATGGCCGAGTGTCTGCGCGCCATTCATCATCCGATCTATGGGGTGCCGGATGAAGACGATCCCTGGGGAGCGCGGTTGCAGGCGACGTTGCACAGGACCCCGGAAGGAACCCTCCGAGCAGCCTTGCAGGGCGCACTTGAGCGCCGCCAAACGGAATTTCTCATCATTGATGAGGCACATCACACTCGATATGCCCCAGGCGGGGAACCAGCAGCGGCACGCATCCTGGACTCGTACAAGTGCCTTGCAAATCGCACCAACGTCAAATTGATTCTTGTCGGGTCATACGAGCTTCTGGATCTGCTTGCCCTTGTCCCGCATCTTCTTGGTCGTCAGCACCCACTTGAATTTCCCCGCTATCGAGCCGGGTCGCGTGCTGATGCGCTAGCCTGGCTACAGATCCTTCAGACGTACTCGAGGTATTTGCTTTTTGAGCCGGGAGCGTCGCTTTGTAGCTGGAGCAGCTACCTGTTCGAAGGTTCGCAGGGCTGTGTGGGGCTGCTTCTCCGCTGGCTTCGCGCAGCTCTGGCGAAATTGCTTAGTGAAAACGGCGCTGTGTTTACAGAAGATGTGTTGATAGAGACCCGGTCACCAGCTGCGCAAGAAGACGCAATTTTGGCAGAAATTCTGAATGGGGAGGAACGCTTGCTGCGTGCGACAACGGGAAAAAAAGGGGCTTTGGAGGCGGCGTCTGAGCTTCTAATTGACTCGCAAAGGAGTTGTGACAGCGCGAGTCGCAAGCGAAAGCCATTCCAGCGTGCGTCGCGGCGTAACAAGGTCGGTGGAAGGATCTGACGTGCGAAAGCTTTTGCCTCTAGCACTTGAGGCCGCGCACACAGAGGACGTTGAAGCTCTACCATCCTATCTGTGTCGTCTGGCATGGGTGCACGGTGTAACGCCAGGGGGTCTTGTCAGACATCTTGTGCGCGGTACCAAGGATGAGGCGGCCGTCGCTGCCGCGTTGCACACGGACAGTTTGTGTTCTCTTGTCCGCCCGAACGCGACGTCTGCGGTTTTTGTGCAACTGCTGGCCAGAAGCCAATCAGAGAGTCTCTATGTGCTTCGGCGGAGCACGTTCGAGTTCTTGAGCCCTGCCCTCGCTCGAACTCCGCGCGGCTTTGCGCTTAGGAGTCGATGGTGCCCAGCATGTTTTAGGGAGCAGCTGCTGAGCACCGGCACAGTGTTCTTTAAGTTGATCTGGTTCTTACGAGCGGTTGAGGTATGCGCCGTACATCACATTAGGTTGCGTGATTCGTGCCCGCACTGCGGATGCGTACCTAAACCGAAGAAAGGTTGGGGCGCATTTGAAACCTGCCCTGGCTGCGCCCGTCGCCTTGACGTCGTGACACCGAGCGATGTGCCGGTTATTGATAACGAAGCGGAGGCCTCCGACTTGGTCTCGCTGGTCGGAGAACTTGCCGTGGCAAGAGAGCCGTTTCCGGCCGTCGCCGCCAGTCGCTTCATAGCCGGCTTGTTCGATGAGGCCTGGCAAGCCGGAACAGAAGGTGATCTCTGGCGCAAGCTTCCACGAGATGAGTGCTTACGATACTGCAATCCTACTGAGCCGATCACTCTTTTGGCCGCACGTCGTCTTGCATTTCGGCTCGGGGTACCAATCGCAGAACTACTACGGGGTGGTCGTTCGACGAATCGTTCATTTAATTTTGCAGCCTCGTGCCCGCTGCCAGGGTTCATGCGGTGTGTGCATCGCGCCAACAAAATCGACGGCGCGGCGCTTGTTAGGCAGCTTGCTGCATTCCTTGATGCGGATCAGAAACCGCATTCTCTGCGAGAAGTGGGTCGGCAATTGCGCGTGTCCGTGGGTGCCATGCGCTACCATGCGCCTACTTTGGTGGCCGCGCTGGCGAAGCGACATTTGCAGCATCAACGCGCTTATCAAGAGGCGCAGAACTTGATGGTGACAAATATGGTGAATGCGAAAATTCACAGCTGGTCGGCGCTTGATGGTGGCCCCGTGACAAAGAAAGCCCTGTTGAGAGCAATGAGAGCGGAAACCGGGCTGCCGAAAGAAAAGCTTCGCCGAGCAATTCAATCCGCGTTGCAGCAGCCGAACAAGTAACACGGGTGCTGAGGCACACGGTGATACGCATATATTCGTGGGGGTGGGTGGACGAGCGCGCAAAGTTCTCTTCTGAACGTAGAGAGACGTCACCGGAGGGCCCATGAATTGGTTAGCGCTTCAGCTTGTTTGAGAACCGTCTCGACGGCTTCATTCTGTTTGTCTGGCGGGTACTTATAGCGTCGCAGCAAGGTCTTCACCAGTACCCGTAACTTGGCTCGCACCGAGTCACGTACCGCCCAATCCACCGTGACAGAATTGCGTAGCTTTACGGTCAGCTCTACAGCGATCTTGCGCAGCGTCTCGTCGCCAAGTTCGCGCACGGCGGATTCGTTGTTCGCTAGCGCGTCGTAGAAGGCGACTTCGTCGCGGTTTAGCCCCAGCGCGTCCCCATGTTCGGCGGCTTGCTGGAATTTCTTCGCCATCGCGATCAGCTCTTCGATCACCTGGGCCGTTTCGATCGCACGGTTGCGATAGCGCGTCAGCGATGCCTGCAGCAACTCCGAGAATTTCGCGCTCTGCACCACGTTGGCCTTGAAGCGTGATTTGATCTCGCCCTTCAGCAGCCGCTCCAACAGCTCCACTGCAAGGTTGCGTTCCTTCATGTGGCGCACATCTTGCAGGAACTCCTCCGACAGCACCCCGATGTCCGGACGCTTCAGGCCGGCGGCGGCAAAGATGTCGATGACCTGATCGGACACCACGGCGCGCGAGATGATCTGGCGCAGTGCATGTTCCTTCTGCTCGTCGCTGAGCTTCTTGTCGGTGGTCGCATGCTTGGTGATCGCCGACTTGATCGCCTGCAGGAACGCCAGCTCATCGCGATACGCCAGCGCCGCATCCAGCGTGCAGCACAATGCGAACGCCCTAGTTGCCGCCAACACCTGATCGGCAAAACGCTGCTTGCCGTCATCCAGCCCCAACACGTGGTTTGCCGCGCCAGGCAGGAGCGCCCAGGCCTGCGTGGGGAACGCCGCATAGTCGTAACCGTGCAGCATGCCGCGCAGCAGCTCCATCCGCTCCACCAGCACGTCCAGCGCCTCTTCGGCATTGATCGTGGGGCGGCCTCTGCCTTTGGCCTGGGTGTAATCGGCCAGCGCCTGTTTCAACTCGTTGGCAATGCCGATGTAGTCGACCACCAGGCCGCCGGGCTTGTCCTTGAACACCCGGTTCACCCGCGCGATCGCCTGCATCAGGTTGTGCCCACGCATCGGCTTGTCGATGTACATGGTGTGCAGACATGGTGCATCGAAGCCGGTCAGCCACATGTCCCGCACGATCACCAGCTTGAACGGGTCGGCGGCGTCCTTGTAGCGCCGCTCCAGCCGCTTGCGGGTTTCCTTCGGATACACATGCGGCTTGAGCATCGGTTTGTCGGCGGCCGAGCCGGTCATCACGATCTTGATCACACCTTTTTCGGGATCGGCATCGTGCCACTCGGGCCGCAACGCCACGATGGCGTCGTACAGATGCACGCAGATCTCGCGGCTCATCGCCACGATCATCGCCTTGCCATCCATCGCGGCCAGTCGGTTTTCGAAATGCTCGACGATGTCGCTGGCCACCTTCTGGATGCGCGGCGCGGCACCCACCACCTTTTCCAGCGCCGCCCAGCGGCGAATGCGCGCTGCGTGCGAGGGATCGTCGGCCGCGCCCTCATTCAACTCGTCGACTTCCTCGTCGAGCGCGTCGATATCGCCGTCGCTCAGTTCGAGCTTGGCCAGCCGTGACTCGTAGTAGATCGGTACGGTGGCACCGTCCTTCACCGCCTGTTCGATGTCGTAGACATGCACGTAGTCGCCGAACACGGCGCGGGTGTCGCGATCGGTCAGCGATACCGGCGTGCCGGTGAACGCGACAAAGGTGGCGTTCGGCAATGCATCACGCAGGTGCTGGGCGTAGCCGTAACGCACGCTGCTCGCGTAACTGGCGGCCGCCTCGTGCGACGTCAGCGCCGCCATCGCCACCGAGCCGGCGGCATCCGCCGCCATCTTCGCGGGCTTCGCTTTGGCGGGGTCGCCAGTCAGCTTCGCCTCGAAGCCGTATTGCGTGCGATGCGCCTCGTCGCAGATGACCACGATGTTCTGCCGCTCGGACAGCACCGGAAACACGTCCTCGTCCTCGCCCGGCGTGAATTTCTGGATCGTGGTGAAGATGATGCCGCCGGAAGGGCGGTTGCCCAGCAGCTCGCGCAGGCGCGGCCGCGTATCGGCTTGCACCGGCGTCTCGCGCAACAGGTCGGCGACGCCGGCGAACACGCCAAACAACTGGTTGTCCAGATCGTTGCGGTCGGTCACCACCACGATGGTCGGGTTGCCCATCGCCGGGTGCTGCATCAAGGTGCCGGCCAAGCAGGTCATCTCGATGCTCTTGCCCGCACCTTGCGTATGCCACACCACGCCGCCTTTGCGCGATCCGCCCGGCTTCGATGCTGCCAGCACACTTTCCACCACCGCGCGTACCGCGTGGAACTGGTGGTATCCGGCCACCTTCTTGACCAGCGCACCGTCGTCCTCGAACAAGATGAAATTGCGCAGGTATTCCAACAGCAAGGCGCGGTCGAATGCCCCATGCACCAGCGTTTCCAGCTCGCGCATCTCGCCCAGCGGATCGGTCTGCACGCCGTCGATCGTGCGCCACGCCATATAGCGTTCGCGCTCGGCGGTGAGAGAGCCCATCCGCGCGCGGATGCCGTCGGAGATCACCACCAGCGCGTTGTAAATGAACAGGTCGGGGATGTCCTCCCGGTACGCTTGCACCTGGTTGAACGCCGACCAGATATCCGCGTTCTCGTCGCCCGGATTCTTCAACTCCAGCAGCACGATCGGCAGGCCATTGAGGAACAACAGCAGATCCGGTCGCCGCGTGCGTTTCGGCCCCTGGATGGAAAACTGGTTGACCGCCACCCAGTCGTTGCCGCGTACATCGTCGAAATCGACCAGCCGCACGAGGTCGCCACGCGTCTCGTTGCCCTGCTGGAACTGCACCGGCACTCCTTCCGTCAGCCAGCGATGCAGTTGACGGTTCGCCTGCAACGGGCCCGGGATATTGGGGTTCAGCACTATCCGCAGCGCCTCATCCTGCGCCGTGGCGGGAATCCGCGAATTCAGTCGACGGATCGCGTCGCGCAGCCGATGCTCCAGTACCACCTGCCGGTAACTGTCCCGCTCGCTGCCTGGCGTGTGCGCATCCGGCGGCGAAATATCCGGGCCGTGCGCCACCTCCCAACCCAGGCCGACCAGCCACTGCAGCGCAGCCTGTTCCAGGTGGTCCTCCAGCAGGATCGGTGTCATCGCTTCCCCTGTGGCCCGGGTGGGCCGAAGCATGTCCGTGATGATGCGCGGCTCAGGTGAGCAAGCATGCAAGAAGTGTGATCCCTGACTTTAGCCAAATGGGGCGCCTGTGAGGGGTAAATACGAACGCCGACTCGATCTGGGTGCCACCTTCAACTTGCAAGAATTCTTGCATCTGCCACTTTTGCAAGATAGAATTCCGCAACTGGAGGTGCCGCCATGGACCAAGCAACAATCCGCCGCCGCCTGCAAGCATTGCGCGAGCGCCGAGAGGTCAATCAGACCGACCTGGCCCAAGCCCTGGGCTTCAATGACCGCCAAACCTTGTCCGACATCGAGTTGGGCAAGCGCCAGGTTGCGCCTGTCGATCTGGTGCGCGCCGCCAAGTTTTTCGGTGTCGACACCGGTTATTTCACCGATCCCTTCGAACTCGCCGGCGAAGCCAACTTCACCTGGCGACAGGCCGCCAAGGCGGATGATCTCGATGCCTTCGAACGACGTGCCGGCGGCTGGATCGCCACCTATCGCCACTTGAGCCGTCTCAAGGGTGAGTCGGTGAATTCACTGCTTCCCCAAGTGGGGTTGAACCCGAAGAGCTCGTTCGAGGAGGCTGCCGACGAGGGCGATGCCGTTTCGCGATCGCTCGGCCTCGGCGAGGTGCCGGCGGCGAACCTGGCATCAGTGCTCGAACAGAAACTCGATACGCTGATCCTGCATGTCGATACGGTAGTCGGCGTGTCCGGTGCGGCATGCCAGCTGGGGCCGCTCAACACCATCCTCATCAACCGTCGTGAACGGGCCGGACGCCGCGCGTTCGACATGGGGCACGAGCTTTTCCACCTCATCACCTGGCGCGAGATGGCGCCGGCGCACGTCGAGGAGGAAGGCGAGCTCTCCAGGCCTCAGAGGCGCGTGGAGCGGCTCGCGGACAATTTCTCCGGCGGCCTGTTGATGCCACGGCATGTAGTGGTCGGGCTGATCGACAAAGCTGCCCTGTCTTCGAATGATCTTGAGACTCAGGCCTGCTGTATCCGTGAAGCTGCCGCCCAACTCGGCATCAGTGGGCCGGCGATGAAATGGCGTCTGGTCGTGCTGGGGCTGTTGAAGAACGTCGTTGCACAACGCATCGACGACAGCCTGCTGCGCATGGATGCTGCCGCAAATGACGCGGCATTGCCGCCCCGCTTCAGTCGCCGCTTCGTGGCAACGCTGGGCTGGGGCATCGAACAAGGACATCTGTCGGTACGCCGCGCCGCGGAGGTGATCGGCACCAGCGTGGATGACCTGGCTGTCCTGTTTACCGAGCACGGCCTGAAAACGCCGTTCGATCTGTAACCGGGCGGCACGGAATGGATTTCCAACCGCGACAGATTGTGCTGGTAGACACCAACGTCATTCTCGAAGCGCATCAGACCGGTTGCTGGATACCGCTGGCCAACTACTTTGCCTTGCACACGGTGGCCAAGGTCGTCGAGGAAACCCAGACCGGCTACCAGAACCGCGATCCCGAGCACTGGATTGACGAGACCGTGCTGCGCGGGCAACTGACCCACGTCGAATCGATCACCGAAATACAGCGGGTGACGTTCAACATGACGCATGGTCATCCCACCCTCGATGCTGGCGAACGGGATCTTCTGATCTACGCGGAAACCCTGGCTGCACCGGCCTGGCTGCTCAACAGTCCGGACATGGCCGCCGTGCGTTTTGCCCACGGCCTCGGCTGGATCGATCGGCTGGTTTCTCTTGGTGCGATGAGCGCTCACCTGAAGGCACGCCTGAGCCGTGATCTGCGCGACAACTACACCGAGCGCTGGTTGTCGCGCAAGCGGACAGAGCTGGTGCTCGGTTGAGCAGCGCCGCCGCTCGCACTAAGCGGCGAGTGCAAAAAGCTAAGTCCGAGAACTAAGAGCATGTTACGAACTTTGATGCGCTGCGTCTTTTCGTGACACTACCTTTTCCGCTTGCGTTGTGTTGGATTTTCTAGCAGCGGCATCAGGCTTTTGAGAATTCCTGTCACGCACGCCGTTGCTTGTGGGCCGCCAGCGATGACTTGCTGTAGCAGCCCAGAGAGTTCTGCCGAGCCTGAAAGGGCTTCTCCCGTCGTTTTTAAATCGGCATATAAGCATAATTTTCGCATTGCATCGGTTGGCCGCTTGCGCCGCCCGTTGAGGACGCGACTAATCTGCGGTTGCGGCACGCCAGTAGCGTCTTCTACATCCTTCTGAGTGTGCCCCTCAACGTCCATGCGTGCCCGTAACGCAGCCGGGAGCTGCGCCATCCAGGAATGAACAGGGGCCTTCCTATTAGGCATATAGGCATACTTTATGGCATACTTCGCTCGTAAGAAAGTTGCGGGCAAGCACATGCGCCCAGCCTTCAGCCGTAATCACTGGTCGTTAGCGTTCCGGATGGTTGAATGGCGGTTGGGAGTGCTTGCGGCGCAGCGGTCCTTTACCCGTGGTTTGTCTCGCGGGTTCTGATTCTCGGATTGGAGGAGCCCATGCAGCGCGCTTACGTGATGCTGGAATCGATGGCGGTCAGTGTCGATTTGCCGCCACCCGAAACAGAGGTCATGCCGGGTGTTCAATGGGGATACGTCGAAGCATTCCCTTCTCCGGCGTACTGGGCCTACCAAGTCATCGCGCGACGCATTGAGGCGCGTTCGATCAATTGCCGATTGGGACGGACCCTGCGCGAAGAAGTTGGTGCCTGCCTGCTGGGCGGCCACGGCATCCCGGCCCGCATCGGACTCCGGGCCTTTGAGCACCTGAAGGCCAAGGGTGCGTTTGAAAGATCCAATCCGGATGAAGCAACCTTGCGCGGCTGGTTGTCGGAGCCGATCGAAGTCGATGGCAAGCACATCCGTTATCGTTTTGCGGCGCAAAAGGCACGTTATCTTGCCGCAGCGTTCGAGCGACTGATGGCCGAACCCTCGCCGCAGAACTCGGGGCGGGAATTGCGGGATTGGCTACTTGGTATACCGGGAATCGGGTTCAAGACTGCCTCTTGGATTGCCCGCAACTGGCTCAATGCCGATGATGTGGCGATCTTGGATATTCACATCTTGCGCGCCGGCGCCCTTGCGAAGTTCCTCGATGCTGGACTGACGGTTGAGCGCCATTACCTCGAGTTGGAACAGCAGTTCCTTGCTTTTAGCAAGGCCTTGGGCGTGCGCTCGTCGGAACTAGATGCGGTGATTTGGTGGGAAATGGTGGCGTCCCCACGCACCGTCGCGACAGTGCTGGAGTCATTGCCCGACGGCAGGTTCAAACAAAAGCATGCGACATCAAGGTTTCGCCCCAAGGATCGCGACGCCGACTCCCTGCAGCTTGCCCTGATCGGATAGCTGGGCGACCCACGGGTTGCCCGTGATGCCAAGCAAGCAGTAGTTCAATCCCAGGGCTGCGGCGACCAGGGCGAGGCTGCCCTGCAGAACCCCCGCATCGCGCCAGATTAGGCTTTCTGGGTTCTCATACTTGGCGGCAGTCTTTCCCGGCTCGGCCACGAACAGGATCAAGTGGCCACCGCCCCGTGGCACCACCTGCTCGCTGCAGTCGACCAATGGCTGCAAAAGGCTGTCGTCCTTCGCGAGAAGGTCCAAGCTGTGGTCCTGCGGGTTGTAACGCGCCCAGCTCTCTTCATCTGTGAGCTGGATGACCAAATGGATGGGATGAATAGCGCCCGCCGAGGGTGTTGGACGATGCTCGATCTGGAATCCGAGTGGAGATCGGGCCGCTTCTTTGGTCCGAGCGGTATGCCACAGCAAAGCACCTAGCAGCGCTTCAGGAACAGGCGCAAATGTTCGGTGGCTATGTCGGGTGTCAAGCGTGGTAGCCATGGGAGCTAACGCTTCGCCATCGGAAACGGCAAGTGAGCGACGCCCCTTAACCTCCCACTCGATAGGGCTGTAGAGGTCCGGCGCGGAACGTGGTATCGGGTCAGTCCCCAGTGGCCACATCAGCATCCAGCTCCTGCAGAGTCTCGAAATGCTTATTGCAGCCACGACAGTTGCAGCAAGGAACATCAGCCTTGTGGCAGCTGTGAGCCCACGCGAGCATGGACCGCGGAATGTCCGACTGGCGAATCAGATCCACCGTTCGCAGGCCAATCGCTGGCGCTTCAACGACGATGCCGCCTTCTTGGTGGGAAAGCAGGCGATTGATGTTTTCGAAGAACTCGGGAGTGCCGTCCTTGTGGATGCCGTCCGATGCGACGGTTCCCAACCAGAGCCGCTGAACACCGGTGGCCACGGCCTTCATTGCCACCAGGGTCACCAACAACTGGTTGCGATACGGCCACCAGTCACTGGCCGGTGCGTTCGGGTCGGGTGCGGTACCCGCCATGTCACCGGAACCCAATGCCTTGGCGTCGAAACGGAGCACCGTGTGCGGGATGTCCAAGGCACTACAGATCGCGGCTGACGCACTAATCTCGGCAGTGGCGGCGAGCTGGCCGTAGTCGACCGTGAATGCCAACTCGGGGCGCCTCCACCACGCAAGGGCGATGGAATCCATGCCGCCGGAAAGTAGCAGCGCCGTCTTCATAGAGACGCGGCGACCCACACGGTTTTGTAGATCGCGCTGACGAAGTCCCTGCACATGAAGCACCCCGAGCCGATCATCATCTTTCGGTTCTCGGTCGTCTCGTTCTCGGCATAAACGATCACTGGTTTTCCTTCGCGGTGGGCGAAGCCGACCTCGAAGACGGTACCGGCATCGGTGCCGTCCATGATGGCCAGCAACAAGTCGCAATCGTGAATGCCCATAATGTCCTTGGGCACGACATCCGCGGCATCGCCCGGGCCGACATCATGGTAGGGAGAAAAGACCTCCAATCCCATGTCGAGCAAACTACGGCGGGTCTGATCGACCACCCACAACTCACCAAGCGTGAAGAACGGCCCGGCAAGGTAAACCTTGCGTCGGACCCCCTTCTTGTAATTGTCCGAGACGAAAATAGGGGCGGGTTTATAGCCATCAAGTTCGGAGGCAGTAGGAAAACCGAGGTGTTGGCAGTAGAACGCTGTCGCGCGGGATGCCCGATCTGCAGCTGCCACGGGATCTCGCTGCTCTTCCATCCACGCATAGGCGAAGTTCGCGGCGAACTGGTCGCCAGAACCGATCTTCCAAACATTGGTAGTTTCGTAGGCCGGGACTTGAGTGATCTTGCCGCTATGCCATACAAGTGCGCCTTGTGGGCCGCATTTGATGATCACAACTTCGGCATTCTCCTGGTGGGCCAGTTGCTGGGCAGCCTGATCCAATGAGAGGTTATCAGCCGCTCCGAGCAGCGCACGTGCCTCGTATCTGTTCAGCACCAACGCCAGGTGATTGGCAGTAGATCCGTTCTGGTGGAAGGACTCTGGTCCATCGACATTCTGCGGATCGAATACGGCGTAATCCGCATGGATGATGGCCGTGCCTTCCATCATGCCGTAACGAAGGACGTGGTCACCCTTGACCTGCAACGGAGACAGCTGGCTCGTTGGGCGCCAGAATTTGGGTCGAGCCAGTCCATGTTCATAGTAGAAGCTGATACCCTCAGTCGTTTCGGTGTCGTAGACGTCGAATCCTTCCGCCACCTTCCTATCGTCCAAGACCCCTTTCGCTTGGGAGGTCATATAACTGTGCAAAGCAACCTTGCCAGCCAATTTAGCGATCGCGCTTGCCGCACGTCCCGCAGAGCCATAGAACTCGTCCCAATTGGGCCGTAAGCATCGCTCCCGATACACACCACCAACAATCGTCAGCATCTCAACCTCCCCTGTAGTGATGCCGCTGCTAGACCGGCTTAATGCGAACCCGAACTTGGCCATCGGACTTGGAAATTACCGTGGCGACGTACTTGGTTCCCGCATGAATGCATTCTCGCAGCCGATTGGTCTGGGCGTGCGTGATGCCGCCAGCCCTTTCGCCTTGGTAGGTCAGGGCGACTATGCTGGTCGCACCTAGTTGCTCGAGTTTGACCTGTAGAACATCGTTGATCGACAAGTTCTTGATGACGGCTTCCTTCGGAGAAGAAAGCGCCGTTTCGATGATGAGACGCTCGCAAGCAATTGGCGCATCGTCGCTCGCTCCGCCTCCGAAACCACCACCTGATCCGGACATCACGCACCTCCGCTGTTGGTTACTCTGGTTTCCAAGCCAAACATTGACTCGACTACGCTTTGTCGGCGCGAAATCGTCGTGCCGATCAAGATCTACCCATTCTGAAAGCCCCACTCATCATCCTATATGACCGACTGCCCGTATTCAAAACGGTACCGTTAGTAACTTCTCTTAGAATTCGGTTACCCACAGAAGTATTGTACTGACCCAGTGAAAACCTGCTCAGGTGTTACCTTGAAGAGGAACACCCCATGAGCATCACGATGGACGAAGAGATCAAGCGTTGGACGGCAGAGGGCGATGCAGCAGGCGTGGGCGTCGGAGAGTTCTTGCCATTCCAGTGCGCAGCCGCGTTTTGTCTCGATCGGTTCGAGCTGTTGGCGCAGTGGTTCGAAGCGAAGCTTCGCTCCCCTGTCGTTGATGTACACCACCACGCCGAGCCGTGCATCGCTTGGCTGACGGTGCCACTGAGGATGAAGCCGGCGCGGCCCAGCGAGATCTGGATTCAGTGTTGCGGACGCGGCTTCTGCGGTTTGATCGTCGAGGTACGCTCGACTAGTCGGGCGACGAATAGGGTCGGCTAGCCAGTTCATCACCAGCCGGCGCAGGCTTTTAGATCGGTACCCCGATCCGGTCCCTGGCAACCACCACACCATCTTGGACTGCATACACCTCGACGTAGTGCTCTCCGGGAAAGGAGGCAGCTTCGGTTCGCTCCCGCTTGCCTTGATCTGGACTGATCTCTCCTCTCAGTTGATCGCGTCGGACCGCCTCGGCTCCCCGATTGCGCACCTTCCAAAAAAGTGAATAGTTGCCGGGTACGTCGCAATCGACAACGTGGAAGCGCAGATGGCGACCGACCGGCACGCGTTGCCTTGAACGAAGCATTTTTTGCAACGCATCGCGAAGGACATTGGCCTCTTTGGTTTCACAATCCAACTCGATGTCGTAGCGAACATCGACCGGATAGAGATCTTCTATGAACTGCTCGCCGTCCCGAACTTCGGCCGCAGCGGCTTCCTTCATCACAACGACTTTCGGGAAATGCCGACCGAAAATTTTCCGCCATAGCTTCGCTTGCGCTGCATCGCCCACGGCATCGATGGCCTCCTGGCATCGTTTAGCCGCCTTCTTCGCTTTTGCTTGGAACTTCGACTTGCACCTGACACGCTGACCACTTCCTGGTGCCATCCAGTATTCCTGTTCCGGCAGCGCGCCCAGATAGGTGAAGAGATCCAGAAACAAGTCTGGATACGTGCTGTAGGTGGCCGCGTTGAACTTGCTCGATTGTGAAAAGAAATTGTAGGAAAACGTGTCGATCAACAATCCGCCAATTCCCACACCGGCCTTGTTCTTCCACGCACGAAGCATCTTGCTGACGTCTTTCAGGTTGCCGTTTGTGACCTTGTCGAGTTCGTTGACTACCTTTATTTCGGGGCGAGGCTTGGTGACTTTCCACGAACCGCCATTGTTCGTATCGCCGTGGATATAGTCGCCATCCGCGTTGAGGAACGCTGGCAAGACCTCGACGTGATAGCCATTGAAAAAGACACCAACTACTTGGCCGTCCGCCTTGATAGTTGTATTTGGATAGCGGTTCTTGAGCGAGTCGCGCACTTCACGAAGCATGCTGGACGGACCGTTGCCCTCAAGCTTCTTGTAACGTTCCAGCTCCGCCGCAGGCAGTTCAAAGACCATGTCGAGGTCGCTGACGCCATCAATGGCTGTATGGCGGCCGTACGACCCGATCTGAAGGCTATTGCGCTGATCCGACTCAATATCCCAGAAGTCGGCATTGAGTCGTGTGGTGATGCTGCCGTACTTCTGCGAGATGTCGGCAGCGTTGCTAACCGTCAGTGCCAAGCGAAAGTCTTTGAAGAGGCTGGCGATGCTCATTTTGCAACTCCATTTGCGAGGCAGATATGGATGTGTGTCAAACCTAGGATCACCAAGATCACGACCACGAACACCGTGACGGACAGCGAGAGTGGAATCTTGTCTCGCCAAAATTTGAAATGAAGTTGCTCGTCCAGCCAGTCGGTCTGGGCCTGCCAGAAGAACTTGTAATGCGCGTACCAGTCGCTGAGGAAGATCTGCTTGCTGATCCCGATGGATTGCGACTCGGCCAAGGTCTCACGATACCTAGCCTCAAGGTCAGCCAAATCGTCTCCTTCATGGCGCCCTTTGGCTTCGTAGTAAAGCCCACGAAGTTCGGTAAACAGGGTAGTCAGACGGCTGCCCACGTTTTCATAGCGGGCGCGCTGATCCTGGTACGAGTTGAAGTAGAAGGCAGCAATACCGATCAGCAGCAACACCGCCGCTAGGATATGGTTCTCCAGCGCTGGAATAACGAGTGCAAAAACACCGAATCCCAAGGCGACTAAACTGATCCAACCTGGCGCCTTTTCGACGATGTCATAGGTCGCCAGATGCTTTTTGGCGGCATAGCCGATGTTGTAGCCGGTCTGTGCCAGCTCCTTCAAAAAGTATGGCCGTTCCATGCTTTCCCCAATGTCGCGTAATGGCGCAAGACGCGCTCACGAATAGAACATAGGGATGGGAATGCCGAGGTCAAGGGGCAGCCCTGCTGGTTTACATAGTCAAGGCTGCACAGCACCTTCGCGAGCAATCAGCGACAGCCGCGCGTGAGGATTCGATCGCCAGCTCAGGCGATGGCCTCTTCGCTCAGGCTCTGCGCCTCGAGCAGGCGTAGCTTGCCGGAGATCAGGCGGGGAAGCAGGGTATCGCGGAGTTGGGTGAGGTGACGCATTTGCAGCGAGTTTGAGATACGCCTATCGAGCAACGGCTCAATGATTTCAGTTGCTGCCGTCAGTACCAGCAGTGGCGGTACTGCGACCTTCGCCTGCGTGAGGTGTTGCCGTTGGATATGCCCCATGGTGGTTGCCTTGCTTGCCGCAATTTGCCGGAACATAGGCAAGTGCTGGCGTGTTGCGAGGTAGTAGAACCACTTGGGAACCTCGTCGGAGGTCACCTTGAACAAATGCTGGTTGAGGGCGCCGTCGCCACCGCACCAGAACTCCACTTCCAATGAACCTGACCACGAGAAAAGTACGTCGCCGTCGTGAACCACGTAATCCGGCTTCAGTCTAGCGCTCGCGCGATCGGCATTGGTGGCAGTGCCAGCGCGTAGTTGCGCGATCTTGATGACCGGCAGAAACTCGTCTTCGCTCTCGGGTGGAAATTTTTGCAGCGCGAGACCGTTGAGATAATTTGCAATGGAATCGAGCGAACGTGCCTGCCACCCCTGCGGAATCGGACCGAGCGCGGAATCTTCGAAGGAGTCGGGGAACAGCGCGGCGGTGGCGGCGTCCATACCGTCGGGCTCGCGGCCTTCGGCTTTTGCGCGCACGGGGTCGAAGTCGATGAACCATGACTTGAACAGGGTTTGGGCGATGGCTTCGAGGGTGACGTTGGTTTGGCGCAGCAATCGAAGTCGCTCGTCGAGCGCCTCGCCAAAGTCTGCGATAGCTTCCTGCTCGCTTTGGCCTGGTACATAGACTGGAAACGATGTGATTGTCTCGGTGTTAAGCCTTCCAGTGCCGTGTCCCGCAGAGTCAACGCGTTCGTGCAGACGATCATGGTTCCCCATAAGGAGGTAGGGCACGAACCGCGCAGAGAGGCCTGCTTTCGGCAACACTGCCTTTACGTCTTGATTGAACGTCGATGGCTTTGTTACACGACATATGGGAACACGCTTGTGGAGCGTCATCCCACGAGTCAGCATCAACACTGTGCCCGTGGGCACGAGCCGCGAAGCTACCGCAAGACCGGCAGGCGTCAGGTGGTCTTCTGCGTCTTCAATCCAGAAGTCGCCCATGTCCTTCGCCGAAATCCAAGGGGTTGTGCCTTCCCAATAAGAAGAGTTTGCTTTTGACGGGGTATTGCCAGAGACAAGCGAGACAAACTCGCCGAGTGGTCGAAACTCAGGCCCCATACCCGATGCCCTCCAGCTTCTCCCGGATCAACGCATCCAGCTGCACACCCTTCGTCATCTGCTCGGCGAGCTGCGCAGTAAGTCGCCCCATCTTCTCGTTGAATGCCTCGTCGTCGTCCTCGATATCCTCCGCACCCACGTAGCGACCTGGGGTGAGCACGTAGCCGTGTTCGGCGATTTCGGCGAGCGGCACGCTGCGGCAGAAGCCGGGGATGTCGGCGTAGATGCCGTCGTCATCGTGCCGTTTGCCGGTTCGACGCCCTTTCTTGGCGGGTCTCTTGGGGGCACGCCAGCGATGGGCTGTGTCCGCGATTCGCTCGATGTCTGCGTCGTCAAATACGCGGAACACGCGTCCCTCCAAACGACCGAGCTTGCGCGCGTCGATAAACAGCACTTCACCTCTGCGATCGCGGAATTGGAGGTCAGCCCTCTGGCCGTCGGGCAGGTGCTGGTTACCTGCTTTGTCTTTAGCCAAAAACCACAGGCAGGCGGGAATCGTGGTGTTGAAGAACAATTGCGGCGGCAGTGCCACCATCACCTCGACCACGTCGCGTTCGACCATCGCCTGGCGGATCGCGCCTTCGCTGTTCTGGTTGGAGCTCATGCTGCCGTTGGCCAGCACCACGCCGGCCTGCCCGCGCGCGGACAGGTGGTGCAAGATGTGTTGCAGCCAGGCGTAGTTGGCGTTGCCCGCGGGCGGCGTGCCGAACTGCCAGCGGCGGTCGTCGGCGAGGCGCTCCCCGCCCCAGTCGCTGATGTTGAACGGCGGGTTGGCCAGCACGTAGTCGGCGCGCAGGTCCGGGTGCTGGTCGCGGTGGAAGGTGTCGGCTGGCTCCTTGCCGAGGTTGAAGTCCATGCCGCGGATGGCGAGGTTCATCGCCACCAGTCGCCAAGTGGTCGGGTTCGCTTCCTGGCCGTAGATGCTGAGGTCGCCGAAGCGGCCGCCGTGGTTCTCCACGAATTTCTCCGACTGCACGAACATGCCGCCGGAACCGCAGCACGGGTCGTACACCTTGCCTTTGTGCGGGCCGAGGATTTCCACCAGCACCTTGACCACCGAGGCGGGCGTGTAGAACTGGCCGCCTTTCTTGCCCTCGGCGCTGGCGAACTGGCCGAGGAAGTATTCGTACACTTCGCCGAGCACGTCCTTGGCCTTGTCGCCCGCGCCGAAACCGATCGTGGAAACCAGGTCGACCAGCTCGCCGAGCTTGCCCGGCTCCAGTTGGGCGCGGCCGAAGCGCTTGTCGAGAATGCCCTTCAGGCGTGGGTTGTCCGCCTCGATCGCGTCGAGCGCAGCGTCGATACGGCGGCCGATGTTCGCCTGCTTGGCGTGCGCGCGGAGGTTTTCCCAGCGCGCCTGCTCGGGCACCCAGAACACGTTGGCGGCGGTGTAGTAGTCGCGATCCTCTTCGGCGGCGGCGCGCACGACAGGATCGTCGAGGTACAACTCTGACTCTGGGTCAGCCAGCGCTACGCGCAGCCCGCTGCGCAGCTCGTCGAACGCATCTGAGATGTACTTCACGAAGATCAGCCCGAGCACCAGATGCTTGTACTCGGCCGCGTCCATGCTGGAGCGCAGCTTGTCGGCGGCGGCCCATAAGGTCTTTCTCAACTCGATGTTCAATACTCTCGCCCCCTATAACATTGTGCTGCAGCTGTTGTGAAGCCTAGACGCCGTTTTCGCTGGTGGTGCACACCAATGGTCCACGGCGTCCATCGTCTTTCCAGGAGTCCGCGCTCGCCTTCGTCGGTCGCCACACATGCATCAAGCAACCCTACCTGCACGCGTGGGCCCAATCCAGCCTGAGGAAATGGCGTAATTCAAGCGTTTAGGAGCGCTGCCCATATCGGAGAAGCTGATAGGGCCGCTGCGTACATGAACGATTGCGGGCGGTCGCTCAAAGCGAGGATATGCTGCCCGTGATTGTGGACCATCTATCGATGGCAATCACCCATCAAGACTCGACGAGATTGTTTAGTAAAACGGGCGAAATCAACAGCATGAATGACGTTCAGCGGGCTGTCGCAGAAAGTGCGTTTTACCGTCTCGGTAGTGCATCCGGAGCTTGCGCAGCTTGCCACCCAGGCGCCCCACTCGCGAAAGGACGCTGTCGCGCTTTTCACGGCAAGTTTGTCTATATTGGCCACAGCGACGACTTACGCGGCGCTGGTAGATTGTATGTGCGACCGGGTCGTGGCCAAGGCGGGTTCATCGCATACGAGACGGACGGTTACGTATGACGGCAGATGCCGACAAGCTCAAGAAGGGCCTCCTCTTCATCGGCGGGCTGGTGGCCGCGCTTGGCGTTCCGCAGATGAGTTACATAGCGCTCGGCATTTGGGCGCGGATCGCAGACGACGACAACCAATGCTTGTCGGCTCGCGCGCTTGCAAAGCGGAGCCCCGTCGAGGATGAAAAAGCGGTGCTGTCCGCCCTAGACGAGCTTGAACGGGCTGGGCTCGTGCATTTAGAGCGTGCGCAAGATGCCGACGGCATTTGGACAACATATGCGCGCATTGATTTCGGCGCAGAGGAATCAATATGGACGCAAGAAATCGGTGAGTCTTGACTCGCTTTATGTGCGCACCACGCGCGCTTGAAACCGCGTCGTGTTCAAGATTGTGGTCCGCCGCACTGCTTCCGCTTGGCGGATGATCATTTCTTCCCATCCTTCACCAGTTCCCTATCGCTTACGACCGGAAGGTTCGGACCCATCGCTTGACATATCGTCAGACAACCATCCGCCGGGGCGAGCGAGCGCGACGATCGCGATCAACGTTGCGATCAGTCCTAACGCGAACCACACCGCTGCGCCTGGGATGCCTACGCGTGCGGCAAGCCGAGTGAATGCATGATTCTTTTGCCTGACCGGTTGCAATTGACCGGTCCATTGGCCGGCAACAGCAGCACAGATAGGCGGGGTCGTCTGCACGCATAGTTGCAAGCCCGACTTAAGGCGATCCTCCACGCGCAGTCGCTGGCCATGGACGACCGACAGCGGTCTCCACACAACGATGCTACCGGTGGACGTCTGTAGCGTGGTGGCAGATGGCGTGAAAAATCCGCCAGCGCTGGTGTTCGAAGCCACGAACGTCCCTGCTTCGCCAACACCTAGCGTTGCATCAGGCGTCACGCCGGCTACCACGCCAATGATCAACGGCGCGAGCAGACCGAGGAATGCAACTGCAGCAAGGGCTACGTCGGCCGCGCGTTTCTTTCCCTCCTTCACCGTCATTCCTCCCTTGTTGAACCACCGATAATACGCTGCGCTGCCCGAGGCAGCGTGGTTCAAACAACAGCCTCCAGTAATCCCGGCAGCTCAACGGATGGCCACTTTATGCTTTCAACGAGATCATAAGGTGGCCAAAGTGGCCACTTTATGGTTTCCCGCACAACAGACTTGTTTGGACTGCTAACTGGTGGGCCCACCAGGACTCGAACCTGGAACCAAAGGATTATGAGTCCTCTGCTCTAACCATTGAGCTATAGGCCCGTGCAGGAGCCGCAGTGTAGCGTAGCCGACGCGTGCGCACGC
>JACDJB010001140.1_pt1 | contig 22531 bp, 20 predicted proteins | sample 7454121 | NCBI WGS metagenome assembly JACDJB01 (sample SAMN14253290, study PRJNA609438) | sludge metagenome | isolation source: sludge after 25d culture with pyrite | collected 2018-12-20
GCACGATGCCGGCCTCCCAGTTATGTACGGTGCGCACGCTGACATGCAGAAGTTTCGCGGCCTGCGGCACGGTCAGCCAGCAGGCGTGCCGGGCGTGGCGGAAGCGTTCGGCAAGAATCGCTTTGTGGCGCATGGACTTGGCGCGCGTGCCGGTGCTGGCGCGGCGCGGTTCGGGCTGCTTTGTTTGATCCATAATGTATATTATGTAAACTTGCAGATGTGCCACCGACGTTCACGCGACGACTTCGGCAGCGATCCGGAACGGCTCATCATCATGACGATGGCTTAATGGTCCGCCGTGGAAGAGCCGCTCGCGTCAGCGGTTCCGCGCTCATCTCACCCATTTGGCCGAAGCCCCCCGCCTTTCGCGCGCAGAGTTTCGTAGAGCTGCCCCGGCCCCAGCAGGATGTCTTTGAGGCCGACCTGCACCCATTCGGAGGCCAGCGCCTGGCTGCTCATCGTCGAATGCGCCTCGAAGGCATCGATGATCGCGTTGACCAGCGCTTGCTTCAGGTCCGGTGAGTTGGCGAACTGTTCCTTGGAGTTGTCCACTGCCTGGCGCACGAGCGTCTGGTTCTCGAGCAGCTTCCCCTTCAGCGCGCCGTTGACGTAGACGAGCTGGTCACCACCACTGAGGAGGTATTGTAGAACCCGGCCTCGCCGACGATGCGCTTGAGGAACGGATCCGGGTTGACCCCAGCGGCGGTCTTCTTCGCCTGTTCGGCCAGCACCTTCGCCTTGGTCGGCGCCAGCACGCAGTCCAGGCGGCGCAGTACGGTGAAGGGCAGGATTACCTTGCCGTAGTCGGATTGCTTGAAGTCTCCGCGAAGAAGATCGGCGACCGACCAGATGAAGGACGAAAGTGCAGCCTGGTTCATGCGACTGGAGTTCTCCGGGGATCCGTGCCAAACGGGGATGATAGTCGAGGCGGTCTCACGGGCTCAGTTCGCGGCGGACAGGTTCTTGACCGCGCGTAGGGCGGCCTCGACCGCATGGCGCTGTGCCGGATCGACCGATTCCAGTGCGGATACGGCGACCAGGAGCATGTGGAGGTCCTGCCGCCAGGCGAGCTGATCCAGCTGCGTCGGGTCGGGCGACGCCGCATCGCCCTGCCCCAGTCCGGCGCTGGCCAGGGCATTGAGCTGCTGTCCGACGCGACGCAGGCGGCGACGCCAGCGGTGCAGATCCTCGATTTCCCCGCTGTGCCGCGCCGAGTCTGCGGCACGCCGGACCCGGCGCAGGCTGCGCTTGAGCGTGCGCCTGAGGTATGCCTCGTCGACCCGCTCCCAGGGCAGGGATTCCAGCTGGATTCGGCAGTCGACCACGCGATCGCGCAGGCTTTCGAGTTTCGGATCGCGCGTCAGGCGTTCGGCCAGCAGCGCGTCACGGCGCGCCAGCAGCGCGCTGCGAACGGCGTCCAGAGCGGTACGCAGCATGCGGCGTTCGGCTGTCGGCATGGTCGCGCGAGCGCGCGCCAGGGTGTCCAGCACGGCTTGCGCGTCGCGCAGCTCGGACAGCGAACGGCACTGGTGCCGAAGGCAGCGATCCAGGCGTTCGGCACGCCCGCCCAGTCGGCCATCGCCCAGGGCCAGCGCTGCGCGCGTACGGCGCAGCGACTTGCGCGCCTGGTGAATGCCGGCATGGCGGGCGAGACCGCTCCGCGCCAGCTGGGCGAGGCAGCGATCGAGTTCGGCCACAGCAAAGGCGCACAGCGCCGCGCCAGGCGTCGGCGAAACGGGAGCGGCAGGGGCGTCGATGCGGCTCATCGCGCTTCAGTATGCGCAGGCAAAGGCGTGCCCGTCATCCGCCCCCCGATCAACGCATCTGGAACAGTTCCTGGTGAAAGTGCTTCGGCGACACGCCGTGGGCGACGAAATCTTCGCGCAGCGACTGACCGAACGCCGGCGGGCCGCAGAACCAGATGCTGGCGGAGCGCCATTCCGGCACGGCGGCCCGTATCCGCTCTCCGTCCAGACGCCCGTCCTTGTCGCCGACCAGAAGATGCAGGCGGGCACCGGCGGCCTTGGCGGAGGCGACAAGGCGATCCGCGGCTTCCTGCTCGATTGCGGCGGTCGGATGGAACAGATGGATCGATCTCGCCTCAGGTGCAGCCGCGAGCTGCTTGAGGCGGGCGATGAAGGGCGTGATGCCGATTCCCGCGCCGATCCAGATCTGGGTCGGCTGCGCATCGTCGAAGTCGAAATGGCCGTACGGCCCTTCCACCGTCACCGGCATGCCGATCTTCAGGCGCCTCGGCAGTTGCTCGGTGTGGTCACCCAAGGCCTTGGTGATGAAGTTGATGCGTCGGTCATCCGGGTTCCACGCCGAGGCGATGGTATAGGGGTGCGCACCTTCGCGCCGGTCCGAGGTGACGAAGGCAAACTGCCCGGCCTGATGGCCCGGCCAGCCCTCGTCCAGCACGATGGTGGTTTCGAGAATGCGCAGCGAGGGAAAGTCGGTCAGCTCCCCGACGACGCCCCGGACTTTGCGTCTGGCACCGATCCGGCCCGTCAGGCTCAGCAGCGCGGCCACGCTGCCGCCGAGCATCAGAAAACCCATCAGCCAGCCCACTGGCCGGGTCCAGTACGCCGGCTCCATGAGTGCCAGGGAGTGATAGACCAGGGTCAGGTAGGCGATCGAGATGAGTCTGTGGGTCTTGACGAACAGGTGGTACGGAAAGCGTTTCACCAGTGCCAGAACGATGAACACGACCGCCGCATAGAACGCCCATTCGCCGACGGATTCGGCCAGCCCCCGCTGGCTGCGCAGCCAGGTCGCGACGGGACCGAGGGGCTCCGCATCGGTGCCGTGGGCCGGCTTTACCAGCCACCCCCAGCCCACCATCCATTTGGTGCCCTGCCCTCACCACCAGTGGACGATGCCGACCACCAGCGCGGTGATGCCCAGCCACTTGTGCAGGCGATACATCTTGTCCAGGCCGTCCAGCGGCGGCTCCAGCCATTGCGGCCGCAGCACCAGCATCATGGCGACGCTCATCGCGCCGATGCCGAGAACGCCGCTGTATTGCATGAACACGGCGCGAAACGAGAAGTACGTGAACGGTTCCGGTCGCAGCGTATCGGCGAGCAGCCATAGGCCGTCAGGATCAGGAACAGCCCGAAAAACGCGATTCTTATTCGATTCACAAGCCGCTCCTTTGCATGCCGCGTCGATTGTCCCACCCTGGCCGCCAAGCTTGCCCGCGGTCCACCCGCTTGCAGCCTCTTCCCCGCGAAGCGACTGTCATATTCCTGTCACACAGGTGGCGCAAAGTGTCGATCTGCCGACACCTTCGCGGAAATTCGGCACCCTCATCACCTGCAAGAGCTCACGCCGTGGCCGGTTGTGCCCAGACCAACGACGAAATCCCCGGGTTTCCGGAGAACCGGGGGCCGCTGTCCCCGGTCCCGGCGGATCCGGGGGCGGAGCCATTGCGGAGCGTGGCCCTTTCGGCGCGGCGGGCGAAAACACGGCCCGACGCCACAGCGTCTCGCTCCATCTTTTAGGCGTGCACGGCCGCTCCATCCCATCGGCGGTGGACGTCGTGGCTGCGGCACCACCTGCCGCGCCACAGCGCGCTTCATCACGACCGGCTTGGGCACACCGCGTCGGCCAGCGCGATCCTCAAGCCTCTTTCCCCACTTCCGGAGACTTCCATGAACCTGAAAACCTGCAGCGTGCTCGCGGTGGCCGTGCTCACTCTGGCAGCCTGCGGCAATGAATCCGCGCCGTCGGCTGAAAACGCGCCGCGCAGCGCCGGATCGGCCAGCCGGAGCCTCATCACCGCCGACGGTTCGTCCACCGTGTTCCCGGTCACGGAAGCCATGGCCGAGGAGTTCCAGAAGGCCAATCCCGGCAGTCGGGTCACGGTGGGCATGTCCGGCACCGGCGGCGGCTTCAAGAAGTTCTGCCGCGGCGAAATCGACATCGCCAACGCCTCGCGCCCGATCAGGGGCGAGGAAAAGGAGGCCTGCAAGGCGGCGGGCGTCGAATACATCGAGCTGCCGGTGGCATTGGACGCGCTGACGGTGGTGGTGAATCCGCAGAACACCTGGGCGACCGAGCTGACGGTGGACGAGCTCAGGTCGATGTGGGAGCCGGAGGCGCAGGGCGAGATCACGCGCTGGAACCAGATCCGCGGCAGCTTCCCGGACGCGCCTCTGGTGCTCTATGGCGCGGGCGTGGACTCGGGCACCTACGATTACTTCACTGCGGCGATCGTCGGCAAGGAACACTCCAGCCGCGGCGATTTCACCGCGTCGGAAGATGACAACGTGCTGGTCCAGGGCGTATCGGGCGATGTGAATGCGCTGGGCTTCTTCGGCCTTGCCTACTTCGAGGAAAACCAGAACATGCTCAAGGCCGTGCCTATCAAGGCCACGGCCGAGGCACCGGCCGTCGGGCCGAGCGTGGAGAGCGCGCGTGATGGCACCTACCAGCCGCTGTCGCGACCGATTTTCATCTACGTCAACAGGAGCGCCGCAGACACCAAGCCGCAGGTCGCAAGCTTCATCGAGTTCTACCTGGATTCACGCAACGCGACCGAGCTGGTCGACGAGGTGGGCTATGTGCCGCTGCCGGAGAACGCCCAGGCCGCGTTTCGCGAGCGCTTCGCCAAGCGCGAGATCGGCACCGGCTTTTCCGGCTCCAGGATCGGCATTTCGATCGAGGACCTGCTGAACGAGACGCTGGTCTATTGATCGCTGCTCCTTCCCGGACGCACGCATGAACACCCAACCCGCCCTGCCGCCCTCAGGCCCCCCGGACGCCGCCCGATTGGTGCCGACGACAGCCTTCCTGCGCAGACGTCGCCTGATGGATCAGAGCATGCGGCTGGTCCTGTTCCTGGCCGCGACGCTGTCGGTGCTGGTGACCGCCGGCATCATCTACGTGCTGGTCAGCGAAAGCGTGACCTTCTTCCGGCAGGTGCCGCTGTGGGATTTTCTGACCGACACGCAGTGGACGCCGGTGTTCGAAGACAAGCACTTCGGCATCATCACGCTGCTGTCGGGCACCCTGATGACGACGCTGATCGCCCTGGTCATCGCGGTACCGGCGGGCACGATCCTGGCGATCTACCTGAGCGAGTTTGCCCGTCCGCGCGTGCGCGAGACGGTGAAGCCGTTCCTGGAGCTGATTGCGGGCGTGCCGACGGTGGCATTCGGCTACTTCGCCCTGCTGTTCCTGACGCCGATCTTCCAGAAGTTCATTCCGGGCCTGGCCACGTTCAACCTGCTGGTGCCGGGCATCGTCATCGGCATCATGATCCTGCCGTACATCGTTTCGGTCAGCGAAGACGCTATGCGCGCCGTGCCCGACAGTTTGCGCGAGGGGGCCTTCGCGCTGGGCTTCACCCGACTCCAGACGGGCCTCAGGGTCGTCGTTCCCGGCGCGTTTTCGGGAATCACGGCCGCTTTCCTGCTCGGCATGTCGCGTGCCGTGGGCGAGACGATGGTGGTGGCGGTGGCGGCCGGCCAGCAGGCCAAGCTGGCCACCAATCCGCTGGAAGGCGCAGCCACCATCACCTCCTACATCGTGCAGTTGAGCATGGGCGACCTGCCGCATGACTCGATCGCCTATCTGACGATCTTCGCCGCCGGCCTGACGCTGTTCCTGCTGACCTTCGCGTTCAACCTGCTGGCGTTCTGGCTGCGTCGCCGCTACCGGGAAGCCTACTGATGTCCACCACCCCCCTGCCGACACGCCCGCTCGAAGGTTACGGCGAAGCCAGCCTCCTGCGCCGCGCAAAGTGGAGCGACGGCGTGTTCGCCGTGCTGGGCGTGACGGTGCTCATCCTGTCCCTGGCGGTGCTGGGTGCGCTGGTCGGCGACTTCATCGCCGATGGTGCCGGCCGCATCGACCGCGATTTCCTGACCAGCTATCCGTCGCGCCGGCCGGGCGATGCGGGAATCCTGTCGGCCTGGGTCGGCACCACGCTGGTCATGATCGTCACCGCCGCCCTGGCGGTGCCCTTGGGCGTCGCCGCCGGGATCTATCTGGAAGAATACGCGCCGAAGAACCGGCTCACCGACTTCATCGAGATCAACGTCACCAATCTGGCCGGCGTTCCCTCGATCATCTTCGGCCTGCTGGCCCTGGGCCTGTTCGTGCAGACTCTGGCGATGGGCCAGACCATCCTGGTCGCCGGCATCACCCTGGCGCTGCTGATCCTGCCGATCCTGATCGTGGCCACGCGCGAATCGCTGCGCGCCATTCCGCAGGAAATCCGCGAAGCGGCGTTCGGATTGGGTGCCGACCAATGGCAAACCGTCAGCGGCTATCTGCTGCCGGCGGCGCGTCCCGGCATCCTGACCGGTGCCATCGTCGGACTGTCCCGCGCGATCGGCGAAACCGCCCCGATCATCACCATCGGCGCACTCACCTTCATCGCGTTCCTGCCGCCCTCGCCGGTGCAGGACTCGTTCCCGTTCGTCAACTTCGACTGGCTCAACTCGCCGTTCACGGTGCTGCCGATCCAGATGTTCAACTGGATCTCCCGCCCGCAAGCCGGCTTCCACGTCAACGCCGCAGCCACGGGCCTTATCCTGCTCACGATGACGCTGCTGATGAACGGTTTTGCCATCTGGCTGCGCTATCGCCTGCGCCGCAACCTGCGCTGACCCCATGCCTGGAGATTCCATGAATCGTGCCTTCTCCCCTCCGCCCCCTGCCCTCGCCGTGTCGCAGCCGGCCTCGAGTGTCGAGGTGAGCCATCGAGCCGTGGTCGAAGGACTGAATTTCCACTACGGCACGTTCCAGGCGCTCAAGGATGTGAATCTGGCGATCGCGGATCGGCAGGTCACCGCGCTGATCGGCCCGTCGGGCTGCGGCAAGAGCACGCTGTTGCGCTGCTTCAACCGCATGCACGACCTGTATCCGGGCAACCGGTATGAGGGGCGGATCCAGCTGTATCCGGAAAACCTCAACATCGTCGGCGACGAGCTCGATCCCATGCAGATCCGGCTGCGCATCGGCATGGTGTTCCAGAAGCCCAATCCGTTTCCCAAGTCGATCTTCGACAACGTGGCTTCGGGCCTCCTGATCCGCGGCATCAGCAACCGCAAGGTGGTGGCAGAGCGGGTGGAGCTGGCGCTGCGTCAGGCCGCGCTGTGGGACGAGGTCAAGGACCGCCTCAACCAGTCGGCCTACGGACTGTCCGGCGGCCAGCAGCAGCGCCTGTGCATTGCCCGCGCGCTGGCCCCGAACCCGGAAATGATCCTGTTCGACGAGCCGACGTCCGCGCTGGACCCGATCGCGACCGCCCGGATCGAAGAGCTGGTCGACGAGCTGCGCCGCGACTACACCATCGTGATCGTGACCCACAACATGCAGCAGGCCGCCCGCATCTCAAACTTCACCGCCTTCATGCATCTGGGCCACATGGTCGAGTACGGTTCCACGCTGGAGTTCTTCACCAACCCGAAAAACGAAAAAACCCACGAATACATCACCGGCCGCTTTGGATGAGGAGTCCTCCCGTGAGCGAACATATCGTGCAGGCGTTCGACGCCGAGCTCAATGCCATCACCGAACAGATCAGCGAACTGGGCGCGCTGGCCGAAAAACAGTTCGCCGATTCGATCCAGGCGCTGTGCCACGCCGATACGACGCTGGCCGAAGCGGTGCGCGCCCGGGATCCGCAGCTCGATGAGCTGGCGGCCCGAATCGAAGGCGATGCCATCGGACTGACGGCGCGGCGGCAGCCGCTGGCGGTGGACCTGCGCCACGTGATGGCAGCCATCCGCATCGCCTCCAACCTGGAGCGCGTGGGCGACCTGGCCGGCAACATCGCCAAACGCGCGCTGGCCGTGGCCCCCGACCTGTTGCCCAAGGTGTTTTCCGATCCCGTGCAGCGCATGGGCGAGCTGGCCCAGCTCCAGCTTCACGGCGCCATGGAGGCCTACCTTGCCCGCGACGCCGAACGCGCGCGCTGGGTCTGGGAACACGATGCCAGGATCGACGTGCTGCACACGATGCTGTTCCGCGACATCGTGGGTGCGATGGTTGAAGATGCGGCACCGATGTTCGACCTGGCGCACCTGCTCTTCGTGATCAAGAACATCGAGCGGGTGGGCGACCACGCCACCAACATCGCGGAGAACGTCGAGTACCTGGTGCGCGGGCAGCTGCCGACGCAGCCGCGCCCGAAGAAGGACGACAGCAGCACGCTGCGCGAAGTCTAGGGAACCTCTGGACAAGACGTCATCCCAGCGAAGGCCGGGGCCCATGTTGCTGCTTCAGAATGGGCTCCGGCCTGCGCTGGAGCGACGGAAGCGACTTGTTCGGACCTTCCCTGGACGCCGTTGCGCAGCCGGTGGCCCTGCGCCAACCCGTCGATTCGAAATCCGATCCGGCATCCGATCAGGCCGCGGCGCGGCTTCCCCACCCTGCTCCATCGCGGCGTAAAAAAAATCCCCGGCGGGAGTGGCTCCCGCCGGGGATTTCATCAACTCGGCCGATCCGGAGACTGACCGGGATCAGTAAACGTCATTGACCGTGTTGTAGGTGTTGAACTTGCCGGTCGGCGTGACCAGACGCGGATCGTTCAGGACCTTCTTCAGCTTGCGGGTCTTGTCGTCCACCACCACGATCGCGCTCTTCTGGTCCTTGCCGTTCCACACCGAGAACCACACTTCCGTGCCGTCCTTGTTGTATTCGGGCTGCACCACGCGCTTGGGACCTTCGCCCAGATTCGCCCACTCGGCGATCGGGAGCACCTTGTAGCCCTTGTCGAGGTTTTTGATGTCGAACACGGCAATCGACTGGCTGGCCGCGGCGGTCGGGTTCAGGGTGGTGTCGACCCAGAGGTTGCGCGACTTCGGATGGGTCTTGACGAACAGCGAACCGCCGCCCTGCCCCTTGAGGACTTCCACCGCCTTCCAGGCGTACTGCGGGTGGTTCTCCGGATCGGTTCCGATCAGGGTGATCTTCTCGTTGCCCAGCGCCGAGGTGGCCCACACCGGCCCGTACTTGGGATGGGTGAAGTTCGCGCCGCGACCCGGATGCGGGATTTTGTCCACATCGACGAGGCCGACCATCTTCTGCTCCCTGGAGTCGACGATGGCGATCTTGTCGGAGTTGTTGGCCGCGGTGAGGAAATAGCGCTTGGTGACGTCCCAGCCGCCGTCATGCAGGAAGCGCGCGGCATCCAGCGTGGTGACCTTGAGCGCATCGAGGTTGCTGTAGTCGACCAGCAGGATGCGACCGGTTTCCTTCACGTTGACGATGAACTCGGGGTGCTCGTGGCTGGCGACGATGGCGGCCACGCGCGGCTCGGGGTGGTATTCCTGCGTGTCGACCGTGGTGCCGCGGGTGGAGACGATCTTGAGCGGCTCCAGGCTCGGGCCGTCCATGATCACGTACTGCGGCGGCCAGTAGGCACCGGCAATGGCGAGCTTGTCCTCGTAGCCCTTGAACTTGGAAGTCTCGACCGAACGCGCTTCCATGCCGATCTTGATTTCCGCCACGACGTCGGGCTTCTCCATCCACAGGTCGATCAGGTCGATCTTGGCGTCGCGACCGATGACATAGATGTAGCGGCCCGAGTGCGAGACACGCGAGATGTGCACCGCATAGCCGGTTTCGACGATGTTGATGATTTCCTTGGTATCGCCGTCGATCAGCGCCACCTGGCCCGCATCGCGCAGGGTGACCGAGAAGATGTTGTCCAGGTTGTACCTGTTCATCTGGCGGGTCGGGCGATCCTGCACCGGAACCTTGACCTTCCAGGTGTTCTTCATTTCAGCCATGCCCCACTCCGGCGGATTGGGCGGGGTGTGCTGGAGGAAGCGTGCCATCAGGTCGACCTGATCGGCGGTCAGCTCACCGCCGGTGCCGAAGTTCGGCATGCCGCCGGGCGAACCGTAGGTGATCAGCGCCTTGAGGTAGTCGGTGCCGCGCGGCTGGGTCAGGTCAGGCGTCAGCGGCTTGCCCGTGGCGCCCTTGCGCAGCACGCCGTGGCAGCCGGCGCAGCGCTGGAAGAAGATCTCGCTGGCTGCGGCGAACTCGTCTTCGGTCATGTCCGGGGCACCGGGCGTGCGCACCTGCTTGATGTCCTTGCCCGACATGGCAACCGGCGCGCCCTCGTAGGCGGCCTTCGCCTTGCTGGTGCCAGGATGCAGTTCGCCCTGCGCCGGGTCGGTGGACACCGCGAGCGAGGCGCGCAGCGCCTTGACCTCGGACGTCTTGAGCTTGCCGCCCTTGTTGCCCCAGGACGAAAGCACGTAGGTGATCGTTTTCGCGATCTCGGCGTCGGTCAGGTGGCTCTGCGCCGGCATCACGCTGTTGTAGGTCACGCCGTTGACCACGACCTCGCCCTGCAGACCCCGCAGAACGGTCGCAGCGACTTCCTTGGGCGTCTTGCCACTGAGCCAGTCGGACTCGGCCAGGGGCGGGAACGCGCCGGCCAGCCCCTTGCCGTCCGGCTGATGGCAGGCGGAACAGTTCTGCAGGTAGATCGCCTCGCCGCTGTCCTCGCTGGCGACTGCGACCGATGCGAAGCCAAGGCCCGCACCGAGCGACAGCGCCGCCAGCAGCAGTTGGGTGGTTCGTTTCATGGGGTGGATACTCCGGTTGGGTGATTTGGCGTTGGTTCAATGCGGTTCCATGCGTGATTATCCCCGATTGGCGTTTTTTTCGCTTTGATCAGGATCAAAACCCCTCGCGCCCGGACAATTGACGCCAGTCAAAAGGTTCGGGCAAAGCTCGGCTACAATGAGAACAATTCGCATGAAGATCGTGCCCTTCCCATGACTCTCCGCCTGTTGTCCCTTGCCATTCTGGCAGCGTTCTCCTGCCCCGTCCTCGCCCAATCCGCCCCGCCGCCCGATGCCGATGCCAATGCCGAGGAGGCCACGGCGCTCGACAGCATCGTGGTGGTCGCCAGCCGCGCGGCCGAGCCGCTGAGCCAGGTCGTTGCCAGCGTGGCACAGGTGGAGCGCGCCGAGCTCGACCAGTACCTGGTGCATGACCTCGATGGCCTGGTCCGCTACGTGCCCGGCGTGAGCGTTCCGCGTGAAGGCCACCGCTTCGGCGGCAACGGTTTTGCCATCCGCGGGCTGGAAGGCAACCGAGTGCGCATCCTGGTGGACGGCATCCCGCTGGCGGATGCCTACAGCATCGGCCAGTTCGCCTCGGCCGGGCGCGACATGGTCGACATGGAAATGCTGGAGCGGGTGGAAGTCCTGCGCGGACCGGCATCCACGCTCTACGGCAGCGACGCGCTGGCCGGCGTGGTGGCCTTCCGCACCCGCGACCCCGGCGATCTGCTCGCGTTCGCCGGCGGTGCGCACGCCTTCGGCGCGCGCGCCGCCTGGGATGGCATCGACGACAGCCGCCTGGTGGCCGGGCACTGGGCCGGGGAATCGGCCTCGGGGCGCTGGCAGGCGATGGCCGCGATCAGCCGGCGCGATGGCCATGAAGCCGACAATCGCGCCTGGCGCGCGGCGGATGCGCCCAATCCCGTCGACTACCGGCGCGAAGGTGCGCTCGCCAAGCTGGTGCACGATGCCGGCACCGCCGGCCAGTACACGCTCTCCTTCGACGCCAGCCGGCAGCGACGCGAGACCGCGGTGAACTCGCTGCGCTTCGGGGCCGGACGCTACAGCACCACCTACCGGCTCGACGGCGACGACCGCGACCGGCGCGGCCGGATCGGTCTTTCCGGCCAGTGGCAGCCTGGCTTGGCCTGGCTGGAATCGCTCGACGCCCAGATCTACGCGCAGGACACCACGGTGCGTCAGGAAAGCGACCAGCACCGCCTGGCCGACCGTGCCACGCCCTATGAGTCGCTGCGCTGGCGGCGGTTCGACTACGACGCCCAGGCGCGCGGGCTGTCGCTTGTGGGTCAGGCGCGCCATGACGGCGGGCGCATCGGCCACTGGCAGGTGTTCGGCATCGACGTCTCCCGGCACCGCTACGAGGGACTGCGCGACGGCGTGGAAACCAATCTCGCCACCGGCGAAACCACCTCCACCGTGCTCGGCGAGCCGCTGCCGGTGCGCGACTTCCCCAACAGCGACGCCACCAGCCTGGCGCTGTTCTGGCAGGATGAAATGCGCCTGGGCGAGCACTTGGCGCTCATTCCCGGCCTGCGCGCCGAGTGGTACCGCCTGCGGCCCAAGCCCGACGCGATCTTCACCGAGGACTTTCCCGACGCCAGTCCGGTCGACGTGGATGAGCGCGAAACCACGCCGCGCCTGGCGCTGCGCTGGTCGCTGGGCGGCGGCCACAGCCTGTTCGCGCAGTACGCGCGCGGCTTTCGCGCCGCGCCCTTCGGCGATGTCAACATCGGCCTGTTCCTGCCGGTCTTCAACTACGAGGTGCGCGCCAATCCCGAGCTGCGTCCGGAAAGCAGCCACGGCCTGGAACTGGGCTGGCGGCATGTGGGCGAAACCCTGCGCGCGAGCGTGTCGCTGTACGAAAACCGCTTCCGCGACCTGATCGATTCGCGCGCCAATCTCGGCATCGATCCAGCCACCGGCGCGCTGGTGTTCCAGTCGATCAACCGCGACCGGGCGCGGATCCGCGGGGTGGAATCGGACCTGCTCTGGCACCTCGACGGCCGCTTCCCGGGCCTGCGTGGCTGGCAGCTGCGCGGCGCGATGGCCTGGTCGCAGGGCGACGACACGCGCCGCGATGTGCCTCTCAACACCATCGATCCGGCCCGCGCCACCCTGGGCCTGCGCTTCGACGCCGACTCGAACCGCTGGGGCAGCGAGCTGGCCATGGTGGCCGTGCGCCGAAAAACCGACATCGACCACGGCACGGTCGAACTCTTCGCCTCGCCCGGCTACGCCCGCTTCGACCTCTACGCCTGGTTCGAACCCTGGCGCGGCGCGCGCGTGAACGCCGGCCTGTTCAACCTCGGCAACCGGCGCTACTGGGAATGGGCCACGGTGCGCGGGCTGGAGGCCGACGTGCGCAACCTCGCCGCCAACGACGAGAGCATCGGCTTCTACACCAGCCCGGGACGCAACTTCAGCGTGAGCCTGTCGATGGAGTGGTAGTCCTCGATCCCGCCGATCACCCCGACGGCCAGTGAGCCTGCCGCGATACCCGGGCGCGGCGCATCACGGACTGAAGCCGTCCCGCAGGGGATCGGAGGGATCGAACAGCAGCTGCCCGCGCGCGGTGACGTAGGCGCTGCCGGTAATGACGGGAAGGATGCGGTTGTCGGCTGCGGGTGCGTAACTGGCCTCGAACACGCTGCCCAGGATGCTCTCCTGCCGCCAGACGGTGCCCGGCGCAAGCTCGCCATCGGCGGCAAGGCAGGCCAGCTTGGCGCTGGTGCCGGTGCCGCAGGGCGAACGATCGAACGCAAGGCCCGGGCACAACACGAAATTGCGTGCATCGGCGCGCCCATCGGGCGAAGCGGCGTTGATCTCGACGTGGTCGATCTCGGCACCGTCCGCACCGGTGATGCCGTGCGCGGCCAGCGCGCCCTTCAGCGTCGCGGTGAAGGCGGTCAGCGCGCGCCAGTGGCCAAGCTCCAGCGCGATCGGTGTGTCTTTCGTGATGAAGAACCAGTTGCCGCCCCAGGCCACGTCGCCGCGCACCGTGCCGTAGCCGGGCACCGCCAGTTCGACGCCGCGGGCGTGGCGGTACGCCGGCACGTTGCGGATCGAAACGTGCCCGTCCTCGTGCAGGGTCGTGCCGACGGTGCCGACCGGTGTTTCGAGACGGTGTTCGCCCGGCCCGATGCGGCCCAGGTGCTGCAGGCTGCGCACCACGCCGATGGCACCGTGCCCGCACATGCCCAGCACGCCGACGTTGTTGAAGAAAATGACGCCCGTCACGGCCGCAGGATCGCGTGGCGGCACCAGAATCGCGCCGACCAGCACCTCGGATCCGCGCGGCTCGCAGACGATGGCGCGCCGCAGGTGGTCGAACTCGCCGGCCAGGCGCATGCGCTGCTCGGCAAGGCTGCCCTCACCCAGCGAGGGAAAGCCGCCGTACACCAGGCGCGTCGGCTCGCCGCCGGTGTGGGAATCGATGAAGTCGAAGGTCGTCATGAGCCATCCATCATGCGCGCAGCGGCGTGCCGGCTTCCAGGGCGGAATCGTCGCGGGCGCGGCGGAAAACGTCCAGTCCGCGCGAAGCGGCGAAAAAAAAGCGCGGCTGTTTCCAGCCGCGCCGTTGCGCTTCCGCGAAGGGAAACGCCGTGTCCTACTTCACCAGCCGCAGCGTGAAGGGATAGCGGTAGTACTGGCCCTCGTTGGCCTTGATCGCGGCGATGATGGTGAAGGCCAGCGCGGCGATGCCCACGAGGAACATCAGCACCACGCCGATCAGTATCACCATGAGGATCATGCTCACGATCATCGCGATGGCCACGGTGATCTGGAAGTTGAGCGCCTCCTTGCCCTGGTCATCGACGAAGGGCATCTCCGCCTTCTTGATCTGCCAGATGATCAGCGGCCCCAGGATGTTGCCGAAGGGGATGATGAGCCCCGCCAGCGCCGACAGGTGCGCAAACAAGGCCCACTGGCGCGCCTCGGCAGAGGGCGCTTCGGCTTCGCTGGGCACGGGGGGCGGATCGATGATGTCACTCATGCTGGAACTCCTGATGGGTGGCTTCCCGGTCGCCTCGCCCCATGCGGGGTCGACTGGAAACCACGAACGTGGCGTACCCGCCACGTTACACCAGAACGCACGGATGCGGACGTTGTGACGCGCGGATCACTCGCCGCCGGCAACGGTCATCCGGCCGATGAGGATCGATCCGGTGGCGATGTGCGAGCGCGGATCGACATCGCGGCCTATCGCCTCGATCCCCAGCAGCATTTCCTTCAGATTCCCTGCGATGGTGGCCTCGTCCACGGCGTAGGCGATCTCGCCGCCTTCCACCCAGAACCCCGCCGCGCCGCGCGAATAGTCGCCGGTGATGGCGTTGACACCCTGCCCCATGAGCTCGGTGACCAGCAGCCCGCGCCCCATGCCGCACAGCAGCGCCGGCAGGTCGTCGTGGCCCGTGCTGATCTCGAGGTTGTGGACCCCACCGGCGTTGGCGGTGCTCTCCATGCCGAGCTTGCGCGCCGAATAGCTTCCCAGGAGGTAGCGCACCAGCACGCCGTCGTCGACCAGCGCCGATTCGACGGTCGCCACGCCTTCGGCATCGAAGGCCGCCGACCGATGTCCGCGCAGGAGGTGCGGGCGCTCGATCAGATGGACTCCGCGCGGCAGCACCGGCTGGCCCAGGTGATCGAGCAAGAAGGAGGCGCGCCGGTACAGCGCGCCTCCCGACACCGCGCCCAGCAGGTGCCCGATCAGCGAGCGCGCCACTTCGGCCGAGTAGAGCACCGGAAAGCTGCCCGTCGGCACCGCGCGCGGCGACAGCCGCGCCACGGTCCGCGCGGCGGCGCGCTGGCCCACGGTTTCCGGCGATGCCAGCGCGTCGGGGTGACAGTGCCCGTCGTACCAGTAGTCGCGCTGCATCGCCTCGCCTTCACCTGCGATCAGCGAAAGGCTCAGGCCGTGGCTGGTGCCGCACTCTGCGCCCAGAAAGCCGTGGCTGTTGGCGTAGACGCCGATGCTCTGGCTCTGCGAGACGTTGGCCCCTTCCGAATTGGTGATGCGCGTATCGGCGGCGCGCCCGGCTGCTTCGCAGGCCAGCGCGCGCGCGATGGCGGCGTCGGCATCCAGGGGCGTCGGGTGCCAGAGGTCGAAGTCGGGAAAGCGCGTGGCCATGCGCGCGGCGTCGGCCAATCCGGCGCAGGGATCGCCCTCGGTATGGCGGGCGATGGCGCAGGCCTGTTCGATGGTGGCCTCGATCGAGCCGGGATCGAGGTCGGCGGTGCTGGCGCTGGCCTTGCGGGTGCCGAAATACACCGTCAGCGAAAGGCCGCGGTCGCGGGTGTATTCGATCGTTTCCACCTCGCCCATGCGCACGCCGGCCGACAGGCCGCGTTCGTCGCTCAGGTCCACTTCGGCCTGGCTCGCGCCGCGCGCGCGGCAGCGCGCCAGCACCTCGCGGGCGAGATCGGCCAGCCGCGCCTGCGTCTGCCCGGCGTCGTCGCGCTCAAGTTCGTTCGTCATCTGCACTATCCTTTGTGTTTTGCGGGAATCGGGATTCGGGATTGGAGCATCGGCCGCTGGCCTCTCCGCTCCCACCGAATCCCGAATTCCCGATCCCCAATCCCGGCTCCTGACCCATGCGCGGACGCGATCCCGAAACCGGCGAATTCCTTTCCCCCAGCCGCAGCCAGAAGCGGCGCGAGGCGCTTGATGTGCTGGCCCTGGCCGAGCGCCTGGTCGAACTTCCCGATGGCCAGCTCGCCGCCGTTGCCCTGCCCGACGACCTGCGCGAACTGGTGCGCGACAGCCGCCGCATCACCGCGCAGATCGCGCGCAAGCGCCAGCTGCAGTTCCTCGCCAAGGCGATGCGGCGCGAAGAGGACGATGTCCTCGATGCGATACGCGGCGCGCTGGACAAGGGCCGCGACCAGTCGCGGCGCGAAACCGCCGAGCTGCATCGGTTGGAAGCCTGGCGCGAGCGCCTGCTCGAAGACGGTGACGAGGCCCTGGCCGAACTGCTGGACGAATACCCCGCCGCCGACCGCCAACTGCTGCGCCAACTGGTGCGCAACGCGCGGCTGGAGCGGGAGAAACAGCGCCCGCCGCGCGCCTTCCGCGAGCTGTTCCGGGTGCTGAAGGCGCTGATGGCCGGGGAAGGTGAAATCGTCGATGCGTCGGAAAATGAAGCATCCGACTTCGACGACGAAGACCTCGAGCCGTAGTCGATCGCGCGAACGCGCGGCGCGCGCCGAAACGGATTCTCCACGCCCTATTCCCCGGCCGCCTGCGTGCCGCCGACCGTCATCTGGTCGATCTTCATCGTCGGCTGGCCCACGCCCACGGGCACGCTCTGGCCTTCCTTGCCGCACACGCCCACGCCCTCGTCCAGCGCCAGGTCATGGCCGACCATGCTGACTCGCGTCATGGCCTCGGGGCCGTTGCCGATCAGGGTCGCGCCCTTCACCGGCGCGGTGATCTTTCCATCTTCGATGAGATAGGCCTCGGTGGCGGAAAACACGAACTTGCCCGAGGTGATGTCTACCTGCCCGCCACCGAAATTGACCGCGTAGAGGCCGCGTTTGACGCTTCTGATGATGTCGGCCGGATCGTCCCTGCCGGCCAGCATGTAGGTATTGGTCATGCGCGGCATCGGCAGGCGCGAGAATGCTTCGCGCCGGCCGTTGCCGGTGGATGCCACGCCCATCAGGCGCGCGTTGAGCCGATCCTGCATGTAGCCGACCAGCCGGCCCTTTTCGATCAGGGTGGTGCACTGGGTCATGGTGCCTTCGTCGTCCACGCTCAGCGAGCCGCGCCGGCCCGGCAGGGTGCCGTCATCGACGATGGTGCAGAGCTCGGAGGCCACCTTCTGCCCCATGCGCCCGGCATAGGTGGAGGTGCCCTTGCGGTTGAAGTCGCCTTCCAGCCCGTGGCCGACCGCCTCGTGCAGCATCACGCCCGGCCAACCCGGCCCCAGCACCACCGGCATCGAGCCGGCGGGCGCAGGGACGGCCTCCAGCGCCACGCGCGCCTGGCGCAGGGCTTCATCGGCGATGGCGAAGGCGCGGCGGTCGCGCAGCAGTTCGTCGTAGCCGTAGCGCCCGCCGCCGCCGGCGTAGCCCTGCTCGCGCCGGCCGGCGTGCTCCACGATCACGCTGACGTTGAGCCGCACCAGCGGGCGCACGTCGCCGGCCATCACGCCATCCGAGCGCGCCACCAGCACGGTATCGAGCGTCGCCGCCAGGCTCACCATCACCTGCACCACGCACGGATCGGCGGCGCGCAGGTAGGCATCCAGCTCGCGTAGCACCCGCACCTTGGACTCGCTGTCCAGGCTTTCGACCGGGTCGATCGGCGGATACAGCGCGCGCGCTTCGCGCAGCGACAGTCCCGCGCCGGGAACGGTGCGACCGCTGTGCGCGATCGCGCGCGCCGCGCCGGCTGCTTCCAGCAGCGCCGGCAGGCGCAGCTCGTCGGAATAGGCAAAGCCGGTCTTTTCTCCCGAAATCGCCCGCACGCCCACGCCCTGCTCGATCGCGTGGCTGCCGCTCTTGACGATGCCGTCCTCCATCGCCCAGCTTTCCTGGCGCGAGTTCTGGAAGTAGATATCCGCCTCGTCCACGCCCGGCCCCATGAGGCGACCGAAAGCACGTTCGAGGTCGGAGGCGGCAAGGCCGGCGGGTGCCAGCAGGCGCGACTGCGCCAAGGCCAGGGAAGACGTCATTCGGGGAAAGCCTCGTGAAAAGTGGTGCCGGACGATGTGCGGCCCGGACGCATCATGCCGAACATGGGTTCGAAACGGGGCCGTCTCAAGGCCGCGCGATGCCGCAGCGGCCGCCGGGGCGAATGGATTTGCGGATCAGGTGGCCAATTTTTCGGACTTTTCCCGATTGTAGGAAATACACCCCCTGCCCGTGGAGAACCGCCATGTCCCTGCTGCGAATCCTGCCGCCCGCCGTCGCCCTGCTGATCCTGTCGCTGCTGGCGGCACCGGCCGGTGCCGCCACCCTCACCTGGCCCGGCCCCGCACCTTGCGCCGGCGTCCTGCAAGCCTGCGTTGATCACGCCAGCGACGGCGACCAGATCCTGATCGCCACCGACACGCCCATCACCACCGGTGCCGGCGTGGTCGACAAGCGCCTGACCCTGCGCGCCGCGGATGGCTTTCGCCCGGTATTCCGGAACACCATTGTGGCCGCATACAACAACAGCGGGTTCAACGGCGCTGTCGGGCTGCACCTGCACAAGCTCCACTTCGATAGCAGCCATGTCTCGGTCAGTTATTCGGGCACGGGTACGGCAAGCTTCGAAGCCCGCGAACTGCAGATGACCGCGACTCCGGGCAAGGCCGGTATCGCCGTGACGGCGTCCGGGGGAAGCGTCACGGCAACGCTGTACGACAACCGGATCAGCGGCGGCCCGACCCCGATCTGGAGCGGTCTGCTCGCTCTGCACGCCACGAACGGAGCAACGCTGGATGTGGAAGCATTCTACAACCGCATCACCCGCGAGCCGCGTGGGGATGGCACCGGGGCAGGCATTTTTGTCAACTACGCTGGAACCGGAACCACCGGCACGGTGAAACTGCATGGCAACACCGTGCGCGGAGATTTCGCCACCGCCGGCATCCTTGTCGCCGAAGGCGCGCCAGAATTTCTGGGGCTGACCAGCAGCTTCAGCGCGCGCCTCTACAACAACGTGGTAATCGGTGCCGACCGGCAGTGGAGCCATGGCATCAGGCTGGGCGTCACCAACGGCCAGCTCGACGCGCAACTGCTCAACAACACCGTCACCCGCCACTACTACGCTGTCGCCGGGGGCCTCTGGAGCTCTGGTGCCACGAGTGGCACGATCAGCGGATCGCTCCACAACAACCTCCTGGTCGGCCAGCAGGCCCTCAGCATGGAGTCCGCCGTGGTGGCGGGAATGACGAACTCCCACAACCTGGTCAACGGTGGAGTTGCCGGAATGACCATGGGCACCGGAACCATCACCGCGCCGGCGCGCCTGATCAGCCGCATCGACGCGCGTCCGGCCCCGGACTCGCCGGCCATCGACGCCGGCGACAATACCTCTCTGGGTTTTGGCGTGATCTTCAACGCCCTGCCCAATGCCGATGCCGACGGCTTGGGCCGCTACAAGAAGAAGACTCCTGCCACCGCCGGTTCGGCCAAGGTCGACATCGGTGCCTACGAATACGGCGACTTCAGCTTTTCGCACATCACCAGCAGCGCCAATACCGGCTCCGGCTCCTACATCACCGCCCTCAACCATCCGGCGATCCAGAACCAGCCCAATGCCAACCTGTTCGTCACGCCCCGCTTCACCGGCGTCGCCGCCGGTCAACCGGTCGGCAGCTGGGAGTTCAGCGGCGTATGGAGCCTGTACAACAAGAGCACCCTCATCCCGATGCCGCTTGGTGCCGGGTATCACGTGTTTGCCGCAGGAGCCGGCGGTGGTGCGTCGCGCCATGTGACGACCGCCGGAAGCGTCACCGGTGCCTACAGCCAGCTGCCACTGGCCGACAATCCCGACCTGATCGTGCTGGCGATGCAGAACTACAACACTGGCGCGGTGAGCAACCCGCACCAGACCGGTGTCCTGTACTTTGCTTTCGGCGGGCCCGGCACCTGGTTGGTGGGAAACATGGATTCCGCCCAGGACATGCCGATTGGCGTGGGTTTCAGCATCTACGCGCAGTCGCCCAGTCCCAACGTGTTCCGGGTCACCGCGACCGAAGGCAACCATTCCGGCAACATCCTGCGCCTGGATCATCCGCTGCTCGACGGCAATCCCTGTGCCCAGCCGGTGGTCACCCGTATGCTCATCCCCTCCGATGGCAGCAACTTCGATCTGGAATACCGTGCGGATCTCGGTTACTGGCGGATTTTCGACTACAACGGCATGGCGCTGGGCACCCAGTTCAACGTGCTGGTGAACCCGGCGCAGGCGGAAACCTGCGGCGGTGAAATCTTCTCCGACGGTTTCGAATGACGGGCTGAGGCGGGCGGCGGCGGTCAGGCACGACCCTGGCGGCCGGCACCGCCGCCCGCTGGACGCCTTACTCGAAGCCGTCCAGGAAGATTAGGCCACCACCACCCGCGGCAATGGTGATTGCCACCCGCTGCTGGCTGCAGGCGTTGGCGCTGCTGCTGGCGCGGACGCGATAGACGAACTCGTCGCTGCTGGTGGCGCTGCCGTTGTGGGTGTAGCTGAAGGTGCCGTTGCCATTCAGCGTCACGCTGCCGTTGCCGAGGCCCGGGTTGGCGGCATCGATGGTCGCGGTGGTGTCGCAGCTGTCGGAGACGCCGCCTGTTTGACGACTGGTAGGCCGGTTGCAGGGCAAAGCCGATGCATTACGCCATGGCGGCCACTACTCCCGTGGCCGTCATGCCGTCATCACTGCACTTCAAAACCATCGCCGAAGATGTGGTGGTCCGAGCGCATGCGCATGCTGAGTGCGCTGGATGCATCACCATCGTAGTTGCTCTGCGTGCCGGTTACGGTATAGCGACGCGTGGCGAAATCTCCGACGATCGCCTGGAAGCCGGCATCGTCGGGATACTGGCCACCAGTGTGGGTGAACTCCTGTGACTGCACCGTCCAATTCATGTGCTCGGTATCGGCCAGCGCAAGGAAGCCATTGCGACCCGTGAACGGTTCACTGGTGTACTGGCTGCCGACAATTGCCAGGTAGCGATCCGCCGACACGTAGTCCTGTGCCAGGATCATGTCCGTGGCCTCCATGGAAGTCGTCTGCGAGCATGCGGCCGGGTCGGCATTGCTGCCGCCACCTTTCACAAACGTGCGTGTACCAATCGAACCCGTGTCGGCATTGAACTGGAATACGCTGAAGCCGTTGCGGCAGGGGCGCGCAAACGTGTTGAGGACATACAGCCGGTTTTCATCGCCCTGCGGATTGCGCAACTTGCTGCGAAAGGCCAGTCCACGCACGTTGTCATCGGTCCCTATGTAACCGTCCTTGACCGGATAGTGCGGATCACTGCTGCCGGTGTACGGATCGAAATGCATGATGAACAGATCACCTTGCGTGCCGGACAGGCCTTGCTCGTTGATGAACTCGCCGGCGATGTAGATCGGCGTGGGCGCGTTGTAACTGATCACGCCGCGCTCGGCACGCACGAGGCAGTTGATCGGCAATTCCCCGAGACCGCCGACATAGTGCTTGCAGCCCGGCAGCACGCGCATTTCCCTGCCTGAGGTGGCCCAGGCGGTATCCAGCACCGGCGTCCGATCAGGTGCGGGCAGCGTGAAGCGCGACAAGGTCACCAGGGTACCGGACGAGCTGGCCAGGTACATCCAGTCGTTGAGCAGGATGATGGCGGCACCGATGTCATCTGCGTTGGGCGTGGCCATGTTGGTGACGATGCCCTTGTAGGCACCATCGGGAGCAAACGTCACCAGCAGCGAGTCTGTCCGCGTCGAGCTGCCCGGTTCCAGCGCATCGATCAGCACGTAAATATGGCCATAGGAACCGATCGAGACGGCGCGGACGTCGCGGATCCGCAGGTTTTCCGGCTGGGTTGCCGGCTACACGAGCAGGTATTGATGCAGTTCATCGGTGTATCCGGCCGTCGGATTCGACCACGTCAGGCGTTGGCCACTCGCGCTGTAGCGCGTCACCACCAGATAGTTGAGGTCACCGAAGAAATTCACCGTGGCCATGCCGGCGACGATGGTGCTGCCATCCTCATCGAGCGCCATGCGTTGTCCCGACGCGCGCGGCGGAACCGAAGGCGCAAGGTTCACCAGCGGATCAAGCACCACTCCGTTGTTGCCGAAGGTCGCATCAACCGCATAAGGCTCGTTGACATCGATGGCTTGCGCCCTGCCGATCATGGCCAGCATCAGGATAACGTGAACCGCCCCGGGAATCCCGGAGACTCGTTGGTGTGAGTCACGCCGCCTCGGCGAGCTCACGGGTTTGCTGATAGTAAATCGCTTCTGCCTCGGCTGGTGGGATGTTGCCGAGCGGACCCAGCAAGCGCTTGTGGTTGAA
>JACDJB010001141.1_pt1 | contig 22531 bp, 22 predicted proteins | sample 7454121 | NCBI WGS metagenome assembly JACDJB01 (sample SAMN14253290, study PRJNA609438) | sludge metagenome | isolation source: sludge after 25d culture with pyrite | collected 2018-12-20
CTAGAGTGTTGGAAAGCCGCTGGCTGAGCTTGGAATACAAGTTCAGAATGGGCTAGCTCAGTCGTCAGCAAGTGTTCGCCGTTGATCTGCCCCCTTTGAAGTGGTCCTCCCTGAAGTATGATTTTCGGATGGAGGATAAGATCAATGGCAAGGAAGAGGCATACGGCTGAAGAGATCGTTGCGAAGCTGCGGCAGGTTGATGTGCTGATGGCACAGGGCCGGCAGGTAGCAGACGCAGTCCGAGCGATAGGCGTGACGGAAGTAACGTACTATCGATGGCGAAACGAGTACGGTGGCCTGAAGGGCGATCAGGTGAAGCGACTCAAAGAGCTGGAGACTGAGAACAATCGTCTCCGGCGAGCGGTGTCGGATCTGACGCTGGACAAGCTGATCCTGGCGGAGGCCGCAAAGGGAAACTTCTAAGCCCCTCCCGACGCCGTGCTTGCGTCGATCATGTAACAGCCGAGCTTGGCATCTCCGAGAGACGGGCGTGCCGGGCTTTGGGTCAACACCGATCGACGCAGCGCAAGACTCCAACGACACCCGATGACGAGGCGGCTTTGACTGCCGACATCATCGAGCTTGCCCGCCAATATGGCCGCTACGGATATCGCCGAATTACGGCGTTGCTTCGCAGAGCCGGCTGGATGGTGAACAAGAAGCGTGTTGAGCGGATCTGGCGATGCGAGGGGCTGAAGGTCCCCCTAAAACAACCTAAACGCGGGCGTCTCTGGTTCAACGACGGCTCATGCATCCGTCTGCGGCCGGAGCGACCCAACCATGTCTGGTCCTATGACTTCGTCGCCGACCGCACCCACGACGGCAAGGCGTTCCGGATGTTGTGCATCATCGACGAGTTCAGCCGTGAGAGCCTGGCCATCCGTGTCGCGCGGAAGCTCAAAGCAACTGACGTCATCGAAGCGCTCTGCGAGCTGTTCGTCTCGCGGGGCATCCCTGCGCACATACGTTCGGACAATGGCCCTGAGTTCGTCGCCGAGGCGCTGCGGGATTGGATCGCCACCGTCGGAGCCAGGACTGCTTATATCGAGCCGGGCAGTCCGTGGGAGAATGGCTATTGCGAGAGCTTCAACGGCAAGCTGCGCGATGAACTGCTCAACGGCGAAATCTTCTACACATTGAAGGAGGCCCAGATCGTGATCGAAAACTGGCGACGTCACTACAACACGGTGCGTCCACACTCATCGCTTGGATATCGACCACCGGCACCCGAAGCCATCGTCTGGCCAGCACCAAAGGAGGTAGTCAAAATGCAATCCCTAAACTAACATTCCGATCGGACCACTCAGTGGGGGCCGGTCAATGTCGTTATGGCGAATGAATATCAGGTCGGATGGATATCGCGGCTCATCAAGTACATGCGGGACCACGGGTTGACTCGTGTTGATGTTGATCCTGACTATCAGGCGAAATGGTCGCAAACCGTGAAGGATGTTATCCAGGGAACGGTGCTTGTCAGCGCCGACAGTTGGTACGTCGGCACGAACGTACCAGGCAAGGCCAAGGGCATCTTGGCCTATGCGGGAGGTATGGTGAACTACAAGCAAGCCTGCGATGCAGCGGCAGAGCGGAAGTACGAGGGATTCGTATTTTCCTGACGGCCTGCATTCGCGACACTAATGAATGCGGTTCACTGGTGGTTACGAATTGGGGCGGTCAGCATGATCGCTGCGTGTGCCAGTTTTCCAATCAACGTATTTGAATAACCGTCGTGCTGATAACGAAATGCGCGATGGCGTCGGGGGATATAAATGGATTTGGGTATCAAGGGACGTGTTGCGCTGATCACAGGTGGCGCAAGGGGATTAGGACTCGCCGAAGCCGAAGCATTAGCTACAGAAGGTGTCTCCATAGCTGTTAACGATGTTGATTGTGACGCAGCTGACCAAGCGGTTTCGCGTTTGAAGGAATTAGGCGTCAATGCGGCTGCGTTTATCGGCGATGCGGCCGATGAGGCTGTGGTCGTCAATTTGACGAAGCAGGTTGTTGGCGAACTCGGGCGTCTCGATATTCTGGTCAACAATGCCGGCATCGGCGCGCGTCCTTCGTATCGCGTCCAAGATATGCCAGCGGACGCCTGGGATCGAATGGTTCATATCCATATGCGAAGCACGTTCTTATGGACGCGCGAGGCGATACCCGCCATGAGGTCGCAGGGATGGGGGCGCATCATCAACACGTCATCGATGAACTATACGGGTGGCGGGCGAGCGGGTGTGTCCCACTATGTAGCCGCCAAGGCTGGTATCGCCGGTTTCACGCGGACGGTGGCCAAGGAGGTTGGCTCCTTTGGGATCACCTCTAACGCCATTGCGCCGGGATACGTGGAAACCGATCTCATTGGCGGCTTCACTTCAGAAATGCTCGCGGTCGTACGGGAGCAAAACCCGCTGCGGAGGCTATGCTCACCGCGTGAGATCGGGAGCGCCGTCGCGTTTCTGGCCTCGAGCAATAGTGGATTCATCAACGGCGAGTTGCTTTGTATCGATGGCGGACGGCGCGAATTTTATTGGGGCTAGCAGCATGCGTGGCGCAGTCTCGGAGAAACCGGGCGAACCCCTCGAAATCCGCGAATTGAGGCTCGCCAATCTCGCCTCAGACGATGTGATCGTACGCATACAAGCGACCAGCCTCTGTCATACAGACCTGGAAGCGGTTGACGGGCACCTCGATACGCCACTGCCATTCGTTCCCGGTCACGAAGCAGCGGGGATAGTGGAATGGACCGGATCATCCGTTTATCGGCTGTCAGTGGGTGATCATGTCGCTCTTTCCTGGAATCCGCATTGCGGGCATTGCTATTTCTGTTCCCATGAGCAGTTCATACTGTGCGAGCAGTATCGAGCGAATGGGGTCCGTTCGATGCACTTTGACGGTAAGGCGCGGATTTTCGACGGCAAACAGCCCGTTCATCAGTTGATGTACGCCGGCACTTTTGCGGAACTGGCAGTTGTCACTGAAGACTGCGCTGTCAGGATCCCGAAGAGCATGCCTTTCCACGTTGCCTGTCTGATCGGTTGTGGAGTAGCGACCGGGATTGGAGCGGTCAGCAATATAGCACGGGTTCAGCCTCGCAGCAGCGTTACCATCATCGGATGCGGTGCGGTCGGACTCTCGGCTATCCAAGGCGCACGTCTTGCCCAGGCGGAGACGATCATCGCGATTGATAGAGATGTGCGGAAGCTTCATATGGCGAAACGCCTTGGAGCCACGCACACTCTCCCTGTAGATGAGAACCTGATCCAGTCCCATGCCGCTCTCACGTGTGGGCGTGGCGCGGACTATGTTTTCGAAGCAGCCGGCAATGAAAGAGGATTCCAGACCAGCTTGGAGATCGTAAGGCCAGGAGGGCAGGTGGTCTGGCTCGGTAAGGTCGCACAGCAGCAGCTGGTAAGTTTTCGTTGGGGGTCGCTGATGGGTGAAAAGAATATCGTACGATCAAGTTATGGTGGAAGCCGGGCGCAGGAGTTCTTCCCTTCGCTTGCAGAAAAATACTTGAGCGGTGACCTTCTGTTGGATGATTACGTGACTAGCCGCATCTCTCTTGGTGAAGTCAACGCCGCTCTCGATCGGTTGCGAAAAGGACTCGATATTCGATCGGTTATCGAATTCTAATGTTTGAGTCCTTCCCGCAGTTTGTGGAGCCGGGATGGGGGCTATTTTCCTTATCCCGGCCACACAGCACGGTCAGAACGTGTTGACCTCACCCGACCCACCGTATGCCGACCATCCGCCGTCTACGAATAGCTCTGCGCCGGTGATGTAGGAGGCCCAGTCGGAAAGCAAAAATGCGGCTGCCTGAGCAATTTCTTCAGGTCGCGCCATGCGTCCCAATGGTGTTCTGTTCACGATGCGCATCACGTCAGTTGCACCGCTATTGATGATACCTTGAGCCATCGGTGTGAGAACATATCCCGGGCCAATCGCATTGACACGAATTCCCGATTTGCCCCACTCCGTTGCGAAAGACCGGGCGAGATGGCCGACGGCGGCCTTGGATGTGCCGTAGGCACTGCGCCGTGGCTGCCCGTTATAGCCTGCGATGGATGTTACAACGACCATAGCGCCCGAACCCTGAACTTCCATGTGCCGTGCGGCGAGGCTGCAGACAAGCTGGGTTCCGCGCACATTCACGTCCATCACACGTTGCCAGATATTAATGTCCTGCTCTGTCGCTTTGCCGATATGATGGATGCCCGCACAGTGGAAAAGCCCATCCAGGCCGCCAAGCTCGGCAACTGTTTCGCTGATTAGCCTTTCCGCCTGATCAGGGACAGAGACGTCAGCGGCGACATGGGCCCGGGCTCCAGTTTCTGCGGCGGCTTCCACTATTGCATCGGCTTTGACGTCCGAAAGACAAACGTTTGCTCCGAGATCGGTAAAGATTTTACAAGCAGCTTTTCCGATGCCGCTTGCGCCGCCGGTAACGAGTATTCGCTTTCCGGACAGTCCGAATGATGGTCCTGATGAAATTCCTTGCATGTCCTTGAATCCCTTTGCAGAACAAGTCCGTCTCTGACGGATTGCCCTGTCCGTTTTCTGGCGTGAACTGATTTGCCACGCCCTCCCAGGCAATCATAAGCCTTGCGATGGCGGTTCGGCCTAATTTCGGTTGATGTTGATCGTCAGCGAAGGTGAATGACTGGGATGACAGACGTGGCGGGGGCGTCTTCTTCCCTTCATCAGTTTTTCTGAAGTCAGGAGTCAGGCGATCTTGCTACCCTTTCATCTTTTGCTTCCCTACCTTGTACCTCAGATCACAAGCGCCGAAGAGACCGCTCTGAACCTGAAGTCAGGCCAGGAGCGGCCGAGAGAGCATCATGGTCCGGGTGGAAATTCCGATCTGGGGAGAGAAATATGCGCGATATTAAATTTTCCGCGAACCGCAGGCGTGCAATTAAGGCCGCTGGCGCGACCGCAGCTTTGGGCGTTTACGGTTTATTGGGTGCGCCGGCGATCGCGCAGACCACTCCGTTGCGAATAGGAATTCTTGCTCCTCGCGGAGGTATGGCTGGAACGGCCGGGGAGGGGGGAATTCGCGCTGTCGAGTGGTCTGTGGAGCAGCTGAATGCGGCCGACGGAATCGGAGGCCGGAAGGTCGAGCTCGTCTTTCAGGAAGAAACGACGCCAAAGGAAACCATCGACCGTTATCGAAAGCTGGTGTTGCAGGACAAGGTCGATGCCGTCCACGGCATAATCTCCTCCGCTGTGAGTCTCGCACTGGCGCCTGCAGCTGAGCAGTCGAAGATGCTGACGATGTTGTGGGATGGCACGACACAGGACGGCGTCAAGGAGATGATGCCCAATCCGCAGTATGTTTTCCGCTCCATCGACAATGAAGTCGATGCCGTAATGGCGTCGCTGCTCGCGATCCGGCATTTCAAAGGCAAATTTGCACGGATCGCTGGTATCAATCCCGACTATACGTACGGCCGTAACACCTGGACAACATTTACCGCGCTTCTCAAGAAGTTCGGTATTGAGCACACCGTTGTTGCCGAGCAATGGATAAAGCCCGGAACGATGGATCTAACATCCAACGTGGCGGCTTTGAAGGCGGCGGCGCCGGATTTGATCTTCACTTCGATGGTATTTGCCGATTTGCCTGTGTTCATGCGTCAGGCCCACAATATGGGACTAACGGATGGCGTAAAGTTTGTCATGCCGGCGGCGGGGTGGCAGCAAACCTCGCTCAAGAAGGAGTTCACGCCTGAGAACATCGTATTCGGTCACAGCACATTGTACTTCGCCAACCCGGCAGCTTCCCCACTGCAAAAAAGCTTTGTGAAGTGGTACTTTGATAAATACACAGACTATCCCCATTGGGAATGTGACCGCGCGTACTACTGCCTTCATCTGTATAAGGCAGCCGTCGAGAAGGCGATGGCGGCGAAGTCCGGATCGTGGCCGACGTCCCTTGAGATCGCGGAGGCCATGCCTGGTCTCACGGTGGAATCACTAGGTGGTCCTGCCTCCATGCGGCGCGATCACATTTCCGATCAGATCATTTTCCAGGGTCTTACGACTCATAAAAATGATTATGATTTCGTCACGCTCGCCACGACCGAGTCGATGTCGACGAAGGAAATTCAGAAGCCGCCCGGCGCGGATTTCTGGGAATGGCTGCAGACAGCTGACCTAAAAATCTAGTCGCGTACAGAGAAGGGGCGCCGACCGCATGTCGTGGCGGCGATATCATCTATGGCTACAGCGGCTAGCATACTAATCGCAGGGCTCTTTCACGGAGCCGCGCTTTTCTTGCTGACATCCGGACTGCAACTCAGTTTCGGTGTTCAAAGAATCGTCAATCTCGCATGCGGCTCGATATATGCCCTAGGTGCGTATCTGGGCGTATCCGTGACCACATGGGCGCTGGCGCAGGGGCTTCCGGTCCCGCTGTTTCCCCTTGTTTTGTTGGCGTCCGGGCTGGTGGCGGGATTGATAGGATTGCCACTGGAGCGTGTTTTGAGCACGATTTATCGTCGTCCTGAGTCATTCCAGTTGCTTTTGACTTTCTCGCTCATCCTGATTTTCCAGGATGTGCTTCGCTTCTTTTGGGGTGCGTATCCTCGCCAACTGCCGAACGTATCGATGGTCTACGGTTCGATCAACGTGGGTGGCGTGCAGATGCCTATGTACAATCTCTTTGTCATTCTTGCCGCCGTCGTTATCGGTGTGGGTCTGACGTGGTTCTTGAGTCATACGACTTCGGGGAAAGTATTGCGTGCTACCGCCGAGAATCGCGAGACGAGCGCCGCAATGGGAGTGAACGTTCGGCTGGTATATTTGCTGGTCTTCACATTAGGGACAACATTAAGCACGGTCGGTGGAGCGCTTGTTGTGCCGACGGCCGCGGCATCGCTACAAATGGGCGTCGAACTGGTCGTCGATGCATTTGCGGTCATAGTCATTGGCGGTCTCGGCAGCATGAAAGGCGCCGCAGTAGGTGCGGTTATCGTTGGTCTGATCCGCGCCGCAGCACTCTTCATCTATCCTGAAGTCGATATCCTGGCGACCTACGCGGTCGTGCTGATCGTTTTGATCTGGTGGCCGACCGGCCTATTTGGAAAGGCGTTGTAATGAAGCAAACCGCATCAGCGCTGGATATGTCGGTGGAATCGGACGGTACCCGCAGTCGATCCGGAATCACCGTGAAGGTGATGTTGTTTGTCGCCGTCGTGGCGCTTGCCGCGGCGCCTCACGTTACGAATATCTATTACGTCAGCCTCGGTATCCCGTTCATGGCATACGCAGTTGCCTTGCTCGGGTTCAACCTGCTGTTTGGATATGGCGGCCAATTGTCTTTCGGTCACGCGCTGTTTCTGGCCATCGGCGCATATTCGTCTGCTTTGGCAGTTCGGCTCACCGGCAACGCGGCATTCGAATTGATGCTGCTGTTCGCCGTGGCGGCTGCGTTAGCGATCTCCATCCCGTTGGCATGGATCGCAAGCCGGTTCTCCGGCATTTTTTTCGGCATGCTGACGCTTTCGTTTGGCATGCTATTCTATTCGTTCCTCAACAAATTTTATGATTTGACGGGCGGGGACAGCGGAATGAATGTTCCGCAGCCATCGCTTCTTGGCATCGACTTCTCGCAAGTTGACAAGATGGGATTTCTGACAGGCCCGTTCTACTATTATTGCCTGGCTTTGCTGATCGTGAGTGCGTGGATTATGTGGCGTATAGTCCGATCGCCTTACGGGCTACATCTTCAGGCCTCACGCGATAATGAAGTGAAAGCAAGTTATCTCGGAGTGAAGGTTCGCCAAGTACGCGCGGTCGCCTTTGTCATCTCCGCGATCTATGGTTCCGTTGGGGGTGCGATGCTTGCGATAAGCACCGGGCTCGCCGATCCCGAACTATCGTACTGGCAGCAATCCGGTCATCTCGTTTTCATGGCGATTCTTGGTGGCTATCAGGAGCTCATAGGACCTATCGCAGGAGCTTTGATATTCATTCTGCTTCAGGACGAGTTACAGGCTGCCACCCAGTATTGGCGATTTTTTCTGGGCGTCGTGCTGGCGCTGCTCGTGATCGGAATGCCGGGAGGTCTTTTGGGTACTGCGAAGCAGATTCTGGCCAGATGGAGGCGTTGATGTCCAGTGACCATCTGCTCGTCGCGCAGAACATCTCCAAATCGTACGGGAGTTTCGTCGCCATGCAGGGCGTCGATCTCAATCTGGCTAACGGCGAGTTTGTGTCCGTGGTCGGACCAAATGGTGCTGGCAAGACGACGCTCGTCAATGTTCTCACTGGATTGCATTCACCCACGGAGGGGAGCGTGCGATTTATGGGGCGCGACATAGCGGGACTTAGTCCCGTAGATCTTTCGACGCGAGGTCTCGCGCGCGCGTTTCAGCTGGTGAGCGTATTTCCCGATCTCACCGTAAGGCAAGCGCTCACCGTCGCATCCTGCTCACGTCTTGGTTTGCGATGGAAAATGTTCGCGGACGCTTCGCGCTATCGTGAAGTGCGAGAAGCCGTCGCGGCGATTGCCGCAGCATTTCGACTGACAGATTCGCTTGAAAGTTCTGCAAATTCGTTGCCGCATGGCAAGCGTAAGTTGCTTGACGTTGCTAGCGCTTTTGCATTGCGTCCGAAAGTAATTCTGCTGGACGAGCCAACGGCTGGCGTTTCAACGGCTGACAAGCATGGTGTGATGGAAACTTTGTTGTCTGCTGCGAGCCAGATGGGAATTGGTGCAATTCTCCTGATTGAGCATGATATGGATCTCGTGCGGCGTTATTCGTCCCGGATCATTGCCATGCAGGGCGGACGAAAGATCGCTGATCTACCTACTGAGAAGTTCTTTGCTGATGAAGCCGTTCTCTCTGTCGTGATCGGCAAGGAGGCACATGCATGACGCTTCAAATCGAGGGGCTGAATGTATCGATCATGAGAAACCGCGTACTGCACGGTGTCTCACTGCGTGTGTCTCCTGGAGAGTTGGTGTGTCTTGTCGGGCGCAATGGCGCGGGGAAGACTACCACGTTCAGGGCGATCATGGGATTCGAAGCGATCGGAGGTGGGCAAATCTTGTGGCGCGGTAAAGATTTGAACAAGCTCGCGACGCACCGCATTGCTGCGGCCGGACTAGGCTACACGCCGGAGGGTAGCGATGTGTTCGGAGATCTGACCGTTGAGGATAATATCGCGTTGCCGACCTGGACACGCAAATCAACCAAATCGGCGGATGAGCGGATCGAAGCGGCCTACGCGATATTTCCGAAGCTGAGATCATATGCGCACCGGGGAGGGCAGCAGCTATCCGGGGGGGAGCGCAAAATGGTTTCAATCGCCCGCGCACTTGCGCTGGATCCCGAGCTTCTTTTACTGGATGAAGCATTTGAAGGTCTTTCGCCCGCGATCTTGCCTACCATCAGCAATGGCCTGCGAAGCATTCTTGACCAGGGTCGCTCCGTATTGCTCGCTGAGTCGAACTTTTACCACCTGCCTCGTTTTGCGGACCGGCTCTACGTGATCGAACGTGGAGCGATTATTTTCGAGGGGACGCGGGAGCAAGTGGAGGCCGATGGGGCAACTATGAAAGTGATAAAGGGAGTTGAGTAGCCGGATGGAACATCCACCGCAGCCCACTCTTGACTCGTTGGCAGAGATCGACCGGTTACTCGCACCAAATGTTGTGCCGGTTATTGAAGCCATCCGTGCCGCGAACCAGTCAACGATGGATCCGGCGACTTTGCCACTCGCCGAGGCTCGTGCCCGGTATGAGGACGTTCAAAGGGGATGGCGGCCGACGCTTCCCTCCGACGTCGCTATCGAACGCTTTTCTATCCCGTGCGCACCGTCGGATCTGTCCGCGGTAAGGATAGTTCCGGCTCAGACCAGAGAGTTGGTGGGCCAAATGCTCTATCTGCACGGCGGCGGATGGGTGTTCGGATCGATAGATACTCATCTTTCTCCCATGGCTCACCTCGCCGCGCGAACCGGATTGGAAGTGATTGGAATCAACTATCGGCTTGCTCCCGAATTTCCGTTTCCGGATGCTTTGAACGATTCCCTGGCGGCATGGCGCTCACTATCTTCGACGTGGCCGGGCGCGCCTTCGCTGCGATTTATCGGGGGCGATTCTGTGGGAGCGAACCTCGCGGTAGGGCTGATGCTCAGCTTGCGAAACGCCGGATCGACGCTGCCGGACGCGGCCCTGCTATTTTACGGTGCCTATGCGGCCGACGAGGAGACGCTGTCTCATCGCACATTCGGCGATGGAAGCTACGGACTCTCCAGCAGCCGCATGGCATGGTTTCGGAAGCTGTATCTCGAGCGTTCGCTCCCGCCAGTTGCGGTCACCGATCCCCTTGTGGCTCCGCTGCACGCGGATCTTCGAGGTTTGCCTCCTCTCTTTGTGTTGTCCGCGCAGTGTGATGTTCTGTGCACCGAAGGCGATCTGTTTGCACAACGAGCGAAAGAAGCTGGTGTCTCGGTCCAGGATTCGATTCAGCCGGGTCTTATCCACGGCTTCCTTCAGATGGTGGGAATCGTACCTGAGGTCATGACTGCTATAGATGAGGCAGCTGCATTTGTGCGTTCGCAGCGGCGAGCGCCTAGTCATTCCGGTTGACGCGCGTGAGCGATCTTGCTGAGGCGTTACTCACGGTCTCTGCTGTTCAACCTTTGCGGCATCCGCCTTTTCAGCTCGGATGGGTCGACGCACCGCATTACTCGGTCAGCCTTGGTGACTTCCCGCTGGATTCCGGCGGTGTTATCGAGGATTTCTCGATATCTTTTGCCGTGCACGGTGATTCGCGCGACGACCGGCTGCCGATCGCACTTGCATTATGTGCGATTGGAAGCACGCACCATAGAATGGATTTTATGATTGGCACCGGGCAGGCACTCGACCCCTCCCGTCTGCGCATACTTGCTATTGACGCAATCGGAAATGGTCTGACGACGTCACCCTCCACATCGCGTAGCCAGCCCGGATATTTGTTCCCGCAATTTACAATTGGCGACATGGTGCGCAGCCAAGCGTCTCTGGTGAAGCGGCTGGGTATTGAAAAACTTGATCTCGTTGCCGGTGCATCGATGGGCGGTATGCAATCGCTCGCTTGGGGTGTCATGTATCCGGAGGCTATGCGTCGGATCGTGGCTCTGACCCCTATGGCGAAAACGACACCCTGGGCCCGCCTCGTAAATCTATTGGCGCGCTCGACATTGGAGCGGGGGATGTGCCACGAATTGGGTGGCGAGCCGGCCACCGATCCCTGGTATGATTGGGTACCTCTCATGCTCGCCCTGTCGATGCGCACTCCGAGTCAATTCGATGCCGAGATTCTGGATTTCTGTCGAAGCCCGGGAAAATCTGATCCCTGCCCATGGCTTGACCTCCGAAGATCTTGGTGGCGATCCCAGGGCTTCGAGTCGATAGACTGGATCTATCAGTCAAGAGCTTACGACCTTCATGATGTGGGGAAACTGGGTTCATTCAACGGAGACACGGTCGCTGCCCTGAACTCAGTGCGTGCCCCGACCTTTATAGCTGCGCCGTCGTTGGATCTTTATAATCCAGCAGATGCAGCGGTTTGGGCGTCGCGCCATATTCCGGAATGCCATTACATGGAGATCAACAGCGTGTATGGCCACATGGCCGCGAGTGGCCTTGATCAAAGCGCATCTCGTGCTTTGAATGATGCTGTCGCCAGATTCATAGCGTAGAATCTCGCGCGATAGAGCGCCCATAGAACGAGGCGTGAAAGTTTCAAGGGTGGAGGATCTGAATGGATATCCGTCTCATACACTATTTTATGAGTGTCTATGAGGAGCGCAGCTTTGTTAAGGCTGCTGAGCGCATGCATGTCGTGCCATCGGCCCTAAGCATGCAGATTCGCAATCTCGAAGAAGAACTGGGCACGTCCGTATTCGACCGGACAAAAAAGGGCGTTGAGGCGACTGTAGCTGGGCGGCGATTCTATGAACTTTGTCAGCCGATAGCTCGTACCCTGGCTTTCGCAAAGCAGGAGATGCGCGACCTGGTTCAGGGCAATAGCGTATCCGGTTCACTTCGCGTGGGGATGCCTTCGGCAACCAGCTTCGGGATCCTTGGCGACTTGCTGCAAGAATTCACAAGTTTGTATCCTAACGTTGATCTGACCGTCGTTGAAGCATTTAGCCGCTATGTCACCGAACAAGTACAATCCGGCTTTCTCGATGTCGCGCTGGGTGCGCTGCCTGTCGATCATAGCGGATTAGCCTGTAGGCCAGCTTATCGAGATCACTTTGTGCTGATCTCGGGACGACCTATCAACGGTCCCCAATTCAGTCCCATTGATCTGTCGGCAATGAAAGAACTCAAACTTGTCGTGCCGTCAGAGCGTCATTTAATGGGCGCAACCCTGCTTGACTACATCACTGGTGGTCAAATCGTTGCAAGCCGCGTCATGAAGGTGGACGGGTTTGTGGGAACTATCGAGAGTATCAGGCGCTCAGATTGGGGCGCAGTATGTCAGGCTATCGGTGTCATGCAGTACCTGGACAGAAAGGATCTATTTATTTATCCGATCTTTAAGCCAGTCATGCATCTTGAGTCGTATTTCTTACATCATCCTAGTCGCCCACTGACGTTAGCGGCGCGCTGCTTTGTCGAAATGCTCGAACGAAGATTGCTCGATGTATGTACCGCATGGGAGAGGATTTATTGTTGGAAATAAAACGGCGCTAAGTCTCGTTTGTTTTCCTTCACAAGCCGTCTTTCACCATAGGCTCTGTACTACGAAGACGAATCTCAGAGGCTGCGCAGAAACTCGTGTCGGCGTAAGCTTGATGCGAAAACAGCAACTCCGGGAACGGCATGCCGAGGCCGTTCACACGTCATTACTTCCATCGCTGCTACCGCCTAGAGTGTTGGAAAGCCGCTGGCTGAGCTTGGAATACAAGTTCAGAATGGGCTAGCTCAGTCGTCAGCAAGTGTTCGCCGTCATCACCCTTGAGACAAAATGAGGCTTCACGAAGAGAGGGTTTCTAATTCATCGTAGCCGCAAGGAGCGAGGAGGAAGCAGAAGTCCTTACTCGGCAAAGCGCCCGCAATGCAGGCACTGACTTTAAACTTCGGACCTGGCGTAAACCTTCCCGCTCCAGCAGAGGTCAAGTTACCAGACAGAAATGGAAAGGAATTTGCGGAAGGCGGTTGCGTGACGTGTCATGGGCTTCACCGTGTCGTTGCTGCGAAGCGATCGCCGCAGGAGTGGAGAAGTGTCGTTCATCGGATGGTTTTTCTGGGTTCCGCACTCCCGGACGATGACGTTGCCGCTGCGATGGATTACTTAAACGTCAATTACGGTTCCCCAGAGGCCACTTCTCTAGGGCAGAGGCCTTAATGACGCGCCGCTAGCGTGAACATGCACGGCCTATATCAGTGATCTAATGTATGTTCGCGAGGGGCTGCATTGAGCGCGGGCTAGATCATAGGCCGCCACCGTCGGGCGTGCCTACTCGGATTTCAGGAATACCGTACGTTCACGCAGAATATCAGCCGCGTTTCGATTTATCAGACGCTTGTCGCGGCAGCTCGGTGCCGTGGAAAATGCGCTATTAGGCTATATAGCATATCCCTGTTAGCGTCCGCACTTTCCCTGATGTCTTGAAGATATTTCCCTGTTAGTTCCGTAAGCGATTGTTCAAGAAGTACCTGCGGCGCAGTCGTTTTACTTGGAATTTTGGCTTGTCAAAATCAGTGATTGCAAATTTTCCTTGTAAAATTCCCTGTTTGCAGGGAATTGACGCAGAGACTGGTGCTATTAGCACTGTATCGCCAGCCACTCAGTGCGGATTTCGGAGAATTTCTCTCTAAGTTGCGGAAAAAGGCCGCCAATGGCGGGCTTTTTATACGCGCTGCGTCTCTAAAGCGGTCGGAATCGAACCGTCACCTTCCGAAATTGGCCGGCATTCTCTGATCAATCATTGAAGAGTTCCCGTTTTCAAGAGCCGCGCGGAAGAGACCGGAGAATAAAACCACCGCGTGGCCGCCACGCAGTTGAATCGAATTTTCTCTGCTTGCACGTGGTAGCTGACTCATCTCGCCTTCAAGCCGATAAGCCGATTTCATAGATCCGATGCGTGGTCGACATCGTTCCGCCGATACGTTCGATGGTGCGCCGCAGGCCCATGTTGTCGTCGAGAACCCAGCCAAGTTCGACCTGACGAATCTTGTGACTGATCGACCGGTGCACGAGTTCACCAATCATCATGGCGGGCAGGCCGAGATTTGAGGGATTTCCTCGCTCCGACTGCGCGACTCCCAGCAGAATGACACGGCAACTGGAATAAGCGCGGCGCCGGGCGCGCCAAAGAAACCTGATCCAGTTGAATGGCAGCAGACGGCCGTCCATATCGGCAACCATTTCCTGGATGTTGGGAATCCATAATGCGACGGCGACAGGCATGCCGTCGCGTTCGACAATAACCGCCATGTCTTGCTGGATGATCGCTTTGAGCGAGTCCGCCATCGCCAGGGATTCGGCATCGGATATCGGTGTGAAGCCCCAGTTGCTGGACCATGCATCATTATAGATGGTTGTGATGATCCGGATGTCGCGGCGCAGATGCCGCAGATCGAGGCCGCGGACCTTGAGATCGCCGGTCGTCCTTGCTGTCAGGGCCCGGTGGCGTTTCAAGTCGGACGGTCCGAGCCGCGCCAGATCGAGACTATAGGACACGACATCCTTGACCGGTTCGAGGTTCAAGGCCTCGACATGCGCGGCGAGATAGGGCGGATGCCATGGTGTCATCACCATCGGCGTATGTGATTGTCCGCCGACCTGAAGACCGGTCTCGCCGTTCGACGACAGGTTGAATGGCCCGCGCATCTGCGTCATGCCGCGCTGTTCAAGCCATCGTCCCGCTTCGTCAAGCAAGGCGCTCGTCACGCGCGGATCGTCGACCGCGTCCAGGCATCCGAACAAGCCGGTTTTCAGCGGCCACTGCGCCGGTGCATCACCCAATATCTGCGCCGATATCCGCCCTATGGCTTTTCCCTTGAGCCGTGCGAGAAAAAACACGGCCTCATTGTTTCGGAAAAAAGGCGACTTTTTCGGCGACAACGTCTGTTCGCGCTCCATGTCGAGTGGAGCGGCGTAGCCCTGCATGCCGCGATAAAGTACCCGTGGAAGGCGCAGGAAGTCCTGCAGATCTTTTCGGGATGCAACGCGTGTGACGGCGATCATTGCCGTGTCTCGGCTGGAGCGATATGCCGCCATTCAGGTTCAAGGCGGCCATGATCTCGCTGTTGCTTTCAGGCGGCTGAACCGATCTCCCGATTCAGCCGCCCGCAAGAGTGTTTTCCGTCAGAACTTGAATTCGAGCGTTCCAACCACGGCGCTGGATTCGAGTCCGTAAGTGACCGGAAGCGGCACGCTGCAGCAAGCAAACGGATAGGTGGCTTTTTCCGCGACCTGATAGGTATATCGCACGCCGGCGACAAGGTTGTCCGTGATGCCGTAGTTCACACCGGCAACAAACTGCCCCAGGGTGTGCTGTTGGGTCTGGTACTCGGTAACGCCGGGACCAAAGATCGCGCCGCCCTTGACCTCAGCCGTCCCGATGCCGCCACCAATATAAGGCAGCCAGCGGTCGAAGGCGTAGCCCAGGGTGCCGATCGCAGAGACGGCATATTTGACGTCCGCGGTGTAGGAGACGCCGGGAATCAGCGCCGACTGGACGGTCTGCTTCTGGAAGGCGACGGGTGCGTTGACCTCAAACCCGAGCACAAGCCGGTTTGCGAACTGATAGCGATAGCCGCCCTGAACGCCGGCGAGATAGCCCTTCGGGTCAATGACGTCATTGCCATTTCGCGCGAAAGAGGTGCCGGTGACGTCGCCCCAGAGATAGCCGACATGGCCGCCGACATAGAAGCCGGTCCAGTTATAGGCCGAAACCACGGGCATCGGCTTCGCCTTGACATAAAGATCCGCGGCGGCGGCTCCCGACGCGGCGACGGCTGCAATCACGCCAGCCAGAACAACTTTTTTGAACATTGAAATTTCCCCAACCACTGAAAACCGGTATCCTTCCTATATAATAGCTCAGTGAGCTATTATGTAACTCTTCTGCAACGGTCACAGATTTAAATACGTGGCCGGGGCCGAGGTCCGTAACCGCTGGTGGTATTTCGGTAGCTTCATGACCTCTCCTCGCACCATCCTCATCACCGGCGCCTCGAGCGGGATCGGCGCGGCGCTTGCGACGGCCTATGCGCGCGAGCAGGTGACGCTCGTGCTGATGGGGCGAAATGAAGATCGGCTTTCGCATGTTTCTTCTGTATGCCGCGACAAGGGAGCCTGCGTTGTCAAAGCAGTCCATGACATCGCCGACACGGACGGATTCCTCGATGCACTGTCAGAACTGGACCGGCACTGGTGCTTCGATCTTGTGATCTTTAACGCCGGCGTCGGCGATACGCGCGCGCCGCTTCAGCAGACCGAGGCGCCGCAACAGGTTGTCCGCCTTCTCGATATCAATCTTCGCGGTCCGGCGGCCGGCGCCAGCCTGATTGCCGAGCGGATGATCGCGCGCGGTGAGGGCGGCGCAATCGCGATGATCAGTTCGGTTGCAGCCTTTGTGCCGCTGCCCATGGCTGCGGGTTACGCCGCCTCGAAGGCGGGGTTGAACGCCTTTGCCCTGTCGCTAAACGCGGCGCTGCGCGAACATGGCATCGCTGTTTCGGTAATATGCCCGGGATATGTCGATACGCCCATGAGCGCGCGGCTGAACACGTTCAAGCCGTTCCAGATCAAGCCGGAGGCGGCGGCCAGCGCGATCATGGCGTGTATCGCCAGCAAGCGCGCGCTCGCCATCATTCCGTTCCAATATGCAGCCGCATGCTTCATCCTCAAATTCGTGCCGGCGGGACTTGCTGTCTGGCTGTCGTCGAAATTCAGTCTGGACGCGAGCCCGTATGGTGCTGCCGGTCAGCCGGAGCGCGTAACCGCGGGCACGGCCGACTCCTCCTCCGCACAAGTGGATATTCGATAATGTCGCGCTCGCTCGTTGATCATGCACTGAGCAGGTATCGGCTCGCGGGAGCGAACCTCATCTCGGACCGCAATCCGTTCTTTCTGCCGGTCGATGGCTTTCGCCTGGCCCGCGAGCGGGAAGGCCAATCGGTGGTCAGCTTCGCGCACTACGATTATCTGGGATTATCCACGCACCCCGATGTTGTGATGAGCGCACACAGGATGCTGGACAGCCTGGGTCCGTCGGTGTCCGCATCGCGGATGGTCGGCGGCGAGCGCATGCTGCACGGCGACCTTGAGGAGGAACTTGCCGCGTTCGTCGGGACGGAGGCCGCGCTGACGCTGGTCAGCGGCTATTTGACCAACGTCACCTTGCTGGCTCATCTGATGTCGTCGCAGGACCTGATCCTGTACGATGAACTCTGCCACAACAGCATTGTCGTGGGAACGCGAGCCGCGCGATGCGACTCGCACCCGTTCGCCCATAACGATTTGTCCGATCTCCGCCGGAAACTCGCCGCCATGCGAGGCCGCTACAAGCGATGCCTGATCGTGGTCGAGGGTCTTTACAGCATGGATGGCGACGTCGCCGACCTGCCGGAGCTTGTGAAGATCAAGAACGAGCACGATTGCTGGCTGATGGTCGACGAGGCTCATTCCATCGGAACGCTTGGAAGCAGCGGCCGGGGGCTTTGCGAGCATTTTAATGTTGATGTCGCCGATGTCGATCTGATCGTCGGTACGCTCTCCAAGGCGTTCGTCTCATCGGGCGGATTCATCGCGGGACATGGCGCGGTCATCCGGTGGCTTAGGTACACGTTGCCAGGATTCGTCTTCAGCGTGGGTCTCGCGCCCAGCGTTGCGGCTTCCGCGCTGTCGGCATTGCGTGTGCTGAAACGCGAGCCGGCGTTAACAGAGATATTGAGGAAGAAGTCCCGGCACTTCCTGCGCGAGGCCGAACGGCTCGGTCTCGATACGGGACCAGCCATCGGCGTCGGCGTCGTGCCGGTGCTGATGAAGAACGAACAGGCCGTGCTGGAGGCGTCCGAGTTGCTCAAGCAGGCCGGCTATTACGTTCCGCCCATCGTCAGGATCGGTGTGCCGAAAGAAAAGCCCCGGTTGCGATTCTTCATTTCAGCATTGCATGAGGATCGCGACATTTCGCGCGCGCTGGAGACGCTGATAAACCGCGCCCCGGTGAGCTATGATGCCACGGCGCGGAGCGAGTCTGTTTGAAGGCGCAGGTGTTCGGCCCCTTTATTAGCTCAGTGAGCAAAAATTGATTGTCCAATGATTTCTCGTTGCCTGCGGTCCACACAACCAGGATGGAAGAAGCCGGGCCACAGCGCCCGCGAATGCCCGGTTCGGCGTGCGCGGGCCGCGGCGTTTCTCCTTGCCGTGGTCGTCGCTGTGCTGTTCCAGTCCGCCATCCTCCAAAGTGCCGCGGCGGCTACGTATGAACTCGGTCCTGTCGCGGATCATCTGCTCGACTTGACCGGAAAACTCTCCATCGCCGATGTGACAACCCCGCCGATTGCAACGCAGTTCACTGCCGCCGATGGCACTCCTGCCAATTACGGGCCGCAGCCAAACAGCGCTGCAGCCCTCTGGCTGAGGATACCGATCCCGGCCCTGACGGGTTCTGATGCGCAGGATTGGGTCATGTCCGTGGTGGAGACGCGGATTCGGCGGGTGGATCTGTTCGTGCCGTCCGAAGGCAGGAGCTTCACCTGGAGCGGGGAGCAGCATGCCGACCCGTCGGTATCCACGACGCGGTACCCGGCCATCGTGGTGCCGGCAAATATCATTTCCGGACGCACGGTTTTTCTGCGTATCGACACCGCATCCTCCATGCGGGCGATGGTCAGGCTGCAAGGCGATATGGATTTTGCGGTCGCCTACGGCACGCAGGGCTTTTTGTTCGGTGTGGCATCGGGCCTTCTCGGCATTCTCGCACTCTATCTCTTCGCCAACGGGGTCGCGACGTCGGACCGGACGACTTTGATCCTGTCGGCTTTCACGCTGACTTATCTGGTTTATATCCTTACTCATCAGGCATTTCTGGAGTCGCATTTGATGCCGGGCGCCTTGGGCGTCTCGCGGGTTCTTTCCATATTCTCCAGTACGCTGCTGTTTGCCTGGTGGCTGTTCTTTACGGACGGCTATCTCAGGGTCGCGAGCCGTCGCCCGTTGCTGTCGCGGATCGCAAGAGGCGTCGCGCTTTTTTGCCTCCTGTTTGCGATCGCAACTGCGATTGCCGTGCTGTTCGAGTGGCGGTTTCTCAGGCGATTCACGTCCATCGTCGGTATCGGTTCGCTGCTGTTCGGAATCGGGATTGCCGCAGCGATGTTCAAAATCGAACGCAGGCGTACGACGATCTTCCTGCTGTGCTGGGCGGTCGGCCTTGCCGCCGGCATTGCCCGCATGCTGCACGACGTGGTGCCGGCAATCGGCAGCAACGCCTATGCGCTCAACGCCACCTACGTGGCGACATGTTTCTGCTTCGCGGTTTTCGGGATCATCACGTCGGTTGAAGCGCATCGGCGCGAGCGCGCCTTGAGGGCCTCGGTCGAAGCGACGACCGACCGTCTCAGGGATTTCGCTCACAGCGCGTCGGACAGCTTCTGGGAAACTGATGATAGAGGATGCGTTACTTTCGCAACCGGACCGGCGGCGGACCGTGCCGGCATCCGTCCGGGACGTTCTTTTCCTGAGATCGTGCAAGCGGGAAAGCCGGATGCACATCTCAAGCCAGATGGTTCGTCCAGTGTCGCGAGCGGAGCGCCGCTGCGCCACATTCTCCACCTGGCTGGACAGCACGGCAGTCCTGGCAGTTACATCGACCTGCGCGGCTCAGCGCGGTTCGCGTCCGATGGAGCGCTGTTGGGATACAGGGGCATCGCGACGGACATCACGCGGGATATTCTCGACCAGCGTCGGCAGACCCAGCAGCAAAAACTCGCGGCCATGGGCCAGCTCGCCGGAGGCGTTGCGCACGAAATCAACAATCTGCTCCATCCCATCATCAATCTGTCCCGCCGCGTGGCCGAACAGACAGAGCAGGACGATGAAAAGCGCCGCTGGCTTGATGTGGTTGTGGACTCGGGAAAGCGCGCGGCCGAAATCGTGAGAGCCTTGCTGAACAATGTGCGGCCGGCGCCCGAGACAGTGGCAACGGCGCCGCTGTTCGAGAGCGTCACGCGCGCACTGGATTCTGTCCGGAATGTCTTGCCGCACGGGATTCGTCTGGACCTGACGGGGGACGGAGCCCTAGGTCCTGTATTGCCTGTGCATGAGGTTTTTCAGGTTGTCGTCAATCTGGTTGCGAACGCGGTTCACGCCTCGCAAGGGGGCGGGAAGGTCAGTCTGGATGTGCGGGCCAGCCGATACGAAGGATTGAACGCCACGGTACTCACCGTCACCGACGAGGGAGAGGGCATGGACGTGGAAACGCTGCAACAGGCGCTCGATCCGTTCTTTACCACCAGGAAAGCCAACGAAGGCACCGGCCTCGGCCTCTATGTGGTTTACGGGCTGGTTCAGAGCTGGAATGCGGTGCTTGATATCCAGTCGGAACCACGGCAGGGAACGAGGGTGACGATTACCTTTCGCTCGGGGGAGGGGCAGGCGTGAAAAGTGGGCCACTGAGTATTCTGGTTGTCGACGATGTTCCAGCCATGCGGGAGTCCATCGGTGCCGCGTTGAGTGCGGCCGGGCATCGACCCTCCTATGCCGAGAACGGCAAGGAGGCGCTTGAGCGCATTATCGCCGGCTCATTCGACGCGGTCGTTACCGATCTTTGGATGCCTGAAATGGACGGACTCGGTCTTATCAAGCGGATAAGGCAGGAGAAGATGTCGCTGAGAGTCTTTGCAATTACCGGTGGCGGGCCTCGCCTGACATTGGAGGCAGCGACGTCGATTGCCGAAATCTGGGGAGCCGAAAGGGTTTTCCTCAAGCCTTTCGATGAGTCGCTTCTGGTCGAGGCTTTGATGGAGGTGAGCTGAGGTCCGTTATTCGGCCGCCTGTGTCGGCTCATGCTTTTGCGCCTGCACAGCAGCGATGATGGCTTCACATGCCATCGCCAGACTTTCGGCCTGTTCCGGTGGCATTGCTTCGATTGCCCGCACCACCACAAGCAACGGGTCTGCCTTGAGCAGAGCGCGGCCCATGCTTGTCAGCTCCACGATCTCCGAGCGCCCGCGTCCGGCGGACCCGGCTTTGCGCAGCAAACCCTTTTCGATCAGGGTTCGCACCGAACGAGAAACCGGCCCGAACGCCAGCCCTTGAAAGCGGGCCAGTCCCATCGCGGTGTTATGTGGCGCGGCGGCGTCACGAAAGTAACGTAGCGCGGTCCATTGTGCGGGGAAGAGACCGCCATCGTGGCCAATCGAGTGCATCGCACGGGCCACCTGATCGAGAAGCCGCGCAACAGGCGCTGATGCGGGCCGCTTCAGCTTTGCGGGAGCCATTACCGTACCTTGCTACCAAGAAGAGAATCTATTGTGAGGGGGCAAATGATGCTGAGCCCTGGTAACTCTCGAGTGGTCATATGACGCGATATTGTTGATGTTGCGGATTGTCCCGTGAACGCACAATAGCGCAGACTTGGCGGGCTGCTGCACTTGTCTCCCCGGCATTTGCTGCAATTTTCTCTGCCCTCGAAATCTCTCAAAAATGCAAAATTTCATTTTTAAATCAAATGGATAATTTAGTTCGGGAATGTGCTGGTTCGATCCCTTCCAAGGCAGCCAGCCAGTGCGTGATTTGGAGAATTTCTCCGTTAGTTGCGGAGAAGGCCCGCCAATGGCGGGCTTTTCACGGGAGGGCATTCTCCGCGGAGACCGTTTTTCCGCCAACCCGACTGAAATAGGCCGCTATTCTCCGGCCGTCGTACAAAATATTCCCGTTTTCAGCGAACCTTGGCCAGAGACGGGGTCGATAGCACTGAGTGCTGGCCAGAACGGTAAGGATTTTCGGTCGTAACTGCGCTTCGCTTATCAGTACGCGGAGATGACAGCTTTTGACCCAAAGTGTTGTGACGCGAAGCGTAAATTTAGCCGGTGGGTAGGCGACGAATGATTAAGTGGTTAAAGTTCATCGAGATGTTCACTGATAAAGAAACGACAAAAAACTATTCACTTGCTGGCTTACAGCGAAGGACAAATTCGATTAAAGATCAGAATCGACAAGTCCGAAACGCAAGGCTTATTTGCGAGGCTGTTCCGGCTCAAGGCGCTAATCCGGGCGTTTAATTTTAATGCCCAGCAATTGACATATCACAAGCGCCATTCTGCATGTTTTCAAGTATTCGATTGTTAAGTCGTTCCCTTCTCGGACCGCAATATCTTCTTCTCGATCCAAGAAGGCTTCAACTTTTTTCTGCCATGGAGATGCTTTGGTGACCTGCACCCCTGATTGCCCTCGTTTATAAGTAGACTCTGTTCTGGTTTTCGTCCCTGTTTGAACGGTTGGCAAACTCGCTTGGTGTGAGCCCGTTGAGGCTCGTATGCGGTCGGTTGGTGTTGTAGTCGATCCTCCAG
>JACDJB010001144.1_pt1 | contig 22506 bp, 17 predicted proteins | sample 7454121 | NCBI WGS metagenome assembly JACDJB01 (sample SAMN14253290, study PRJNA609438) | sludge metagenome | isolation source: sludge after 25d culture with pyrite | collected 2018-12-20
ATCCGGCGCGACTGCGTCCAGGTGGCGATTCCCGGGTGCAGTTCGTTCAGCCGCGCGGCGGCACGCTGCAGGTAGTCGAAGCTGCCGAAGAAGGCCAGGTAGTTCCCGGGCCGCTCGCGAAATTGCCCGGCCATCACCGAGACCACCGAGTCGAGCGAGCGCTCGCGGTCACGGAAGCGGGTCGAGACGTTTCGTATTACGCGCGCGGCCAGTTGCCCGCAGCGAAACGGCGACGGAACGTCGACGAACACCGTCGATTCGGGCAAGCCGAGCAGGTCGACGTAGTGCGCCGAGGGCGACAGCGTCGCCGAGAAAAGCGTCGCGGAATGGGCGGCCGCCCAACGCGCCTGCAGCAGCGGCGCCGGCACGACGTTGCGGATGCAGATCGTCGCATCGCGCGCGGCTTCGTCGCGCCGGAGGTCGCAGATCGAATGCGGTCCGTGCAGCTCGGCGATGTCCTGGAAGCGCAGCAGCGCGAAGTACCAGGCGAGCAGCTCCGGGGTCTCGTCGCCCGGATGCTCGCCGAAGTGTTCGCCGAGGGCACCCGTGAGACGAGCGAGCGCCGCGTCGAATGCGGCGGGCGGGCGCTCGAGGACCCGGTAGGCATCGGCCGGTGGCGGCGCCGTCACCGGCCACGCGCGTTGCAGCGCACCGATCGGCCGTCGCAGCGAGGCCGGCGCGGTCTTCCGAATGGCCTTCAGGTCCGACATCGACAATTCGGCGGTGTACATCGCGCGGGCACGATCGACCAGGTTGTGCGCTTCGTCGACCAGCAGGCTCGCGCGCCAGCCTTCCTGCACGCACAGCCCGTGCAGCATCCCGCCACGGTCGAAGAAGTGGTTGTAGTCGCCGACGACGATGTCGCTCCAGCGGACCATCTCCTGGCCGAGGTAGTAGGGGCAGATCCGGTGCGACGACGCGATCTCGCGCAATGCGAGCCGGTCGAGCCACTGCGCTTCGGCCGCCGACCGACGGGCCTGCGGCAGCCGGTCGTGGAAGCCGGCCGCCAATGGGCAGGACTCGCCGTGACAGGCCTTGTCCGGGTGTTCGCACGCCTTCTCGCGAGCGACGAGCTCGGTTACACGCAGCGGCGCTCCGCCCGGGTGCGACGCACGAATCCGCTCCAGCGCATCGAGCGCCAGCTGGCGTCCCGGCGTCTTCGCGGTCAGGTAGAAGACCTTGTCGAGCTGCTGGCCTGGCGCCGCCTTCAACGCGGCGAACAGCGTCCCGATCGTCTTGCCGATTCCGGTCGGCGCCTGCGCGAGCAGGCAACGGCGCGATACGGTCGCCCGGTACACGGACTCGGCGAGACGGCGTTGCCCGTCGCGGAACCCGGCGTGCGGAAAGCCGAGTGCAGACAGCGCTGCATCCCGATCCGCGCGATGGCGGACCTGCTCGCGCGCCCAGTCGAGAAAGCGCCGGCAAAGCTTTTCGAAGACCGCCTTCAGCGCTTCGGCCGAATGGCGTTCGCTCAGCACGGTCTCGCGTTGCGAGCCGATGTCGAAGTAGACCAGCGCCACTTCGAGTTCGGACAGGCCACGGCTCGAGCACAGCAGCCAGCCGTAGACGTTCGCCTGCGCGCGGTGCAGCGCAAGCTGGTCGCCTGGCACCGGCGCGTCGCCGCGACGGTGGGTCTTGATTTCCTCGAGCCGGTTGGCGACCGGGTCGTAGCCGTCGGCGCGCCCGCGCACGAGCAGCGAGTCGAAGCGCCCTTCGAGCCGCAACTCGCGCTCGTAGCCGGGGCTGCGCCGCGAGCCGACGAGCCGGTGGCCGGCGATGCCGTCGAGCGCGGTGGGAGCGTTGCCGAAGCGCATGTCGAGGTCGCCGCGGCGGGCGGCAAACTCGCACAGCGTGCGTGCCGATACCGGGAGAAGCGCGGGATCCGCAGGCGCGAGCATCGGGCGGTCGAAAGAAGCGAGCCGGATATAGTACTGTACGCAACGACAGTTACACCGCCGCAGACATGACCCTCACGCGCCGGCATCACCAGCGGCTGCGCGACCTCTACCGGTCGGCGGGATGGCCGTGCCGCGACATGCTCGAAGTCGAGTTGCTGGCCGCGGGGCTCGTTGCGCGCGTCGTCCACCCGGACGGCAACGAAACGATGCGCGTCACCGACGCCGGGCTGGCGCTGCTCGCCGAGGTTTACCAGGCGAACAAGGCGGCGCGAAGCGCGCACGAAGCGCTCGTCGAACGCGTGGCGATCGAAATGAGTCGGGCCGGCCGGCTCGCCTGGCGAGGCCTGAGCCTTCGAGCGCGCGTCGGAGGCGAAGCCGAAGCGAACACGCCCGCGCAAACGGCGGGCTGGTGCATCGCCTGCCCCGACGTGTTCTCGATCCGCAACACGACCGTCGAGGCGTATCTCGAGCCGATCGTCCACGAAGTGAAAGCCAGCCGGGCCGACCTGCTCGGCGACCTGAAGAAACCCGCGAAGCGCGCGGCCTACCTCGACGTCGGCGGCGAGTGCTGGTACGTGCTTGCCAGCGACGCCGCGCGCAAGCCGATCGCGCGGCCCGAGGAGATTCCGCTCGAGTGCGGTGTGATGCGGGCGTTCGGCGACAAGCTCGAGGTATTGCGGCCGGCGCCGCGCAGGCCCGTCGAGCGGCTGCCGCTGCACGTGTGGCTGGCGCTGGCCAGGGCAACGCCGGTCAGCGGGCTGGTGGGCGACGAGCAGGGACTGCTCTGACAGGCAGAGTCGGCCGCTGCGCGCAGCCTCAGTGCCTGTCGTTGCGCGGCGCTCTCCGCTTGGACTCCGCTGTGCGTTGCGACGGCTCGGGCTTGCGCTCCTCGAGCCGCCCGGTGACGTACTTGTGAAGCACGCTGGCAATCAGCGCCTGATACGGCATGCCTTCCTGCATCGCCTTCACCTGGATGTCGCGCAGGTCGCCGGCGGACATCCGGATATTGACGCGGCGATCCTTGACGGCTGGCGCCCGCGCCGCCTCGCGCAGGCGAGCAAGTTCGGCTTTGGTCGCGATCGACTCGAGCTTGCCGGACTCGTAGGCCTCGAGGATCTTGGTCTCGAAAGGATCACGTTGCTTCATCTTCGGTTGCTCGTCGTTTCTCATGGCTACCGCCGGTGAGACAGCCTGATTCGCATATTTCGGCGCGCAAGGCGACGGCGCGTGAATCAACGTCTTACCCACAGTAGGTGCAGCATGCGCAAGGAATACGATTTTCCCAGGTCTCGCAGGAACCCATACGCCTCGCAGTTGAAAAAGCAGATCATCATTCGACTCGACGAGGCTGGGGAGGCGCAATGAACGAACTCGACCGAATCACTCAGCGACCGGGAGTGATGGGGGGGAAGCCTTGCATTCGGGGCATGAGAATCACCGTCGGGCATGATCGTTGGCCAGATCGGAGCGGGGCGCAGCATCGATGAGCTCCTGACCGACTACCCATACCTTGAGAGCGAGGACATCCTGCAGGCATTGCGCTACGCCGCGGGACAAGCTCAAGAACGCTAACGCGAGCAACCCCAGAACACCTTCCCCCGGATCCGCGCGTCGAGGCAACTCGGCCAGCAGACTCTCGTACGGGATCTTCAGCCCGTCGTGCAGTCGCTTGACCATCCGCAGGCTGAGCGGTCGCTTGCGGTTCAGCACCTCGGAGAAGCGATCGTACGGGGCAGGCGTTCCGACGAGCTTCACCCAGACGATCGAATAGCTCATGCCGCCAAGCTGCGCCTGCCGGTTCGCATCGGCGGGCGCCGCGATCAGCCTTGATGCGCCCGCCAGCCCGACGATCGGCACGCTGCACTCGCTACCGAGCGCTACCGATTGATGCGTGTTCATCCGTGGAATCGATTCCACGAGCGGGAAACGCATCAATCGGTAGCGGGCCACGCGTGCGGCTTCGCTTCGCATCGAAGAAAGCAACTGAGCGGATCGGCGCTACAGCAGCCCGTCGTCCTCCATGTCCCGTAGCGCGTCGGGGTGGATCATCACCTTGAATTTCCTGCGCAGCGGCGCGACCCGCGGATCGAAGTTCCTCAGCAGGTCTTCGTGCTGCGCAGCAACGAACTCGCGCATACCCTCGGCTTCGCGCGCTTCCAGCGCACGCAATTCGGCCAACGCACTTTCGATGCGCCTGCAGTCGTTCAGGAACGACGCGAACCGGACCGCCGCGAGCGCCTCCGGATCGCTGAAGACGACGAGCAGGTTGCGTTCGTTCGGTGGCTGATACTCCCACGGGTGGTCGTCGAGGAAGCACGCCCGCCGGCGCTGCTCGCAGAAGACCCGACCCAGTTCGCGGCGGCGCCTAAACTGCTCGTCCCAGACCCGATGCTGCAACTCTTCGAGCAGCGCTTCCTGTCCACCGGCCTCCACCCGCATGTCCCACCGAACCGACCCGCGTTCGTCGCGCTTGCCGTCTTCCGGTCCACGGACGTGGCGATGCGGAATACGGATCTCGATCTCCGCGTTCGCGGCTTCCTCCATGGTGCCGAAGAGGTGCCACGACGCCATCGTCAGCGTCACGTAGCACAGTCGTCCGTCCACGAGCACGCGCGCCCATGTGCTGTGCAGCGAACCGGTATAGGGCTCCACCACGTAGTCCTTGAAGTCACGCTGATTGGCGTCCTGCTGGAATGCGTGGTCGTCGCGGTCGTAGTCGAGCAGCGTCGCGAATTCGAGAATGCTGCTGCCTTCGGCAAAGTGCTCGTTCAGCGAAAAGGCGTCCTCGCCGATTCCCCGGAGCGGCTGCAACCACTCGTTGATGCGGTCCTGCAGCTCGAGCGGGACGCGGCCGCGTGACTCGAGCCTGGCCCGCGCTGCGGGACGACGCTCACCGTGCTCGCGCAGCAGCGCAGCGATGATGCCTTCGCGATCGTCGTCGGGCAGATTCACTCGATACCGAAGCTGTTGCTCGGCCGACCACGTGAAGAACTCGGGCCGGGCGACCATAACCGCACGTCGCAGTTCGGGCGTCCAGCGGTCGAAGCCGATGGGCAATGAAAGGTCGGATGCGGAAGTCACGAGGGTGATTCTCCTCCGAGGCCGAGCGGCAGGGGTGATCCCCTGGCCAGCGCCCGCCAGCCCGACGATCGGCACTCTGCACTCGCTACCAAGCGCTACCGATCGATGCGTTTTCGTTCGTGCGATCGATTCCAAGAGCGGAAACGCAACGATTGGTAGTGGCGCCCCCGGGACGCTGGTGCGGCCGGCGAGCTGAGGCACGGACCGCTCATGAGAGGTTGCGCACGAGGCGCTTGTCTGACGCTGTCAGACAACGTAAACCCGCTGCATCTCGCAGCTGACCCAAATGGGAGATCGCTCATGACCGCCCGCATCAGTGCGCGACTCAACGACGAGACGAGAGCCACGCTCGAGCGCATCCAGGCACGAACCGGGAAGAGCGTAACGCAGCTTATCGCCGAGGCGCTCGATGACAAGTTCCCCGGTCATCGCTGACACCGGGTTCTGGGTTGCGCTGACCAACCGCAGCGACACGCATCACGCACGGGCCGTAGAGGTTCTCGAGGGCCTCGAGCGTCGGCTTGTCACGACGGGCCGGTGCTCACCGAGACGTGCCACATTCTGCTGCGCAGGGGCGGCAGCGCCACGCAACGGCGCTTTGTCGAAAGCTGGGTCAAGGGCAGCTTCGACGTCCACGATCTGAACGCAGCGCATGCTGCGCACTTCCGGACGTATCGCTGGAAGCAGCGCTCACCGTTCCGGAACCTGCTCTTGCCGGACTGAAGGCGCACCGTCTCCGGTCTTCAAGTATTCGACGCGTCGCCTTCCGACTACGTCGCTCTCTTCGACCTCATCCACATCATTTCGGCGCGCAGGGCGACGGCGCGTGAATCGAGGTCTTACCCGCAGTAGGTGCTTTGCGATGATGTGACCGCCGCCTGCAGCGGCCGCAGCGTGGGCGCCTCCTCCCCGTCGGCATCGCGCTCGATCAGCCAAGTCTGGCCCATCTCCTCAACCAGCACGCCCCGGCGCGGCTGGTGGCGGGGCACCCGGTGTCCCTGCTGCTCGAGCGCGCCGACTTCGCGACCCTGCGTCAGAACGGATAGTGTCGCGGTGTCGTCTGCACGGTGACCCAGCGCAACTCGGTGAACTCGTGGATGCCGGCCTTGCCGCCGAAACGCCCCATGCCGCTGCCCTTGACTCCACCGAACGGCATCTGCGCTTCGTCGTGCACGCTGGGGCCGTTGACGTGGCAGATCCCCGATTCGATCCGGCGCGCCACCTCGATCGCGCGCGCGAGGTCGCGTCCGAAGACCGACGCCGACAGTCCGAATTCGTTTTCATTGGCGCAGGCCACCGCCTCTTCGACGCCGTCGACGCGCACGATGCACTTCACCGGCGCGAAGGTTTCCTCGTGGAAGATCCGCATCTCACGTGTGACCCGATCGAGTACCGTTGCCGGCATCAGCGTGTCGGCAGATTTGCCGCCGCACAGCAGCTTCGCACCCTTGCCCAGCGCGTCGTCGATCAGCGCATTGCAGTGTTCGACGGTGCCCATGCCGATCACCGATCCGAGTACGACCGGATCGGGCTCGCGCGGGTCGCCCAGCGGCAGGCTGCGTGCCTTCGCGACGAAGCGCTCGACGAAAGCGTCGGCGATCCGTGAGTCGACGATCAGCCGCTCGGTGCTCATGCAGACCTGGCCCGAATTGACAAAGCACGCGAACGCGGCGCCGTCCACCGCCGCGTCGAGATCCGCGTCGTCGAGCACGATCATCGGCGCCTTGCCGCCGAGCTCGAGCAGCACCGGTTTCAAGTATTTCGCGCAGGTTGCCGCGATGATCCGGCCAACCCGCGTGCTGCCGGTGAAGTTCACGCGGCGCACTGCCGGATGCGCAACCATCGCTTCGACCACGGTCCCGGCATCGGCCGGCGCGTTCGTGATGTAGTTGACGACCCCGGCGGGGAAGCCGGCTTTCTGCAGCGCATCGATGATCAGCTGGTGCGTGCGCGGGCAATTCTCACTGCCCTTGAGCACGACCGTGTTCCCGCAAGCCAGCGGCGTGGCGATGGCGCGTACGCCGAGGATCACCGGCGCGTTCCACGGCGCGATCCCGAGCACGACGCCGGCCGGCTGGCGCACGGCCATCGCCAGCGAACCGGGAACATCGGAAGGAATCACTTCGCCGGCCACCTGCGTGGTCAGCGCCGCTGCTTCGCGCAGCATCCCTGCTGCCAATTGCACGTTGAAGCCGGCCCACATTCCGCTTGCGCCGGTCTCCGACGCGACTGCCGCGACGAAATCGGGCATCTTCGACTCCAACGCGTCGGCGGCTTTCAGCAGCAGCATCCGGCGCTCGGTGGGACCGGTGCGGCTCCACGTCTTGAACGCCTCAGCGGCGGCTTCGGCTGCCGCGACGGCGTCGCCGGCGCTGGCCGCCGGCGCGCGCGTAGCCACGCTGCCGTCGAGCGGATTGCGCCGCTCGAACGTGGCGGCTTTCTCGGCGCTCACCGCGAGGCCGTTGATCAACATCGACAGATCGGACATGGTTTTCTCCTTCGAAGACGAGTGGGCAGCGGCGCCTGTAGCGCCCTGTGCGCCGAGGTAGGCGGAACGAACGACCGACGAGCGGGCCAGCAGGGCAGCGGGGCCGCTGGCCACCAGCCGTCCGCGTTCGAGTACGTACCCGCGGTCGGCAATGGCGAGCGATTTGCGAACGTTCTGCTCGACCATCAGCACCGTGGTTCCCTGATTCGCGATGCGCCGCGCGATCGCAAGCAGTTCGTCGACCATCCGCGGCGCAAGTCCGAGCGACGGTTCGTCGAGCATCAGCAGTCGTGGCGCGCTCATCATGGCGCGCGCCACCGCGACCATCTGCTGTTCCCCTCCGCTCATCGTGCCGGCGAGTTGGACCGCGCGCTGCGCGAGTTTCGGGAAATCGTCGAATGCCTGCTGCAGCCGGCGCGCTCGGTCGGCGGACGCCGTCAACCATCCGCCGAGTTCGAGGTTCTCGCGAACGGTCATTTGCGGGAACAATTGCCGTCCCTCGGGCACCAGCGCCAGCCCGCGTTCGACGATCTGGCTGGGGCGGGCCTCGGGCGGTACCGCCGTACCGTCGAGCAGTACGCGGCCGCTGCGCGCAATCAGCCCCGCGATTGCCTTCAGCAACGTCGTCTTGCCCGCGCCGTTGGGGCCGAGGATCACGGTGATTCCCGGCCGCGCCTCGAGCGTGATGTCGCGCAGCACGAGGAACCGTCCGTATCCGGCGCTCAGCCCTTCGACGCGCAAGTGCGCGGGCTTCATTCGGCGGGCTCGAGCATTTCGTCGCCCAGGTACGCCTCGACGACCTCCGCATTGCGAACGACGTCACCCGGCGTGCCGTCTGCGAGCTTGCGTCCCTGGTGCAGCACCAGCACGCGCTCCACGTGGCGCATCAGCGTAGTCACCGCGTGTTCGATCCAGATCACCGTGAGGCCGAGCTCGCCGCGCAGCCGTCGAATCAGTTGCGCGGTGTTCTCGACCTCGTTTTCTGTCAGCCCTGCGGCAACCTCATCGAGCAGCAGCAGCCGCGGGCGCGTGGCCAGCGCCATCCCGATCTCGAGCAGCCGTTGTTGCGACGGCGTGATCGCCGCCGCCGGCAGCGCCGCATGTCCGGCGAGTCCGATCAGCTGGAGGATGCTCGATGCGTCCTTCAGCGTCGGCGGGCCGCCGCGCCCGCGGCCGGCGAACTGCAGCCCGAAGTCGACGTTGGCCATCACGCTCAATTCAGCGAACACGCGCGGAGTCTGGAACGTTCGCGCGATCCCGTGCTGCGCGTAGCGATGCGGCCGCGCGCCGGTCAGATTTCGACCGTCGACGACGAGTTCGCCCGACGTCGGTGCGATCACGCCCGACAACGCATTGAAGAACGTCGTCTTGCCCGCGCCGTTCGGTCCGATGATCCCGACCAGTTCGCCGACGCGGAACTGCGCATCGATCGCGTCGACCGCGATCAGTCCGCCGAAACGCACGGTCACCGCGCGCGACTCCAGCAACACGTCTGCGCCGTGCGGCACGCCCACGGCGCGCGCGTACTCAGCCATCGTGCACCTTCTTCGCGACCGCGCGCGGCTGGTTGCGCCAGCCGACGATGTGGTCGCGCCATCCGACGAAGCTGCTCGGCCGCAACGACGCCAGTCCGCCCGGCAGGTAGAGCACCGAGAGGATCAGCAGCAGGCCGAGTGCCATCATGTACAGCTGTGGCAGCTGCAGGCGCAACGCCTCGGCGATGACGCTGAACACGATCGCCGCGATCAGCGGACCCCACAGCGTCGCCGCGCCACCGATCAGCGCGATCAGTACGGTCTGGAACCCGATGAACGGATTGAAGACGGTCATCGGGTCGATGTAGGTCCAGCGCACGCTCATCGCCGCGCCGGTCGCGCCGGCGAACGCCGCGGTGATCGCGAAGCCGATCACCTTCACGGTGCGCGTGTCCACGCCGAGCGTTTGCGCCCGCTGCTCGTCGTTGCCGATGCCGGCGAGCGCCAGTCCGAGCCGGCTGCGCCGCACTGCGATCGACGTGGCGACCGCGAGCACCGCAAGCCCGAGCAAGGTCAGGTAGACGGTGTCGCGCTCGGGGACCACGGCGAGCACGCGGCCGACCGTGCCGGCGAAGGTCTTCTCGGCGTAGGTGATTGCGTGGCGGATCAGTTCGGTCATGCCGAATGTGAGCACCGCAAAATAGGTGCCACGCAGGTGCAATACCGCACTGCCCATCACCACCGCGAGCACGACCGCCATCGCGCCGCCGAGCGCGATCGTCAGAAGCCACGGCAGATCCGATAGCAGCAGCGCGCTCGTGTACGCGCCGACGCCGAAGAACGCCGAGGTCGCCAGCGACAGGTACCGCGTCGCGCCGCAGAACAGGCCCCAACTCGAGGCGAGCGCCACGTACATCAGGCAGGTGAGCGCCATCGAAACGGCGAACTCGCTCGCGAAAGCCGGCAGCGCGAGTGCGCCTGCCGTGAGCACCAGCAGCACCAGCAGGTCGCGCAGAAGGACGCGGCGATCGCTCATCGTTCGCTCACCTGCGCGTCATTTGCGAAACAACCCGTTCGGTTTCCACAGCAACACGGCGATGAAGATCCCGTACGACAGCAGCGGCTTGAGCGATGGGCTCGTGAAGTGCGTGCCGAGCGCCTCGATGACGCCGAGCGCGATTCCCGCGAACAGGCTGCCGACCATGCTGCCGAAGCCGCCCAGCGTGATCACGATCAGCGCAGTCAGCGTGTACGGCTCGCCGATCGCAGGGGAGATCGCATACGTCATCGACAACAGGCTGCCGGCCAGTCCCGACAGCCCCAGCCCGATTCCGAACATCAGCGGGTGCAATCGCGCCGTGTCGATGCCGACGAGTTGCGCGCCGACAGTCGACTGCATCAGCGCACGTACGCCCTTGCCGAGCAGCGTTTTCATCAACACGACGATCAGCGCGATGCTCACCGCGAGCGCGATCGCCAGCAGCAGCAACTTGTTGGCGGCGAACTGCGTACCGCCGACGGCCAGCGGCTCGGTCAGGTAGTCATACCCGCGCAGCTCGCCGCCCCAGACCAGCGACGCGAAGTTCTGCACCAGGAACATCAACCCGAAGCTGACCATCAGGCCGCGCGCTTCGAACACGTCGACGTTCGGCGACGTCGCAGCCAGCCGCCGGAACGTGAGCCGGTGGATCGCCACTCCGATTCCGATCATGACGACGAAGGCTAGCGGCGCGAGCGCCAGCGGAGAAATCCCGAAACTCGTGTGCGCGAACCAGGTCGCGAACGCGCCGAGCATCAGGAACTCGCCGTGCGCGATGTTCAGGATGCGCATCAAACCGTATTGCAGGTTCAGCCCGAGCGCGACGAGCGCATAGACGCCCCCGGTGATCAAGCCGGAGGCGACGAGCTCGAACCATGCCCCGAACGACATTCCGGGACGTCACTTCCACGCGGGCTTCGGCGTGACCAGCGATGCGGTCGCGATCTCGCGCGGCCAGACGACCTCGAATTCGCCGTTCTGCCACTGACCCACGCTGCCTGGCGTTGCCACGTTCTCGCTTCCTTCGAAGCGGATCGGTCCGATGATCGTCGGGTGCTCGTTGCGGGCGACGTAGGCGCGCATCGCCTTGCGGTCGAGGCCCACTTTCGCCACCGCCTGCGCCATGATCTCCAGCCCGGCCCAGCAGTGGCCGCTGGCCCAGCGATCGGGCTCCTTGCCGCCAAACTTCGCGGTGTGCGCCTCGAAATACGCTTTCGCTGCGGGACTCGTCTTTGCGTTCCACGACCCCATTCCGGTCACGCCATCGGCGCTCGCGCCGACGACGTTGCGGTACAACTGGAACGCGGTGCCGACCGACGCGTAGAACAGCTTCGGGTTGAAACCGATCTCCTTGGCCTGCTTGCTGGCGAGGATCGTGTCGGGTGGATACGTGATGCCGATGAACGCGTCGGGGTTCTGGTCCTTGATCGTGCGCAGCACCTGCGACAGGTCCTTGACGCCCAGCGGATATCCCTTGCGCTCGACGACCTGGATCTTCGTCTTCTTCAACGCGGCGTTCAGCGCCGCGAAGTTCTCCAGGCCGAACAGGTCGTCCATGTAGAGAATCGCGATCGTCTTCACGTCGTTCGCGACGAGCATGTCGACCAGCGCACCCATCATCCGATCGGGCTGCTGCAGCGTCGCGAAGAAGTACGGCAACTGCATGTCGACGAGCTTGCGCGACAACGCGGTCGGCGCGAGCATCGGATAACCGAAGCGGTTCGCCAGCGGCGCAAGCGCGAAGTTCGCATTGGACCCCCACGGCGGCAGGATCAGGTCGACCTTGTCGCTTCCCATCAGCTTCTCGTAGCTGCGGATGCAGGTCTCGATCTCGCTGCGGTCGTCGAGGCCGATCAGTTCGACGCGCCGACGCACGCCCTTGACGTCCATGCCGCCCGCGGTGTTCTGCTGCTCGGCCCACATCAGGTAGTTCGGTTCCTGGCTCACCTGCGCGCCGCCGGCCCACGGCCCGGTTCGCGCGATCGCATAACCGATTCGAACCGGGCCGGTCTGCGCCAGCGCGAGCGCCGGCATCGCAAGCCCGGCGGCGCCGGCGCCGAGGGTCTGCAACGCATTGCGGCGGGTGACGGACTGGATGCTCATGGTTGTCTCCTCGTGGTCTGGGCAGTTCACAAGCTGATGCCGCAGCGCCCGGGCGCGATGATGTTGTTCGGATCGAGCGCCTGTTTCAGCTTCCTCTCGACGTCGCGTTTGACCGGCCCGTACGTGGCAGCGACTTTCTCGGCGAACGCCGTGTTCGCGCGGTACATGCCGTATCCCTCGCGCGCGAACGTGTGCAGCAGTTCATCGTAGCAGGCGTATGCGTTCTTCGTCTGCTCTGCGTCGGTGCGGTCGTACAGCAGGTCGATCACGTGGTGCATGTCGCGCCAGCCGACGATGAACTCGCCCACGTAATCGAAACCGTACTTCGCCAGGATGCGCTTGGCCATCTGCATCTGCTTCTGCGTCTCGCTGCCCTTGGCCTGCGATACCGGCGCGAACCAGATCGAGCCGCCGCCGCCGCGCCAGTTGTACAGCCCGAACTCGCCGAGGTTCGGCTTGCCCTTCATCAGGTCGAAGCGGTACTCGAGCGCCTTGCTGCCGCGCGCCTCCTCGGCGCGTACGATCTTGCCGCCGGTACCGGCGGCGACCGCCTCGATGATCTTCCAGTTGGCGTCGTTGGTTTCCTTCGTACCGTACAGCCCGGCGTAGACGTTCCACGCGCCGATGTTGTGGTCCTTCTGAATCTTCTTCACCGCATCGTCGCCGATCGCGCCGGGACCCTTGTGGTAGTCGGCTCGATTCACCGGCGTGCACGGCGCTTCCCACAACGTGTGCGCGATGACCACCGCGTTGGGGATCACCATCGCGATGCGCAGCGGCCGCAGCGCATCGACGATCTTCGTGATGTCGGCCTCGTCGGGGTACTGGATGCAGAAAGGCCGGAAGTCCGGCGGCGCCGGCATTAACCACATGCCGAGCTTCGTGACGATTCCATAGTTCGACTGCGTGAAGATCCCGTCGAGCGTCGGTCCGTATCCCCACTTGAACACCTGCCAGGTGTTCGAGTTCGGCATCGAGCCCATTCCGGTGCGCAGCACCTCTCCATTGGCGAGTACGACCTCCATCCCCGACGAGAACAGGAAATGCTCGCCGTACGGCGTGTATCCGACACCGCGGTCCACCGTGTTGCCCAGCGGGCCCGCGATCGCCGACGGAGCCGGACACGAGAACCACAGCGGCAGCTTCTTCTCTTGCAGGTAATCGTAGAGCTGCTGATAGGTGACGCCCGGTTCGACCAGTGCCGTGCACAGATCGGCGTCGACCGACAGGATCCGGTTCATCCGGCGCAGGTCCATGACGATCTGCCCGCGCTGCACCGGCGCTGCCGAGCCGTAGCCCAGGTTCTTTCCCGTCGAGATCGGATATACGGGAATCCGGTGCTCGTTGAGCACTTTCATCACCTGCTGCACCTGTTCGACGTTCGCCGGCGTGATCGCCGCAGACGGCGCGTGCTGCTCGTCGGGAACCGGCATCATGATCTTGTTGTACGGGACGAGACGCTCGGGGTCGGCGAGCACGTGTTCGGCGCCCAGGATCGTGCGCAGCTCGGCCAGCGCCTTGTCGAATTTCGAAGCGTCGACGCCCTTCGGTAGCGCCTTGTCGTGGGTAGTCATCGTGCCGATCTCCCGTTGGATCTCTGGTTCGAGTCGATGACGAACGAAACCAGCCCGGTCCCGTTCGCTTGAGCCTTCGCCGACGATGCGCCGGCGTCGATTGCTCGGGGCGTGGGTCGTCCCGTAACGATGCCGGTGTAGTGCCGCGCGATCCGCGGCGCCCATCCTTCGGCGGGCTCGGACCAGGCGAGCGCGGGCGCAGCGCCGGCGGCGTGCAAACGATGCCGTACGTCCGCACCTTCGAAGCGGTGCTGGCCCTCGACGAGCCAGGTGCGGCCCTGCGATGCGGCGAGTTGCTGAAACAGCAGCGCGCCTGCGTCGTCCATGACGCCGGTGATGCGCGTGCCGTTCGCGTCTCGCAGAACGGCGTCGATTGCGGCGAACGACGCGAGGTCTTCCGCGCTGCGACCGAGCATCGTCGCCGGCGTACCGGCTTCGCGCAGCGAATCGACGATGGCTGCTGCGAGCGCAGTGGCGCCCGGGAGATCGCTGCGGTGGACGACGAGTACGGATTCGCCGCGTGCGCTCGGCGCGATCGTCGTTGCGGTCGACGCCGCTGACGCGGGCATCGCCGCTGCCGAGCGCACGAACACCGGCGCGCCGGCGAGCAGGACGCCGCCCGCGAGGGTGCCGAGAAAATCGCGCCGCTCCATCATTGCACCGGCTTGCCGGAGATCAGCCGGGCGACTTGCGCGAGCATCTCGTCGTCGATTTCGCTGGGGCGGAAACTGGGCATCGCCCGGTTGCCGTGGCGGACGATGTAGCTCACGTACTCGACCGGCAGCGAACGTCCCTTGAGCACCGGCCCGACGTTCGCTTCGTGGCAGTAGCCGCAGACTTTCTGGTAGATCTCCTGGCCGTTCTGCCACTTGCCGCTGCTGTCGGCGATGGCAGTCGATGTGATGCCCGCGAATGCAAGCAATGCGAGGCAGCGCGACACGGTCGCGCGGGTTCTCGGGTTCCGCATGGGTCTCCTCCTCGAGCGGGTTTGCGCTGAGTCATAGCAACATGCGTGCCGGAATCGGAGAGCATTGATTTCAATGCAGATATCCCTACGCTGCACAGCAACAATCGAGCGGGCGGCGTTGATCAAATCATCAAACGAAGAGGCGATTGATCAAATGGTCGAAGGCGATGCGCGGGCTACGGCGGGGTGCACGAGCCGACATCGCGACGGGCTCGATGAGCCCGATGTCGACTGCGCTACAGTGGCATTTCCGGCCTGCAACAGCGCATCGCAACGATGCGCCGTCGGGCGCGCCGGCAACGATTGATCGAACCTCGATGTTGCAACCAGCGGATTTCTCGCAGCGGCTCGACGCGCTCGCATCGCGCCTGCGGTTCTCGGTAGCGACCGGTCACATCTGGCTGGGCGAACAGCGGATGCTGCTGTTGCACGGCGCATCGGTCGCGGCGTTGCGAAAGGAGCTGATCGATTCGCTCGGCGTGGATCGAGCACGCGGAGTTCTGCTGCGTATGGGTTTCGCATCGGGCGCGCGCGACGCCGCGTGGGCACGCGAGCTCTATCCGGACGCGTCCGACACCGAACTGCTCGCGATGGGTCCGATGCTGCACACGCTCGAAGGAATCGTTCGTGCGCGTTCCGACTCGATGACGATGGACGTCGCGCGCGGCATATTCCGTGGCGAGTTCACTTGGGAGGACTCGTACGAGGCCGACGTGCATTGCCAGCTCTTCGGAATCTCCACGGAGCCCGCCTGCTGGATGCAACTCGGGTACGCGTCGGGATATTCGACGGCGCTGATGGGGCGCATGATCCTGTACCGGGAAACCGCGTGCCGCGCCGCGGGAGCGCACGAGTGCCACATCGTCGGGCGCACCACCGACGAGTGGCCCGACGCAGCCGAGCAGTTGAAGTACTTCGAGCCCGACTCGGTCGCCGAAGACATCCTGCGCCTGCAGGACGAGGTGAAGAACCTGCGCGGTTCGCTGGACGGCAACACCTGCGGCAGCGATCTCGTGGGCCAGTCGCCGGCGTTCGTCGCTTCGTGGGAGCTGATCCGCAAGGCAGCGCCGAGCCAGGTCACGGTGCTGCTGCTGGGCGAGACCGGCGTTGGTAAGGAGATGTTTGCGCGCGCGTTGCACGGGAGCGGTCCGCGAGCGAGCGCGGCGTTCGTGGCGATGAACTGTGCGGCGATGCCCGAGTCGCTGATCGAGTCGGAGTTGTTCGGCGTCGAGAAGGGCGCGTTCACTGGAGCGCACCAGTCGCGCCCGGGCCGTTTCGAGCGCGCGCACGGCGGAACGCTGTTCCTGGACGAGGTCGGCGAACTGACCGCATCGGCGCAGGCCAAGCTGCTGCGGGTGCTCGAGGAGGGCGAAGTCGAGCGTGTCGGCGACGTGCGCACACGCAGGGTCGACGTGCGCGTGATCGCGGCGACCAACGTCGATCTGGAAAACGCGGTGGCGCAGGGCCGGTTCCGTCGCGACCTGTATTACCGGCTCAACGTCTATCCGATCACGATTCCGCCGCTGCGCGAGCGAACCGAAGACATCCCGGAACTGGTCAAGTGTTTCGTCGAGCGGTACGGCGCGCGGCACAGCAAGCGCGTGCCGGGTGTCACCGATCGCGCGCTGCACGCGCTGCGCCATTACGCATGGCCGGGCAACGTGCGCGAACTCGAGAACGTGATCGAGCGCGGAGTGATCCTCGCTTCGGCGGGTTCGTACATCGACCGCTCCGACCTGTTTCCGTCGATCGCCGCCGAACCGCGCAGGCAACGAATGCAGGGGCTCGGGCGCGACGGCCGCATGCTTTCGCACGACGAGGATACGGTCAGCAATTTCCTCGATTACGTCGCGTCGAAGAAGGCGAGCCTCGACGACGTCGAGCGCATTCTGCTCGACGCCGCCGTCGAGCGTGCCGGCGGCAACCTGAGTTCCGCTGCGCGGGCGCTCGGAATCACGCGCCCGCAACTCGCCTACCGGCTCAAGAAACGCGAAGTGGAGACGCCGTAGTCTCGACGTTCCGCGCCCCTGGGCGGCTCGACCGCCTCCACCAGCACCACCTCCCACCGATCCACCCGAACCGAGTCCAGATACGCCGGCGGCGTCTGCTCGCGCGCGCGCACCATCACGCCCGTCACCTTCGCCGAGTAGTTGCCGTCCGGCAGGCTGGCGTTCTTCGACAACCTGCCGACGACGCGACCGTCGGTGGTAAGCAGTTCGCGATCGCGGATCAGCACCGCATCGCCCGGCTCCACGCCCGCGATATCGCCATGCACGCGATGCCCGTCCGAGTGCCGACCCGCGAAGCCGATATCGACGTCCGCCGGGCTCAGCGATCGATACCGTGTCTGCAATTCCGGGCGTACCGCCGGCATCGCTTCGGGAGCGAACGCGACCACGCTCTCGGCCGCGTCGAGATCGGCAAGAAATGGATTCGGCGAAGCGTCCGCACGAAACACCGTCAGCGTCTCCTTCGCGCGCGTCATCGACACGTAGAGCAGCCGGCGTTCGTCTTCCGCGCGGTTCCAGTCGCCGCAATCCATCACGATCACGTGCCGGAACTCGAGGCCCTTGGCGCGATGCGCGGTCATCAGGCGCAATGCATCGAGGCTGCCGTCACGACGCGCAGCGCCGGAGCTCTCGTAAAGCCAGTCGACGACTTCACGCAGCGGCAGGCTCGTCTGCGGATACGCGAGCATCAGATCGACCGCCGCCGCGCACAGGTCCTGCCACGCCGGATTCGCGGGCTGCGCGCGCAGTCGCGCGCGTAGCCATCGACCGAGCACGGCCGGCGACAACAGCGCCCTGCGATAGCCGCGCACGACATCGAGCGTGCGCCCGCCCTCGCGTGACTGCATCAGCGACATCGCGCCGCCCATCTCCTGCGGTTTCACGATCGAATAGCGGATGCCGTCGATTTCGCACAGCGCCTGCATCGGCTCGAGCGTCTCGTGCGTGCGCGCGAGCACCGCGATGTCGCCGAGCACCGTGTCGGGCGCGAGCCGGCGGATGCGGGCGATCTCCGCGGCAACGAGCTGCGCCTGCCGGTTCGCGTCGGCGGGCGCCGCGATCAATTGCACGCGCCCACGGATCTCCGGATCGACGCTGCTCCAGCGCCCACCGGCCGGATGATCGGCACGCCGCGCGTCGATGCGGATCGGGTGATCGATCTTCATCCGGTCGCGCGCCGGCTGAATGACGTGATTGGCCGCCGTGATGATGTGCTGCGTCGAGCGGTAGTTCTCGACCAGGTACGTGATCTCGGCGTCGTAGTCGTTGCGGAAACGCCGGATGAACTCGACGCTGGCGCCATTGAACGCGTAGATGTTCTGGTCGTCGTCGCCCACCGCCATGATGCTCATGCGCCCGTCGGCATCCGCCAACTTGCGCCCTGCGAGCGCGCTGACCAGCGCGTATTGCACCTGGTTGATGTCCTGGTACTCGTCGACGAAGATGTACTCGTAGCCCTGCAGCAGACGGTCGCGTGCCTCGTCGGCGTCGGTGAAGAGTTCAGTGCGGCCCTCGAGCAGATCGACCGCATCGGCGAGCAGCCTGTCGAAGTCGATCGTGCGGCCCTGCAACTCCGATCCGGCGAGGCTCGTGCCGGTGAGTCGCAGCGCCAGCGCGTGATAGGTCAACACCGTCACGCCCTGCGCGTCGTCGCCCACCAGCGCGAACAGACGACGCCGCAACTCGGCGGCCGCACTGCGGTTGAACGCCAGCGCGATGATCCGCGCGCCGGCAATGCGCCGCACGCGCAGCAGGTACGCGATGCGGTGCACCAGCACGCGCGTCTTGCCCGAGCCCGGGCCGGCGAGCACCAGGTGGTTGCCGTGATCGGGCTTCTTCACCAGCTCCTGCTGGACCGGATTGCGCAGCGCGTCGACGATGCGCCGGTACGAGTCGTCGGTGGTCGCGAGCTCGAGCAGCTCGGTGCGGCCCTTGAAGAACTCCTTCACGAAGCGCTTGCGCGGCCAGCTGAAATACGCGGCGACGAGCGCGAGCGCGCCGGCCGTCTTCTGCGCGCCGATCTTCGCGTATTCGTGCATCACGTGCGTCTGGAACGTGCGCTCGCGGTAGTGCTCCTGCAGCGGCGCGTAGTCTTCCTTCCGGAAGCGGCGCTTCGGGTCTTCGCCGGTCATCTCGATCGTCATCGCCGCGCGGAACACGGCCCGGCCCTTGTCGAGCTGGAGGACGCCGGTCTCGTGCAGATACAGCAGCGCGTGCTCGAGCGCCGTCGCCGGTTCGTGGATGCTGCCACGGAGGTCGAGATCGGCATCGATCGCCTCCAGCAGCTCCTTCGCCTTGCATTCGACGAGATAGTTCGCCTGCCGCGTGTCCGCTGGTACCTTCGACATCAGACTGGCGAGCACCACGCGCGAAACGGCCCGCCGGCGATCGCAGATCTCGCGAATGTTCTGCCAGCTTCGATGCAGCTCGATGCGCAGGCTGTCGGCGCCCACCCTGCGCACCTGCATCGCGCTGCGCCGCTCGTGGCCCGAGCCGAAGCTCTCGGTGAGCGAGCGGATGCACTTGTAGAGCTGCTCCGGATTCACGCTCGGGTCGCCCTCGGGCAGCTCCATCCGACGGCGCAGCTCCGAGCACATCGGGCGAATGCTCAACAACTGCGGCGTGCCGTCGGTGTCGGCGTCGGGCGCCTGCTCGGTCATCAGTTGCAGCAGTGCGCGCGCGAAACGATCGAGCCGCTCGAGCGCCTTGTCGGACGCGCCGTTCACGCCCTTGGTAACGGTGGCGGTCAGCCCGAGATCGTTGGCGAGAATGCCCAGCTGCTCGAGACCGTGCAGGATGCGGAAACAGTCCTCCGGCGCGATCCCGGCCTCGAGCTGCAGGTCGTCGGTGCTCAGTCCGTCGGGGGTCGGGTTGCGGTAGAGCGCCGTCGCCACTGCCTCGTAGCGCTCGCGATCCTCGTTCTTCAACGACGCCGACCGGATCTTCGCGAGCGCTTCGTCGAGCGACGCCACGCGCAGACTCGCCGGAAACACGCGGCTGCGGTTCTGGTTGCGCTTTAGGAACCCGCTGCGCTCGAGCCACGCGACGGCGGTGTTGACCTTGGTGGTGGCGTCGGCGGCGTCGAGCTCGATGTCGACGCCCTCTGACTCGGCGAGCAACTCCTTCGCCGACACGACGATCTCCGGGCTGCGAAAACGCTGCGCGCGGCGGCGAATTCCCTTGAGCAAACCGACGAAGTCGCGCTGGTTCAGCTGCGAGGTGGCGGCGAGACGGAACTGCGCTTCGACGTCCTTCTCGTCGAAGAGCAGGATGCATTTCGCCGGATTGCCGTCGCGTCCGGCGCGGCCCGCTTCCTGCAGATAGCTTTCCAGCGAGCCGGGAATGTCGGCATGGATGACGACACGGATATCCGGTTTGTCGACGCCCATGCCGAAGGCGTTGGTGGCGGTGATCACGTCGAGCGCACCGTCGAGAAACTCCTGCTGGATTTCCTTCTTCTCGTTCGGTTGCAGGCCGCCATGGAAACGCTTGCAGCGCAGTCGCGAGGCCGCGATCAGCTCGGCATACAGCTCGGTGTTCTTTCGGCGCGAGCAGAAGACGACCCCTGCGCCGCCGTGGCGCAGTTCGCGAGCGAGCAACTCGACGATGCGCTGCGCCTTCCCAGCCTCCTCTACGGGAACCACGACGTATTCGAGATTGTCGCGCTCGTGTCCGCCGAGGAACTGCTGCAGTTCGAGGCCGAGCTCCGCCTTGAAGTGGTCGAGCAGATCGTCGATGACGTCCGGCTTCGCCGTGGCCGTGAAGCAGGCGACCGGTGCACCCTGCGCCGAAAAGTTCTCGCGGATGAAACGGGCGACGTACAGATAGTCGGTGCGGAAATCGTGGCCCCATTTCGACAGGCAGTGCGCCTCGTCGAACACCCACGTGGCGATCTGTCGCAGGCGGATCGCTTCCACGAAGCGCTTGTTGCGGAACTGCTCCGGCGAGACCAGCACGATCCCGGCGTCGCCGAGGCGAATCTTGTCCAGCGCGGCCGTGCGCTCGGGCGCAGTCAGCAGGCCGTTGATCGTGACGGCGCACTGGATGCCGCGCGCGACGAGGTTGTCGATCTGATCCTTCATCAGCGACTGCAGCGGCGAAACGATGACCGTGAGCTTGCCGCTGCGCCAGTAGTGGGCGAGCGCGGGTAGCTGATAGCAGATCGACTTGCCGCCACCGGTGGGCAGGATGGCGAGCAGGCTGCGGCGTTTCAGGCCGGCGTCGACGATGTCGCGCTGCAGGGAGCCGCCGTTCGGGTTCGCAGGCTTCGCACGGAAGCCGGGGAGCTGGAAGTTCTGCAGCAGCAGCGATTCGGGGTTGTGCTGGTGCTTGCAGTAGCCGCAGTCCGGGTGGCTGCAGTCGATCTCGCGCAGTTCCTGGATGAGGGCTCGCACCCTTGGCGCGGTGGCATAGACCCAGGGTGGCAGCACGGAGTTGCCGCCGGCGACGCGCAGCCAGGCGAGGGTGTAGGCGAGAGCCCAACGTTGTTCGAGGTCGCCGTCGAGATCAACCTGGACCAGCTGTGCGAGGCGGGTGCGACAACACAGATCGGTGAATCCGCTGCGCACGGCGTTGCGCGCCTGCTCGAGGTCCGGCGGCGGCTTTCCGCGCAGCTCCCCGAAGATGCGGTTCAGCGCCGCGTCGTCACGGAACAGGAAATGCAGGACGCCGATCCAGGCCGGGTCGGCCGCGTCCATCTGCTCGAACGCTTCGATCTCTTCGGCGAGCAGGTCGAGGGCAAGGCGCGCGTCTTTCAGCGGATCGTTGCGACTGTCTGAGACGAGCTTGTAGCCCTTGATCAAGCGGTGATACGGATTGCGCGGGAACGCGAGCGGCGAGAGCTCGAGCGTGTCGAGGATCGGGAGGTGCAGCCAGTCGAGGCCCGGGAACTGAGCGTCGAGCGCGGGGAGGTCGTGACGGCGGACGTTGTGGCCGACGATCAGGTCGGCGCCATCGGCGAACTGGTTCAGGCGTTGCGCGACGTGTCGCTGGGACGTGCAGACGGTGTCGAGCTCGAGCGTCGCGTCGATGTCCGAACGTGCGGCGCCCAGTTTGAAGATGCGGTCGTTCTTTTCGGGGTTGGATTCGACGTCGATCGACAGACACACCACGCCTTCGAGGCGGCTAGCCCAACCAGCGCGATGCGTCTCTTCAATCGGGGGCAAGGCGACTTGCATGGCGACGTGCGCACGTGACGCGACCTGCGTGAGTTCGTCGTACGGCCCGCGGAATTATGGCGCGCGAGACCCGGAATCATCGTACGAGTTATGTGTAGCCCGATTATTCGGATGTCGAGGCATTTGCAGCAGGGTTCCCGGCTGAATGGGCACTTTCCTGCTTTCGGCGGCGCAATATTCTTCGGCTTCGTCGAGAATCCGCCCCGCGCATGCGACGGCTGAAACGCCCCGAGGCAGACGCCTACGCGTCAGGACAACTCGGCCAGCAGGCTCTCGTACGGGATCTTCAGCCCGTCGTGCAGTCGCTTGACCATCCGCAGGCTGAGCGGTCGCTTGCGGTTCAGCACCTCGGACACTCGTCCGCTCGGACCGATGAAAACCTCCAGATCGCGGGGCGTCAGTCCCTGCTGCTCCATGCGAAACAGTCGGTCTGCGGAAATCGTTTCGCCGCGCTCGGCTTCAGCCAGCGAAGCCTAAAGTTCCGGCTCGAGCTCCGGAGGAATGACGAAGCGCAGGCGCCTTCGAGCGCCTGCGTGGCGGCCGTGCCGGGCGGCATCGGGCTTATGATCGTCGCACGCAAGCGCTTGGGAGGCGCAATGAACGAACTCGACCGGATCACTCAGCAACCCGAAGTGATGGGCGGGAAGCCTTGCATCCGGGGTATGCGAATCACCGTCGGCATGATCGTCGGCCAG
>JACDJB010001145.1_pt1 | contig 22500 bp, 19 predicted proteins | sample 7454121 | NCBI WGS metagenome assembly JACDJB01 (sample SAMN14253290, study PRJNA609438) | sludge metagenome | isolation source: sludge after 25d culture with pyrite | collected 2018-12-20
AGCGAGACCACGAAGCGTGCTCCGCCCTCTCCCCGTCCTCGACGTGGATGCGACCGCCGTGGTGCTCGACGATGCGCTTGGTGAGCGCCAGACCCAGACCGGTCCCGCCCGAGTCACGGGCCCGGCCCTCCTGGAGGCGGGCGAAGCGGGCGAACACCTGCTGGCGGTCCTCCGGGGCGACGCCGTCACCGTCGTCGGCGACGGTCAGCACGACCCACGGCCCCTCCTCCCCGACGGTGACCACCACACGGCTGCGACAGTGGCGGGCGGCGTTGTCGAGCAGGTTGCGCACCACGCTGGTCAGCTCGTCGCTGTTGCCCCACACCCGGCCGGCCGACACCCCCGACAGGTCGAGCGACACGTCGCTCATCCGGGCGCGCTGCGCCAGGACCAGCTCGTCGATGTCGACGTCGGAGCGCGGACCGAAGCGGCCCTCCTCCAGTCGGGCCATGGCGAGCAGGTTGCCGACGAGGTGATCGAGGCGGTCGTCCTCGGCGAGCACGGTCCGCGCCACCGCCGGCCAGTCGACGTCGTCGGGGTAGCGCAGGGCGGTCTCGATCTGGGTGCGGATCGACGCCACCGGGGAGCGCAGCTCGTGGCTGGCGTCGGAGACGAACTGGCGCTGCTTGACCGACGCCTTCTCCAACCGGTCGAGCATGTCGTTCATGGTGACCGCCAACAGGGCGATCTCGTCCTCGGTCGGCGGCACCGGGACCCGGGCGTCGAGATTCGTGCTCGACAGCTCGCGCACCCGACGGGTCATGACCCCGACAGGCGCCAGGGCCTGTCCGGTGATGACCCACGTCATCGCGCCGGCAGCGAGCACCAGCAACGGCAGACCGATCCACAGCGCGGCGCGCAGCGCACCCACCGACCGATCGATCTCGTCGAGCGGGGACACCGCGTGGATCGTCAGGTCGCCCCACTGGGTCGGGACGGTCCTGGTGACCTCGACAGCGTCCTCATCAGCGGGCAGCGCTGGGCCCACCCGACCGAAGAGGACCAGGCGACCCTGGGCGTCCACGCCACGCACCTTGAGCTGGGTGAACGCCTCGCCGTCCAGGTAGAAGTACGTCGTCGAGATGACCTGCTCGAGGTCCCGGGCCCGCCCCAGGAACGAGTCCGACATCTGGTCGTTGAGCTGGCCCTCAAGCTCCGACGGCGTCGAGAACAGCTCGGCGGGCACCCGTCCCTTGCTGAGAGCGTCGGCCATCGACGCCAGCACCCGTTCGTTTCGCGACCGGAGCTCGTTGGTGAGCGTGGACTCGACCCACTTGGTCAACAACGTGCCGCCGCCGAGCAGCGACACCCCGACCACCAGCACCACCGCTGCCGTCAGCCGGAAGCGGACGGAGTTGGCGATCTTGGTCCGCCGCCGGATCCGCCGCGGCCCGGGGCCCACTTCCTGGTCGGGCCCCGCAAGCTCGTCACCGACGGGCCCGCCGGCGTGCTCGGGCGGTCCGGTGGACGGTGTCGCGCCCGTCAGCGGCTCGAGGTCAGCCATCGACTCCGGTGCCGATGCGATAGCCGACCCCGCGCACGGTCTCGATGTCGTTGCGGTCGAACGGCCGGTCGATCTTGCGGCGCAGATAGCCGACGTACACCTCGACGACGTTCGGGTCGCCCTCGAAGTCCGAGCCCCACACCCGCTCCAGCAGATCCTGCTTGGCCACGACCTGCCCGGGCTTGCGCATCAGAGCCTCGAGCAGCTCGTACTCGCGGGTCGTGAGCGAGATGTCGTCGTCGCCCCGACGGCACGTACGGGCGAGTGGATCGAGGACCAGGTCGCCGATCACCAGCGGCTGGGCACGCCCGTCGGCCGAACGTCGCAGCAGCGCCCGGATGCGGGCGACGAGCACCACGTAGGAGAACGGCTTGGAGAGGAAGTCGTCGGCTCCGGTGTCGAGCGCCTCCGCCTCGTCGTACTCGCCCTGCTTGGCGGTGAGCATGAGGATCGGCGTCCCCACACCCTCCTCCCTCAGCGTGCGGCACACGCGATAGCCGTTCATGCCCGGCAGCATGATGTCGAGGACGATCACGTCGATGGACTCGGACCGGGACTTCTCCAGGCCGGTGATGCCGTCGTTGGCGATCTCGACGTCGAAGCCCTCGGCGGTGAGCCCGCGGGCCACGCCCTCGGCCAGCGCCACCTCGTCCTCCACGATGAGCACCCGTCCCTGGGGCTGGCTGGGCGTGGTCTCCTCGGCTCCGCTCACGGACGGTCTCCTCCCGTTCCAGCACCGGGCTGCGTCGCCCGATGCGTCACGGGTCAGTTTCTCAGGTTCGGGGCCGCTTCCGGTGCTCCACCGCGCAGATCCTGTGACCGCTCTCGTTCTGTGTGCAACCAGTTCGGCCTGGCCGAACTGGTTGCACACAGAACCGGCCTATCTGTCAGTCGTAGGTGGCCTCGCACCACCAGCGCCCGTCCTCCAGAGCGAGCAGGTGGGCGGCACCGGTGCTCGGATGACCGGCCCGAGCCGGCACGGTTCCGGCATCGGAACCGAGCACCACCTGCAACCGGGCCCGACGACGGTGACCGATCGCGTCCCACCACCGCTCGTCGACGCACCACGGCCCGGCCCACGCCGTCACCGGCTCCGGGCTGCCGCCCGGGGTGAGCACGACCTTCGCAGGCGGCGACGAGATCAGTCCCCGCCCACCCACCGACACCCGCCTCCCCCGGGCGTCGAGCACCTCGACCTGTCGAGGCCGGGGCCCCACGACCGATGGCGACGGCGACGGCAGCGAACCCGGCCACGGCTCGGGACCCCGCTCCGTCCGCGACGACAGGTCGACCGCATCCAACGGCACCAACCGGTACTGCTCGCCCGGACCACGACCGCCCTGCCACTCGGGTACCAGCACACCTTCCGTTCCGACCAGCCCCTGCACCCGGGCGAGGGCACGCAACGCCTGCTCACCGACCGCGCTGGTCCCGCCCCAGAAGCCGAGCTGTAGCCCGTCGTCGGCCCGGACCTCGTCGGGCACCAGCTCCAATCGGGTGATCCCACCGGTGCAGCGACTCACGCTGCGGCCGGCGCCCAGCCAGCCCTCCAGCTGCCACCGCACCCTCTGGCTGATCGCCGCGGCCGACAGCGCTCCGTCGGCCCGCCACAGCCGCTCGATGCGATCGCCGACCTCGGTCTCAGCCACCACCAGCACCCGGCTGCAAGCCAGGCCGCGGGAACCGAGCTCGCGGTGCAAGGTGTCGGCGAGCGACTTGGCGCAGAAGGCCGCCCGGTCCACCTGCTCGATCGGTGGATCGAGCGCGATCGACACCCGTAGGTCCACCGGCGGCGCCGTCACCCCCGGGGGCAGGCGCTCCCGGCCGGCCGCCAACCGGTGCAGGTCCGCACCCAACGCACCGAACCGCGCGAGCACGTCGGGGGCATCGAGCGCGGCGAACCGGCCGATGGTCCTCAGCCCCAGCCGGCGCAGCACCTCCACCAGCTCGGCGGGACCGGCACCCAACGTGCTCAGGCGCGTGACCGGCAGGCGGGCCAGGAACGACGCCGTCGCCCCCGGAGCGACGACGACGGGCTCCGCGCCGCGCCGATCAGCGTCGGTGGGTCGGGCGCTGCGCTCGATGCCGACCCGCAACGACTCGTCAGCCACCAGCATCGCCGCCCGGGGACCGTCGGCGACACCCACCCCCACGTGCACCGGAGCGTGGGGCCCGACCGCTGCACCCGCCGCCGTGACGCTGCGCAGAACCAGACCGGCCAGAGCCCGATCACCGCCGTGGTACCGGGACGGGCCGAGCGTGGGCACCAGGCAACGACCGGGCGCCACGACCTCCAGTCGGGGGGCCAGGTCCTCGAGCGCGGCCAGCACCGGTTCGAACGCCCTGGCCTCCTGCGACTCGTCGCGCTCGTGCAGCTCCACGGCCGGACACCGGGCCTGAGCCTCACGGCGCCGCAATCCGGGCACCACGCCTTCGGCCCGTGCCACCGGACCGGCCGCCACCACCCGGTTGGCGAACACGACGGCGACCGGCAGATCGAGTGGCCGAGCGACGGCCACGACCGGCCAGTCCGCACAGGACACCGCCAGGGTCCGCACCGGCGAGGAGTCGTCCGTAGCGCTCACCGCTCGCTCACCACCGATCGCGCTCAGCCGACGCGGCGACGTTCGAACGGCACCACCAGGGCCCCACCGGGCGAACCAGCGTCCGGGCCGCTGCCGACGCCGCCACCGGAGCCGTCGACGACGGTCACCGCGCCGTCGACCCCTGGGAGGAGGAGGTCGACGCGGCGGGGCCGGTCGAAACCCCGTCGGCCCTCCACCGAGACCGTCACCCGCCGTTCGCTCAGATGCCCCCAGCCCTGTCCGGTACCGGACCACTCCGCGGACTCGCACACGAGCCGCACGTCCGCGGCCGGCCAACCGTCGGCGGACCGGGTTGCCGGGTCGGTCGAATCGGCAGCGGCCGACGTTCCCGCCAACCGCACCAGCACCGCACCCCGCTCACGGGCCCGCGACAGCAACCGACGGACCGTCGAGCTCTCCAGCCGGTGCTCGGGGCCGACGACCACCAGGTCGAACGCGTCCACCAGCGCGGCGAGCACGGCCGGAGCCTGGCGGTCGTCGGTCCGCACCACCGCCACCCGATCCAGGGACAGGCCGAGCTCCGCCGCTGCGGTCCAGCCCATCGCCGGCGCGCCCACGCAGGCAACCCACGACCCTGCCCTGCTCGGCCCGGCCAGCACCGCGTGTGCCAGCGCCGTGGCACCCCGACCCCCGACAGCGACCGTTACACCCCGTTGCAGGCCGTCGGGCAGCAGGGCCTCGATCGCCGGCAGGACCGGGAGCCGACGGTCCCGCACCAAGGTCGGCGGAGCGAGGTCGCCGGCCAGCTCCCGCAACCGGGCGAGCCTGCCCGAACGGTCGGACGGCACCGAACGATCTGACCGGTACGGAGGGTCGGACCGGTCTGGAGGGTCGGCAGGAGCCACGTCGAGGTCCGAGACGTGCAGTTGGATCGGCTCCCCGGCTGCCATCGACCCATCATCGAACACCTGTTCGAGGATGGCAAGTCCGCTGGCGACCCCCAAGCAGGACCGCGACAAGCGGAAACGGGCAATCCGATGGAACGAACGCCCCCGATGGGCTTCGATCGTGCGCCGTGATGCCCGATCCAACCGAGACCACCGAGGCCACCGACGACCCGCCACCGCCGAGGATGCACGAGGCGGAGGTCGTCGTCGACGCGTCGCTCGTCCGGGAGCTCCTCGCCGACCAGCTCCCGCACCTCGACGACGCCGAACGCCCGCTCCGGCGGATCGGACAGCTGGGGACCGACCACGCCATCTTCCGGATGGGCGAGGACCTGTCGGTCCGACTCCCGAAGGTCGGGTGGGCCGACGGCCAGGGCGAGCGCGAGGCCCGTTGGCTGCCCACGATCGACGAGGCGATCGCCAGCGCCGGTACCGCGTCGACCGACATCCAGGTCCCGGTCCCGCTGGCGCTCGGCGCCCCAGGTCGCGGCTACCCGTTCCGCTGGTACGTGGCGCCGTGGATCGACGGCGACCGGCCCGAGGTCGGCGACCGCGACCAGCTCGACGGCCTGGCCCACGACCTCGCAGCGTTCACGACCACGCTCCAGCAGGTGCCGACCATCGGTGGCCCTGCCCCCCGTTCCGGGCGGAGGGGTGGCCCGCTGGCCGACGCCGACGCCGTGACCCGCGCCGCGATCGCCAGGATGCGCGGCGAGTGCGACATCGACGCCCTGCTGCACGCATGGGTCCTCGGTGCGACTGCGCCCCCGTGGCACCGCGACCCCGTGTGGGTCCATGGCGACCTCACCGACGGCAACCTCGTGCTCCGCGACGGGCACCTGGTCGGCGTCATCGACTGGAGCGGCCTGGTCGTCGCCGATCCGGCGGTCGACCTCATGTGCGCGTGGAGCGTCTTCGACGAGCGGAGCCGCGCGACGTTCCTGGGCGCAGCTCCCGGCGGCGGCGACGGGGCCACCCGGCTGCGCGGCCGCGCCTGGGCGGTGTCAGCCGCAGCCCAGGCGATCCCCTACTACCGGGGCACCAACCCCGACATCGTCGAGCGCTCGTGGCGCACGGTCGACGCAGTGCTCGCCGAGCTCGACAGGGACTGAAGGTGCAGCGCAGGCCGATGCGGCCGGCGGTGGATCACTCGGCGGGAGCGCCGAAGTCCGATGGGTCCGGCACTGCGACGCCGGGCCGGTAGTAGGTGTAGAGGTCCTCGATGATCTCGGCGACGCCGTCGGCGTCGGCACCCTTGCCCAGGTCGAGCGTGATCACGTTCGAGTTGATGTGCACCGCTTCGATCCCGCCTCGCTCGAACAAGCGACGAGCCAGCTCGTCGGGTGGGCGGTCGCCTTCGACCACCTGGCCGGCGCGGTAGCGCTCGTGACCCATGCCGGTGAGGGTCCGGTTGATCTCGAAGCGGACGATGCCGGCACGGCTCGACGGCTTCTCCAGGACGGTGACGGGCTGACCCATAGCGACGCCGAGCGTAGCCGCAGGGACGTGGCGCTCCCGCATCCGTGACCATCCCTCACCCCCGGACCTCGTCACCCCCAGACCTCGTCACCCCGGGATCTGACCGCCGGCACCGGCTTGGCGCCTCGGGGAAGAGCGGAGCACCATGAGCGGGTGGCTGACGACGACGAGCACCAGGTCACGGTCTTCAGCGCGGTCGGCGGCCAGGCGTTCTTCGATCGCCTGGTCGACCGCTTCTACGACCGGGTCGAGATCGACGAGGTGCTCCTGGCGCTCTACCCCGACCGCCAGGACCTGGGCCCGGCCCGCCGTCGCCTCGCGCTGTTCCTGGGTCAGTACTGGGGCGGCCCGACCACGTACTCCGACGAACGGGGTCACCCACGGCTGCGCATGCGTCACCACCCCTTCGTCGTCGGCGACCGCGAACGCCGACACTGGCTCGACGCCATGGAGCCGGCGCTGGCCGAGACGATCCCGGAGGCCCCGCTCGACCAGGAGCTGCGCGACGCCGTGGCTCAGCGCATGTGGGAGTACTTCGAGATGTCGGCCGCCGCCATGGTCAACAGCGACGCCTGATCACCCCGATCCCGGATTCTGACGAGAAGTCAGCACCGGAACGGTCCGATCCCTCCCGGAGAAGTGCAGGGATGGTGCGAGGGTCGTCCCGACATCGAGCCCCATCACTGCCGATGGAGGAACGACCCTCGGTCACGTCGCCCATGGGAGAGGAAGGGTGGATGGGAGGACGACGCAGCCATGGCCGAAGCCACGCAAGGCATGATGCCCCATCCAAGAGGCGCTGTCAGGCTTTGACCGAAGTTATGTGGGCTGATCGACGTCGGCAAGCCACCGATGCCCACGCGCCGAGCGCGATCGAGGCGGCAGCGAGCACCACGTGGACCGCCACGAACGCCGGCTCGTGGCCCCCGCCGAGCGCGATGTCGCCGGCCCGGACGACCCAGACGACCGTGGTGTAGCCGGCAACCACCCACACCGCGTCGCGCAGCGCGCCGGCGCTCGAGGCACTGGCGACCACGTGGTCGCGGTAGGCCAACGCGGCGACGACCACGGCGCCGATCACGAACACGATCGACATCGCCAACGGCCCCCAGCGGTCCGCACCGCTCAGGGCTGCGTCAGCGGTGACGTTGCGGATCCGACCGATCCACACGAACAGCGTCCACGCGACGAACGCACCCACGGGCACCAGGACCGAACGTGGCTGTCGGGTACCGACCGCACCGGAGCCGACCGCACCAGAGCCAGCGTGGGAGCCCGTCGCGCCGGCGCTCACGCCACGCCCGACTCGGGAGCGACGGGTCGCGCCTCGGGCCGGACGCTCAGACGCACCGCCGGCCGCATCTCGCCGATGCCATGCGCGTGCACCGCCACCGTGTCGTCGATCTGGACCCACTCCGGCAAGTGGCCGACGACGTCGAGCGCCAGCACCTCACCGGGGCCGGCCGCATCGCACAGTCGGGCGGCGTGGTTGGCCGACGGGCCGACGTAGTCGTCGCCCTCGAACAGCAGCACGTTGCCGCCGGCGATCCCCGCGTGCACGTCGAAGGGGTCGTGCTCGAAGCGCGTGGCGATCTCGCACACCGCGGCGGTGAGCGGACCGGGCGCTGTGCTGACGAGCATCACACCGTCGCCCAGCCACTTGAGCACCCGCACGCCTCGCCGGCCGGTGACCTGGCGCACAGCGGAGCGGAACCGAGCCAGCACCTCGAGCGCGGCCTGGGTGCCGTGGGCCTCGGTGTAGGAGGTGAAGCCGGTGATGTCGATGAAGGCGAACCAGCGGTCCAGCGTCTGGGAGACCTCCACCCACTCGGGAACGGGGGGACCCATGCCGGTGCCGTCCGCCTCGTGCAGGTGGGTGTTGCGTGGACTGCCGAAGCGGATGCCTCGGGTGGGGTTGTCGCTCACGGTGGTCGCCTTTGACCGGGGGGTGTGTCCTCACCGTCACCGTCGGCTCCCAGGAGCAATCCCAGAGGGGTGAACGGCAGGCGAAGGACTTCTTGCTGCAGCAAGCGTACGCCGAAACCGGTCGTCGCGGCCTGACTTCGAGCGATCTCTACGTGAACTGGCCGTGAAGGGATGCGCCCAACCACTCCCGAGTCGGTCGATCCAGGTTCAGAAGAGGGCCGACTGCTCCAGGTGGCCGGGCAGCCGCGCCCCCCATGGGATGTGGTCCATGAACACCCAGCTGCGACGATGGATGGCAGTGGGGCCGTAGCCTTTGAGCGCCATCCGGTGCCGTGGGCACGGGTAGCCCTTGTTGCGGTCGAAGTCGAAGCCCGGGTACGCCTCGGCACCGGCGCGCATGATGCGGTCCCGCGTGACCTTGGCCAGGATCGATGCCGCGGCGATCGAGAGGCACGTGGCGTCGCCCTTCACGATCATGCGGGTCCGTCCTCCGCCGACGAAGTCCCATCGACCGTCCACGAGCACGCGGTCCGGCACCACGCCCAGGCCGTCGATCGCACGTCGGGCTGCCAAGCGCTGCGCGTCGGACATGCCGAGGTTGTCGCACTCCTCGTGCGACGCGTGACCGACCGACCAGGCCACGCACCACTCCCCCACGCGGTCGAAGAGCTGCTCTCGCCGGAGCTCGGTGAGCTGCTTGGAGTCCCGCACGCCGTAGACCCGACGGTCCCGCGGCAGCACCACGGCGCCGATCGTGAGCGGGCCCGCCCAGGCGCCGCGGCCGACCTCGTCCACGCCGACCACGAACTCGTCGCCTTGGTCCCACAGCTCCTTCTCCACCGCCAGAGTGGGGCCCTTGCGACGACCGCCCATGCATCGAACGCTAGTGCCCCTGCCCGTTTCGGGTTCGCTCACCATTCGTCAGCGAATGCCGATCGGGATGGTGTCGCCCACCGTGGACCCGTCCGCGCCGAGCGATCGAGCCGGTGAGATGAACAGCTGCCGCACCTGAGAAGAAGTGTCGGATCAGGGCTTGAGTTCGGGCCGTGACCTGACCGAAGTTGGGAGGACGCCATGGCGACCAGGACCGGAACAGCCATCCAGGTGATCGACGTCGCGGTGCCGCCGCACCGTCGGGCGGATCGACGGGACGGGCGCGACGAACCAGGGACCGACGTGCAGGACAGGACCGACATCGTGATACGTCTCGGACGACCGCCCGACGTGGCCGACGCACCAGCGACGATCCGCTCGGGTGCGTCGGTCGAGGTCCTGTGCCGCTTCGACGGCCGTTGGACCGCCGGGTTCACCGTGGTCGACGTCTCCGATGCCGGCTACCGGCTCCGGCGCCGCTCCGACGGGTCCATCCTCCCCGCGTGGTTCCCCCACGACCAGGTCCGCCCGGCTCCACCCACCCCGTGAGCTGACCGGCGACGGCCCACAACGGCCGACAGGCCGCTCGGTACGCTGCGACCATGACCGACCTCGGGGCATCGGATGGCGAGCGGGTGCTGCACCGCGTGGACGTGGTCCCCCACACGCACTGGGACCGGGAGTGGTACTCCCCGTACCCCACGTTCCGCCTCCGACTCGTCGACCTGCTCGACGAGCTCCTCCCCCGTCTGAGCGACGACGCCGCGTTGGCCCACTTCCAGCTCGACGGGCAGATGGCCGTCGTCGACGACTACCTGGGCCTGCGGCCCGAGGAAGCGAGCCGCATCCACGACCTCGCCGTCTCCGGACGGCTGTCGATGGGACCCTGGTACGTGCTGCCCGACGAGTTCCTCGTGTCGGGCGAGACCCACGTGCGCAACCTGCAGCTCGGCTTGCGCAAGGCGGCCGAGTTCGGCGGCGCCATGGCGGTCGGCTACCTGCCCGACATGTTCGGCCACATCGCGCAGATGCCCCAGCTGCTCAGCCAGTTCGGCTTCTCCGACGCCGTGGTGTGGCGCGGCGTGCCGTCGTCGATCCAGAGTCCCCTCTTCCGCTGGATCGCCCCGGACGGGTCGTCGGTGCGCACCGAGTACCTGCCCGCGGGCTACGGCAACGGCTCGGAGCTGCCCGCTCACCCCGACGGCGTGCGGGAGAAGATCGACGTGTTCCGGCTGCTGCAGGGTCCGCTCGCCGGCGACCCGATCCTGCTGATGGCCGGCATGGACCACGAGGTGCCGCCGGCACACCTTCCGGCCGTCGTCGCCGAGCTGAACGAGCAGGAGGCGACGCGCACCGACGGCGACGTCTACGAGCTGCGCATCCGGTCGCTGGCCGAGCACCTCGCCGACGTGTCCACCACGCACCTTCCGGAGCTGCACGGCGAGATGCGCTCCGGGTTCCGGGCGAACGTGCTGATGGGGGTCACCTCGAACCGGGTCGACGTCAAGCAGGCGGCCGCACGCGCCGAGCGTGGCCTCGAACGCTGCGCCGAACCCCTGGTCGGGCTGTGGCTCACCGACCAGGGCTCTGGCGATCGAGTGGACCGGTGGCAGTCGATCCTCGACACGGCGTGGCTCGACGTGATCCGCAACGCCGCACACGACTCGATCTGCGCGTGCAGCCACGACGAGGTCGTCGACGCCGTGCTGCATCGCTACGCCGAGTCGATCCGCCTGGCCGAGGGCCTCACCGAGCGAGCCGTCGCCGCCGCCGCGTCACGGGTCGCGACGTCGGGCGCCGTGGTCCTCAACCCGAGCCCGCGGACTCGGACCGGCGTGGTGGAGATCGACATCCCGGGCCCGGGCGACGGCGAGCCGCTCGAGCACCCCGCGGTCCAGGTCCTCTCCGCCGTCCCGGCGGTGGAGGCGATCGACGGCAGCATCGGCGAGGACGCGCCCATGCGCCTGGCCATGGCTGCGCTCGCCGAGCACCCCGACACCCGGTCGATCCGCTTCGTGGAGGGGCCCCGATCGGACGGCTCGACGTTGGAGGCGCACCTCCATCCCGATGCTCCCGGGGACGGTGTGGCGGCAAGCACGTCGGACCTGCTGTCCCCCTCGGAGGCGCTCGCCATCGTCGGACGACGCGTCGCCGAGGACCCGTCGCTCGAGCTCCGCCTCGTCGTCCACCGTCGGCACCCGAGCCGGCGGGTGCTGACCCTCGCCACCGACGTGGCGGGCTACGGCTGGTCGAGGTGGGAGCCGGTCGAACCGCGTCACCCGGTGGCCCCCACCGTCGACGGGCCAGCGGGTGAGCTCGGACTGACGAACGGCCTGGTCACGGTGGTCGTCGATCCGACCGACGGCACGTTCTCCGTCGACGGAGTGACCGGCTACGGGCGCCTGGTCGACGACGGCGACGCCGGCGACACCTACAACTGGTGCCCTCCGGAGCACGACGAGGTGGTCGACCAGCCCGTTGCCGTCGATGTGAGCATCGACGACACCGGGCCGATCCGGGGTCGCCTGGTCATCCGGTCCACCTACGTGATCCCCGAGCACTGCACGATCGACGGCCAGGACACGATGACCACGGGATGGGCCGGCGGCGAGCAGTACCGACGGACCGGCGAGGTCACCCAGGTGATCACGACCACCGTCGAGCTGCAGGCGGAAGATCCCGTCGTCCGGGTCACCACTGCGTGGGACCAGCGGGCGCGCGACCACCGCCTGCGGGTCCACCTCCCGCTCCCCCGGCCGGCGACGCACAGCTCGGCCGAGGACGCCTTCGCCGTCGCCGTGCGGCCGTTGTGGATCGAAGGGGGTCCGGGCGAATGGGGTGTGCCGACGTTCCCGTCACGGCGCTTCGTCCGCGCCGGCGGACTCACCGTGACCCACGAGGGGCTCTGCGAGTACGAGCTCGTCGGGCTGCGCACACCGGACGGCACGGCAGTCCCCGACACCACCGGGATGACCGCCGAGCAGGGGTTCGGGCTCGGGGCTCCGCTGCCGGCCGGCACCACCGCGTCGGCTCTCGCGCTCACGCTCGTCCGCTCGACCGGCTGGCTGTCGCGTGGGCCGATGCCGTCGCGACCCCAGCCGGCCGGCCCGTTCGACCGGCTCGTCGGCGCACAGACGCTGAAGCCCCTCGAGCTCCGCTACGCGATCCAGCACGACTCCGCTGCCGGAGCGCTCGATCCCCATGCACTGGCTGATCACGTGTGGAGCCCGCTGCTGCCCACGGTCGCACCCGGCGGCGGCGACCTGGGCGACAGCGGAACGATGCTGGCCCTCGGCGGCCTCGACGACGGTTCGCTCGAGGTCGATGCGCTGCGACGTCTCCCCGACGGCCGGTTGGAGTTGCGGGTCCACGCGACCGGTGCCGCCACCGGCCATCTGTCGGTGCCGTCGCGGGCCGGTGCGGTGGTCGACCTGCTGGGCAGAGAGCTCGACACGTTCGCCGGCCACATCGAAGTCGACGGTCACAGGATCATCACGCTGCACCTCGACCGACGGTGACGACGACGCTCGCACTGCGGTTCTGGCTGTCGATTCGGCTGCTGGAACCGACAAGCTGCTGGAACCGACAAGCTGCTGGAACGGCCGGGGTGACAGCCAGAGCGTCAGCCGCCGCGCCTTGGTGCAGACTGAGTCCATGTCGGGGGACTCGGTCAGCAGTACAAGCAACGGCAGTGCAGCCACCCTGTCCGCAGCGGAGGCCGACGGGCTGCTGGCATCCACGATCCTGACCGACGAGGGACGCCAGGATCCCTATCCGTCATACGCCCGTCTACGGGCAGAGACCGAAGTGGACGGCGAACCCGGACGGTGGGACACCGCGTTCGGCGTCCTCGGCCTCGCCGGCTACCACGACTGCCTGGAGGTGCTGCGCCACCCCAGGCTCGGTCGACCCGAGGCCGACATGGACCAACCGCTCTCGCTCAGCGGCCAGGCCCGAGGCCGGAGCCTGGAGGGCGTTCCCTCCATGTTGTTCCTCAACCCGCCGGACCACACCCGCATCCGTGGCCTGGTCAGTCGGGCGTTCACGCCCAAGCGCGTCGAGGAGCTGCGTCCGCAGATCGAGGTGCTCTTGGCGCCAGTGCTCGACCGCGTCGCCGAGCTCGGCGGCGGCGACGTGATGGCCGAGTTGGCGATCCCGTTCCCGGTGGCGGTGATCAGCGAGCTGCTCGGCGTTCCGAAGGAGGGCAACGAGCACATCCGCCCGCTGGTCCGCGACGTCACGGCGTTCATCGACCCGGCTGCCGACGACGAGGCGATGCAGCGCGCCACGACATCTGCCGCGCTGCTCGCCACGTACTTCACCGAACTGATCGAGGAGAAGCGCACCCACCCCGACGACCGCCTGCTGTCCGCGCTCATCCAGGTGGAGGAGGCGGGCGATCGGCTCGCACCCGACGAGCTGCTCGTCAACACGTTGCTCCTGTATGCCGCTGGGTTCGAGACCACCTCGAACCTCATCGGCAACGGGCTGCGCCTGCTCCTGGCCAACCCGGACCAGATGCAGCGCCTTCGCGACGACCGCGACCTGCTGGGATCGGCGATGTGGGAGATCCTGCGGGCGGACTCGCCCGTCCAGCTCAACAACCGGGTGGTGCTGGAAGAGGTGGAGCTGTTCGGGCAGCGCCGCTCGCGAGGTGCGTCGTTCATCGTCCTGCAGGGAGCGGCCAACCACGACGAGCGCGTCTACCCCGACGCCGGCCGCTTCGACGTCGGCCGCTTCGCACACACCGGCGATACCGGCTCGGACGACGCAGCACCGCCACCGTTGAGCTTCGGGTGGGGTGCGCACCACTGCCTGGGTGCGCACCTGGCCCGGGCCGAGGGCGAGATCGCGTTCGGAGCGATGCTCGACGCCTTCTCCTCCATCGAGCTCGACACGAACGAGCTGGTCGATGGCCGGCTGCACTACCGGCCGAGCTTCACGCTGCGCGGCCTGGACGCCCTGCCGATCGCCGTCTCGACCGCTTGACGGTGACGACGACGAGCGGACCAGCGCCCGCCCGCGTCAACGACCTGATGGCGACACGTGCTGGTAGTCCTTGAGCGACGTCCAGTCGCCGCCCCAGCCCCACTTCACGAACTTCACGACGTTCCACACGATGCTGCCGGGAACGATCATCCCCGGGCGCACGTTGCCGCGGTCCAGGTAGGCCGCGCCCGCCGCGGGCAGCACGACCGAGTTGGTGACGTAGGGGTTCTGGACCGGGTTGATGTCGATGGCCCGGCCGTACGCGTGCTGGGACCAGTTGGAGCCGCCGGTCGCGGCACGGCAGTTGAACGCGGAGGTGTTGTTGGCAGCGATCGACGCGTCGTCGCTGCCGCCGTAGTCGTCGACGAGACGCATGCGCTCCATCGGGAAGCGGTGCTCCCACATGCCCTTCAGGAGTGCGACCGTCACCTGCGCTGCGTCACGGTGGACCACGATCTCACCAGTCTGCTCGCTGCCATCGAAGGCCATGAACGACGCCCGGATGTAGCGCAGATCCGACAGCGGTACAGGACATCCCGGTCGCCAGGACGTGGGCGTCATCCGCGCTGCGAGCGCTGCGTCGATCGGCAGCACGTCGGCATGGAAGCGACCCTTGCGGAACACCTCTGCCCAGTAGTCGGTCGCGACCGCGGCCAGGCGCGACAGCTCGGGTTCGGGCAGCGGTGCGTTGCCGCGCTCGGTCCACCAACGCTGGAACTGCGCCGGCGTGCACCCGCCGAGGAGGGCCATGGCCACGGCTGTCGCGACCACGACGACGATCGTCTTCGAGCGATTCATCCGAACGAGTCGCCTTCCCCGGGGAGGTCCTGGTCAGCTCCGAGCACGCCGACGGCTGGTGCTGCCGGCGAGGTCGCCGCCGCCGGCTCGAGCCCTGCCGGTGCGGCGAGGAGGGCTTCACCTTCGCGACCGTCACCACGCCAGCCGGGGTCCAGGCCGGGAGCGGTCACGATCACCCGCCCTGTCGCAGCCGCGGCGCCTGCTTCGGCGTCCGCCTCGGTGACGCCTGCTTCGACGGCGGTACCCGTCAAGGCATCGGTCGTGACCTCCCACAGAAGCGCCGGACGGGCACCGTGCCATCGCAGCGCGAACGACGTCGCGCCCCACGAGGTGCACATCCCGTGGGCTTCGACCGGTTGACCCGCCCACGACGCATCGAACGCCGAGAGCACCGCGGGTCCTTCCGGACCGTCGACCACGAACACGTCGAGCATCGCGTTCGTGCGCGCCGCGAGCTCGGCAACGTCGAAGCCCAGCGATCCGACCGCGACGTCGGCACCGTCGACAACCCGTCGGCCGACCGCATCGGATCGCCCCCGTTGCGCCATCCCCGACCAGCAACGCCGGACCGACGCCACGGCGGTCGGGTCGCCGGCGAGCACGAGTGCCCGGACCTGACGCGCTTCGTGCAACGTGGAGCGGCGATCGGCGTCGTCGAGGTCCACCGGCGATCCGGTGGCGCCGACGGAGGAAGATCCCGCGGGTGGCGCCAATCGTGCCGCCACCCTCAGCGCGTCGTCGGCCACCTCGGGCTGAGCGACCCGGAGCAGCGAGGGCGCCAGCGCCCGCAACCCACGCACGGCGGCGAGCACCGTCGAAGGGTCGCTGGTGGGCCCCTTGCCTCGAGCCAGCCGGCGGATCGCGACTGCCGCCGGCGCCACCAGCTCCTCGACCACGGGCGCCTCCGGGTCATCGACATCGGCCAACGCTCCGGCGACCGCGTGCAGCAGTGCGACGGTCCCATCGGAGCGGTCACCCAGACGGACCTCGCCGCCGAGCCGCTGCACCCCGGCCAGGCCGCGAGCGACGACCGCCGACTCGCCGGTGGCACCGAGCCGGGCCAACGCCTCGGCGATCTCCGCAGCGCGCACCGCTGCGGACGGTCCGGCCGGCGCCGAGCGCCGACGGTCCAGGCACGCGCCGACCTCGTCGGGACCGGCGAGCCGCAGCATCGCGTCGGCCCACACGAGGCCCTCGTCCCAGTCCGGCTCCGGCGTGATGATCCGCCGTGCGTCGCCGAGGTGCACGGACCACCCCTTCGCCACCGCCGCCGCCTCTGGCGCCGTCCACGGCTCCGACGGAGTCCGAGCACCACGTGGGTCCTGGTCCGTCACCGGCAGCAGCACCCGGGCCGTCGCCGTGTGGGTGAGCGGCACGACGAACGCGGCCTCGGCATCGCCGTGATCGCGTCGCAGCGCGACCTCGCTCGGCCCGTCGTCGCCGGTGGCCAACCGAGGCGCCACCTCGTCGAGCGCCCCGACCACGGCCCGGGCGGGAGCGCGGCCGAGGAGGAGCGCCGTCTGGCCGTCGAGCTCGACGGCTGCACCGTCGGAGCGCACGTCGTGCAGTGCCCCATCGGCGTCGAGGAGCAGCGGGCGGACCACGAACGCCAGCGCGACCGGAACCGCGGTCCGGTTCTCCACCTCCACCACCACGGCCGGGCCGCGCCACGAACCGGCCTCGGCTCGGACGCCGTAGGCGCGTGCCACCACGTCGCCGCCGGGAACGCGCAGGGCGGTCTCCAGCACCGGTGCGCCGTCGATCGAACGCTGGCGGACCGACGACTCTCTCGACGGGTGATGCCAGCGGTCCTCCGCCCCCACCCACCAGTCCAGGCTCCACCCTGCGCCGTCGAGCTGCACCGAACCGGCTTCGTCGACGTAGCCGAGCACACCGGTGTCGATCGTGCCGACCGGGGTCCAGGACCGCTCGGGCTCGGAGGACCCACGGATCGCAGCACGGTGCAGTGCTCGGGGACGAACGGGAGCGTCGCCGGAGATCTCGGGGTCGGTCATCTGGACCAGAGGATAGAGGCCGGACCGCGGTCCTCGATCACCGTCCGTAGGCGAGGCTGTGGTGCTCGACCCCACCGACCTGACCCCGGACCAGGCCGCGGTAGGCGTCCTGGGCCGTGGCGCCCTCGTGACAGACGGCGAACACCTCGGCGCAGATCGGCATGTCGACGCCGTACTCGGCCGCCAGCTCCATCACGACCCGCGACGTCTTGACGCCCTCGGCGACCATGTTCATGTCGGCGATGACCTCGTCGATGCTCAGGCCCGTCCCCAGTCGCTCCCCCACGTGGCGGTTGCGGCTCTGCCGCGACATGCACGTGGCGATCAGGTCGCCCATGCCGGCCAGGCCGGAGAACGTCGCGAACTGGCCGCCCATCGCCTCGCCGAGCTCGCTGAGCTCCGCCAGACCCCGGGTGATCACGACCGCCTTGGTGTTGTCGCCCGCTCCCAAGCCGTCGGCCATCCCGGCCGCGATCGCGATCACGTTCTTGAGCGCCCCGGCGACCTCGCAGCCGGTGACGTCGGGGTTCACGTACACCCGGAAGAGGTTCTGGTGGAAGATCCGCTGCAGCTGGTTGGCGACGATCAGGTCCGGCGTTGCGATCACCGCGGCAGCGGCATCGCCGGCCAGGATCTCCTTGGCCAGGTTGGGCCCGGTGAGCACCGCGGCCGGGTGGCCGGGGAGCACCTCGTTGATGATCTGGGTCATCCTCAGCCGGGTGCCATCTTCCAGGCCCTTGGTGAGCGACAGGACCGGGACCCAGGCTCGGACGTGTTCGGCACATCGCTCGAGAGCTGACCGGAACCCCAGCGATGGCACACCCATCACCACGATGTCGGCACCGGAGACGGCCTCGGCCAGGTCGGTCGTGGCGCTCAGCTCGCGGTGCAGCTCGAAGCCCGGCAGGTAGCGCTCGTTCGTGTGACGGGTGTTGAGCTCCTCGGCCTGCTCTTCTCGACGCACCCACAGAACGGTGGGAACCCGTTGGGATGCGATGTGGGCGACGGTCGTCCCCCAGGACCCTCCCCCGATGACGGCGACCCGGATCCGCATCCCGTCACCTTAGGCACCCCGCCCGTCGTACGCTGCGCCGGTGAGGACCGCTGCGGTGCTGGTACCGGTCAAGGCGTTCGACGGTGCCAAGGTGCGCCTGGCCGGAGCGCTCGACGACGACGCACGAGCCGCGCTCGCCCGTGCGATGGCCGAGCGGGTGCTCGCCGCAGCGCATCCGCTGGCGGTCGCCGTGGTGTGCGACGACGACGACGTGTCCGCCTGGGCGGCGGCGGCCGGCGCGGACGTGGTGCGCACCGCACCCGCGGGATTGAACGCCGCGGTCAGCGCAGGGGTGGCGCACCTGCGCGGGTCGGGCATCGACCGCGTCGTGATCGCGCACGCGGATCTGCCGTTCGCCGAGGGTCTCGCGGAGCTCGCCGTGGCGGCCGATGACGAGGTCGTGCTGGTGCCGGATCGCCACGACGACGGCACCAACGTGGCGTCGGTCCCGACCGGCACCGAGTTCACGTTCCACTACGGGCCGGGATCGTTCGCCGCACACCGCGACGAAGCCGCCCGACGTGGGCTGAAGGTGCGGGTGGTGGGCTCGACGACGCTCGGCTGGGATGTGGACGAGCCCGAGGACCTCGACCCGCCGCCGGCGCTCGGCACCTTCCGGTGAGCGACGACGTCGACCCCTTCCCGGCCGGTGGTCCCGCGACCGTGGACCTGACCGCTCCTGCGAGCGCGCTCGTCATCGTCGCCCACCCCGACGACGCCGAGTTCCAGACCGGGGCCACCCTCGCCAAGTGGGCACGGGCCGGTGCGGTGCTCCACCACCTGGTGCTGACCGACGGCTCCAAGGGCACGTGGGATCCCGACGAGGACCCAGCCGAGCTGGTCGCGGCGCGCCACGCCGAGCAGCGAGCCGCGGCGGCCACGCTCGGGGCGGGAGGGCCGGTCTTCCTCGACCTCGTCGACGGCGAGCTGGACGTCACGACCGAGATCCGCGCCGAGGTGGCGGAGGTCATACGACGCCTCCGACCCCAGGTGGTGATCGGCCACGACCCGTGGAAGCGGTACCGACTCCATCCGGATCACCAGGCCGCCGGACGGCTGTGCGTGGAGGGCATCGTCGCGGCGCGCGATCCCGGCTTCCACCGCGACCAGCTCGACCGCGGGCTGTCACCGCACCGACCCGACGCGCTCCTGCTGTTCGAACCCGACGTCGCGAACCACGCCGAGTCGGTCGACGAGGAGTGCCACCTGATCCGGCTGCGGGCGCTCGAGTGCTTCGCCAGCCAGATCGCGACCACCCACCTCTACAAGGTGGACTCGGAGCCGCCGGGTGCGGATCCGCTCGACGAGTGGCGACGGCGTGAGCGTGAGCGCCTGGAGGTCGCCGGGAGTTGGGCCGGCACCGGGCTGGCCGAGCCGTTCCGCCTCATCGTCGACCAACTCTGAGCGACCCGCCCTGCCTTCCTAGGACCGCTCGTCGGGTCGGGAGGGGACCCGGTCAGTCGCCGCCGCCGCTCGTGACGATCGACGTGGTCGGCACCGATGCAGGCTGGTCCACCGGTTGGTCGGACTCGGAGCCGCCGGTCTCGGTCTCGTCCGCGGAGCCGCTGTCGAGCGTGGAGGGTGTCGAGCCGTCGCCGGCGACGATCGTCGTCGGGGCGATGCCGCCGGGGGCGAAGTCCGACGGGTCGATGCGGGCGAGCACTCGTTCGATCACGTCGTTCATGAACGGCGGGTCGGGTCGGGTCGGGCCGGAGTGCAGGATGCCGATGACCACGTCGCCGACGGCGAAGATCGCCCACTCCTGCGTTCCGTCGCCGTTCGAGTCGACGTAGGTGGCCGCCACGAAGTCGTCCGCGATCGGCGGGGACTCCGATGCGTCCTTGATGTCGAGCCGCACCTGGCCGGCCGGGCCGTCCCGGTAGAACTGCGAGCACTCCGACAGCGCGTCCTGCACGTCGTTGACGTAGGTCTTGGCCGACTGCCACCTGTCGACGTGCAACGCCTGGGCGATGAGGAGCGTGTCGTTGGTCGGGTCGGTGAAGACGGCGGAGTGCACCTCCGACAGCGGGGTGGGCGGCGCGACCGTCTCTCCGCAGAAGGTGCTGTTGAGCACCCCGAACCCGGCCAGGTTCGCGTCGCCCGGCTCCCACCCCTTGGGAAGGTCGTCCTGGCTCACCACCGCCTGTTCGACGTCGACCTGTCCAGCCAGACGGGCCTGGTCCAGGCGGACCGCGGACGAGTCGTCGTAGTTGAAGAACGTCAACGGGTACGCAGCGGCCAACCCGAGGGCGGTGCCGCTGATCAGGAGCAGGCCGAACAACATGGCCACCCGCAGCGTCTTGGACCCGATGCGGCCCAGGAACGATCTCACCCGCTCATCCTTGCGCGTCGGCGGCCCGAGGTGGCGTCTCCCGGTCCGCAGATGGGCGAAGGGTCACTCCCCCGGTCCCCCGAAGCGAGACTGCCACCCCGAGAGCTCCTCGGCATCGAGCTTGCGGAACAACAGGGGCGGCGGGACCAGCATCGAACCGGCCGGGAGCACATCGGAGGCGGCCTGGCCCAGGCCGCCGTCGAGGCACAGCGGCACGCGTGCGACGTCGGGGAACGCCATCCGGAGCCGATCCGACGTGGCCGGCACGAACGGCGTCGAGGCCACGGAGTGCACCAGGACCAGCGCGAGCGCGGTCCGCAACGTGCAGGCGGTGCGGTCCCGGTCGACCTTGATCGTCTTCCACGGCTCGGTCTGCTCCAGGTAGACGTTGCCCTCCGCCCACAGCGCCCGCAGCGCCGCGGCGGCCTTGCGGAACTCGAGCGCGTCGAGGTGGCCGGTGTACTCGGTCAACCTCGCGTCCACCCGTTCGGCGAGCGCCGCCTCGTCCTCGCCGGGTTCGCCGCCGACTGGGACCACCTCCCCGAAGTGGCGCACCACCTGGGTCACGGTCCGGTTGACGAAGTTGCCGAACGTACCGACGAGGTCCTTGTTGACCGAGTCCCCGAACAGCTCCCAGGTGAAGCTGGTGTCGTCGGACTCGGGGGCGTTGGCCATCAGGTACCAGCGCCAGTAGTCGGCGGGCAGCAGCTCCAGAGCGTCGGACATGAACACGCCGCGATGCTCCGAGGTGGAGAACTTGCCGCCGTAGTAGGTCAGCCAGTTGAACGACTTGAGGCGGTCGACGAGCTTCCAGTCCTCGCCCGAGCCCAGGATCGTCGCCGGGAAGCTCAGGGTGTGGAAGGGCACGTTGTCCTTGCCCATGAACTCGGTGTAGGTCACGTCGGCCGCGCCACGGTCGTTGCGCCACCAGCGTTCGAACAGCGCGGCTGCGTCCTCGGGGCCGACCTGCAGGTCGGCCCACTCCCTGGTGGCACCCAGGTAGCCGATCGGGGCGTCGAACCACACGTACCAGACCTTGCCGGCGAGCTGCGGGAAGTCGTCGGGATCCACAGGGATCCCCCACGCCAGGTCCCTGGTGATGCCGCGGTCCTCGAGCCCTTCGTCGAGCCACTTGTACGCGATCGACCGGGTGAGCTGCGGCCAGTCGTCCTTGGTGTCGATCCAGGCACGGATGCGCTCCGCGAGCTGCGACTGCAGCAGGAACACGTGGAAGCTCGAGCGGACCTCCAGGTCGGTGGAGCCCGACACGGCGCTGCGGGGCTCGATCAGGTCGGTCGGCTCGAGCTGCTTGCCGCAGTTCTCGCACTGGTCGCCGCGAGCACGGTCATAGCCGCAGTTGGGACAGGTGCCCACGACGTAGCGATCCGGGAGGAACCGCCCGTCGGCCACCGAGTAGACCTGCTCGGTGGCCCGGACGTCGGTGAAGCCCTGATCCTTGAGCCGCCGGGCGAAGTGGTCGGTCAAGCGGTGGTTCGCCGGGCGCGACGTGCGCCCGAAGTGGTCGAAGCTCAGATCGAACCGCTCGCACAGGTCCTTCTGGATCTCGTGCTGCTCCGCGCAGAACTCGGCGACGTCGAGGCCGGCCTCTGCGGCAGCGAGCTCGGCCGGCGTGCCGTGCTCGTCGGTCGCGCAGATGAACAGCACCTCGTGCTCCGCAGCCCGGAGGTACCGTGCGTACACGTCGGCCGGCAGCATCGAGCCGACCAGGTTGCCGAGGTGCTTGACCCCGTTGATGTACGGCAGGGCGCTGGTGATCAGGTGGCGGGACACGCGTGGCTCGACTCCGGTCGGGGACGATGCAGCCTATTGCGCCGCCCGACTGACCCACGCGGCACCTATCCGTGCCGCGACGTCGGCCATCGCCGCGTCGTCGCGGTAGCGGGTCCGAGGCCAGAAGAACCCCTTGAGCCCGTCCTTGGGGTTCCGAGGCACGACGTGGACGTGCAGGTGCGGAACCGACTGCGACACGACGTTGTTCTGCGCCACGAAGGACCCCGCTGCTCCCATGCCGTCCTG